>JGI20166J26741_11738363_pt1 | contig 10587 bp, 9 predicted proteins | sample TergutCu122P5_FD_26741 | JGI IMG/M metagenome (IMG submission 26741) | reverse complement strand
CCGGAGGACGAGGCGGCCACGCGGGAGATGTTCGAAATCCTGCTGGGCGACAACCTCAAGGGCCGCAAGGATTTTATCGAGGAATTCGGGCAGAAGTATATTGATTTGACGGAGATCAGCTAAAAGCAATACTTATCCTTGACATTGCGTCCTCAAAGATATACAATTAAATAGCTAATTTTCTATCATTTTGATTTTATCATATTACGATGGGGAAAAATCATAAGGAGGTGTTATATACTTGATGTTTGCGATTGAATTGATTGCAGTGGCGGTAGTATTTGCGTTTATCGGGGTTTTTGCAGGCATTTTCTATAGGAAAAAAATCGCGGAGGGCAAGATCGGTTCCGCTGAGATAGAAGCCGAAAATATCGTTGAAGATGCGAAACGAAACGCTGAAGCGAGGAAAAAGGAGCTTTTGCTGGAGGCCAAAGAGGAAAGCCTTAAAATTAAAAATGAGACGGAACGCGAAATAAAAGAGAGGCGCAACGAGATCACAAGGCTGGAACGCCGGCTTTTGCAAAAGGAAGAGGCGGTTGATAAGAAGCTCGACTCCCTCGAAAAGAAAGACGAACTGCTGCACAAAAAGATAGAGACGGTGGACGCGCAGAAGCTGGAGGCGACCAGGCTCGTCCAGAAGCAGGAGGAGGAACTGGAGAGGGTTTCCGGGCTGACGAAGGAACAGGCGAAGCAGTACCTTCTCTCCAATATCGAAAGCGAGGTCCGCATAGAGGCTTCGTATATGATCAAGGAAGTCGAGGCCGCGGCGAAGCTTGAGGCGGATAAGAAAGCCCAGAATATCCTGACGGGCGCGATTCAGCGCTGCGCGGTGGATCATGTCGCGGAGACGACCGTTTCGGTCGTGTCATTGCCAAACGACGAAATGAAGGGCCGCATAATCGGCCGCGAAGGGCGCAATATCCGCACGCTTGAATCGCTGACGGGCATAGACCTGATCATCGACGATACGCCGGAGGCTGTCATACTCTCCGGGTTTGACCCGATGCGCCGCGAAATCGCCAGAATCGCGCTAGAAAGGCTGATCGTGGACGGGCGCGTGCACCCGGCCCGCATAGAAGAGATGGTCGAGAAGGCGCGCAAAGAGGTCGAAACCGCCATCCGCGAGGAGGGCGAGGCGGCCACGTTCAACGTCGGCGTCCACGGCATACATCCCGAATTGGTCCGTCTGCTAGGCAAGATGAAATTCCGCACCAGCTACGGGCAGAACGTCCTCAAACATTCCATAGAAGTGGCGCACTTGAGCGGGCTTATCGCCGCGGAAATCGGCGTGGACATCACGCTGGCGAAGCGCGCCGGGCTTCTGCACGATATCGGCAAATCGGTCGATCACGAGGTAGAGGGCTCGCATGTCAGCATAGGCGTTTCGCTGTGCCGCAAATACAAAGAACCCGAATCGGTCATCAACGCGGTTGAGTCGCACCACGGCGACGTGGAGGCCACCGGCATAGTATCCATCATCGTTCAGATAGCGGACGCCATCTCCGGCGCGCGGCCCGGCGCCCGCAGGGATACGCTGGAATCCTACATCAAACGCATTCAGAAGCTTGAAAGCATCGCCGACGGCTTCAAGGGCATAGAAAAATCCTTCGCGATACAGGCGGGGCGCGAACTGCGCATCATCATCTGCCCGGAGGACGTGGACGACGCGTCTATGCCGATGCTCGCGCGGGAGATAGCCAAGAAGATCGAAAGCGAACTGGAGTTCCCGGGCCAGATCAAGGTCAACCTCGTGCGCGAAACGCGAGTGATAGAATACGCGAAATAGACATAGCTTTGATGAATATAAACCGGCGGGGCATTTTGACCCCGCCGGTTTTATGTAATCATGCGTTTCAGCAGTCTGTTTCCGTTCGCGTAGTTTTCGTTCAGCTCGCGCCTGAGCGTTTTGATGTAGGCGCTTACGGTCGCCAGCTGGTTTTCCGCTATTTCCACGGCTTTGGCGGTATAGAACTTGCTTTGCAGGCCGCGCAGCTTGCGGTTGTAAAGCCGCAGGAACGACCGTCCCTCGGAAGGCAGGCCCGGCGCGGGCATTCCGGCGGGGTCCAGCAGATACAGCGGTTCGCCGGTCAGCGCGCCGTCCAGCATGAGCCTGGCCAGCCCGGCGGCGCCGGTTTGGTCCAATTTGTCGGCGTCGAACAGTATTTTGGCTTCGATTGTGGCCGGTTCGGGGCCTTTTTTGAACCTGTGCGCGGCGATACACTCGGCGGCGCGCGCTGTTTTGCGCGGATCGAAGCCGATGCCCGCCAGGAATTCCGCCGCCATTACGCCGCCGCGTTCCGCGTGGCACACGTTGGGGTCGTCGGCCTCTTCGGCGCGGGCGATATCGTGCAGAAGCGCCGCGGCCGCGACGACGTCCGGATCCGCGCCGTTTTCCGTTTCGGCTATAATCAGCGCGTAGTTGAGCACGCGGTTCACGTGATAAAAATCGTGAACAAAACGCTCGGCGCGCTGTTTTGAATAGGATATTATGGCCTCATAAACTCCGCGTTCCAAATAATTGCTCCCTTTACCGGCTCAGCGGCCCGTCAGATAGTTTATCGGGTTTTTGGCGTTGCCGTCGACGTGCACTTCAAAATGCAGGTGCGACCCGGTCGAGTAGCCCGTGCTGCCGACATTGCCGATGACCTGGCCTTTTTTGACCGTGCTGCCGCTCTTGACGAACAGCTTTGAGCAATGGCCGTAAAACGTGGCCAGGCCGTTGCCGTGGTCGATAAGGATGCTGTAGCCGTAGCCGTGGACGACGTTATAGCCCGCCGCTATGACCGTGCCGCCGCCCGCGGCGTGAATCTGGACGCCGGTGGGCGCGGGGATGTCTATGCCGGTATGAAATTCTCTGCCGCGGTTGATGGGGTTTATCCTGGAGCCGTAGGGGGAGCTGATCGTCGTATACCCCGGCAGCGGCCAGGCGACCTTGCCGCCCGAATAGGGGACGGCCCCGCCGGCCGCCTTTTCTTGTTTGGCGGCGGCCGCCGCGGCCGCGGCGGCGTCCAGTTCGGCCTGGCGCTTCTTTATCAGATCGGATATCTGCTGGCTGGCCGCCTTGTCGGAGGCCAGCTCCTGGGCGTACATATCCGCGTCCGACTGCAATTTTTCCAGCAGCTGGTTCTTGCTGTCGATAGTCTGCTGGAGAGCCGCCTGTTTGTCCTGCTGCTGCGCCTGTAAATCCTGGATTTGCAGCTTCTGGTCGTTCACATTGCTCAATTTTGTCCGCACCAGCAGTTCGGAAGCTTTGAGCTTGCCCGTCAGGTCCCTGTCATAGGCCACAATGCGCTCCACATACACCACGCGGTTGAGCAGATCGGATATGCTCGACGATTGCAGGATTATGCCCAGATACCCCATTTTGCCGTAGACATACAGAAAACGCGCGCGCTCCTGAAAGGCTTGCAGCTCCTGCTGTTTCGCCGCCGTCGCCTGTTCCAGCTCTAGCTGCGTGCGCAAAAGCATGGCCTGCGTCTCGGACAGCCGGGTGTTGATCGCGTCCAGGCTGTCGTTCACGTCGGTGAGTTCGGCGTCCAACTTGTCCACCTGCTTCAGCGCGTCGTCCGCCTGCTGTTTTGTCTTATTCAGCTTGTCCTGCGCGGCTTTTGCCTTGTCGTCGGCCTGTTTCTGCTGGTTCTGCAAATCGCCGATTGAGCTCGCGGATATGGGGACGGCGCACGCGGCCAGTACCGATATTAATATAATAAATATTACAAACTTTTTCATATCCTTATACCTTTAAATACTTGCGCACGCTCCAGAAACTGCCGAAAACGCCGACCGCCGCGCCGATGGCGAGCGAGGCGGGCGCGAGGATGCTGAAAATCCAGTTCGAGGGCACGAATTGTATAAAGCCCAGCATTCTGAATGTGCTGCCCGTCAGGACGGCCAGCGTTTTGTCGTAGAGTATCAGCGAGGCCACGACCGCGATAAGCGCGCCGAGCAGGCCGATGAAAAGCCCTTCGAAGATGAACGGCCAGCGGATGAACGCGTCCGTCGCGCCGATGTACTTCATTATCTGTATCTCCGCGCGCCGGTTGTTGACCGTCAGCTTGATGGTGTTCATAATTACGACGAACGCCTGGAACAGCAATATGAGTATGACCAGCACGCTGGCCACGCGCATCACATTGTCCACCGCGACGATTTTGCCGACCACGTCCGCGTCGTAAACGACCTGGTCTATGCCCGGGTCTTTCAGGGCGTTAATGGCGTCGGCGGCCTGTTTTTCGTACTTTGTATCGTCCACTTCTATGACGAACGAGCGCGGCAGTATGTCCATGCCCTGGAGCCCGTCGAGTATGGAGGCGTCGCCTAGCGAATCGCCGAAGCGCGTGATGGCTTCTTCATATGAGACGAATTTGATATCCGCGACATGCGGTATGGACGCTATTTTATCGTGCAGGACGCCGACCTGCTGGTCGGTCATCTCGTTTTTCAGGTAGACGTTGAAATTGACGGAGCTTTCAAGCTGTGTCAGTATATAATCCAGGTTGACGACCAAACTTACGGACAGGCAAAAAATGACGACGCACGCGATAACCGTGATGGAGGAGGCCAGGGTCATAAGGCGGTTGATGAACAGATTGCTAAGCGCTTCGCCGATGAAATAGCGCCAGCTGGCGACCCTAATCTTCATCGTAGTAACCGCCTTCCGCCTCGTCCCTTATGGCAACGCCGTTTTTAAGCGATATCACGCGCTTGCGCATATCGTCGACTATATCTTTCGCGTGCGTGGCCATGACGACGGTCGTCCCCGTCGCGTTGACTTCTCCGAGTATGCTCATTATGTCGCGCGAGGTCTCCGGGTCCAGGTTGCCCGTGGGCTCGTCCGCCAGCAATATGGGCGGCTTATTGATAATCGCGCGGGCCAAAGCGGCGCGCTGCTGCTCCCCGCCGGAAATCTGGCTGGGGAAGGCGCGCGCCTTGCGCTGCAAGCCGACCATCCCGAGCATCGCGGGGACGTGGCGGCGAATCTCGCGGTAGGACGACCCGACGATCTCCATAGCGAAAGACACGTTCTCATACACGGTTTTATTGGGCAGCAGGCGGAAATCCTGGAATACCACGCCTATCTTCCTGCGGTAATACGGGATTTCCTTGTATGTGACGTCGCTCAGGCTTTTTTCGTCCACGATGATCTCGCCCAGGGTCAGGTCGACTTCTTTTAAAATCAGGCGCACCAGGGTGGATTTGCCGGAGCCGCTGCTGCCGACCACAAAAACAAACTCGCCTTTTTGTATGTTAAACGAAACGTCGTCAAGGCCCTTCGCGCCGTTATCATATATCTTTGTTGCTTTTTTGAATTGTATCAACCGTTTCAATCCCTTACGCACGGTAATTTCATCGTTTATGACAATCTTGTTACAGAGCTTTTTCTTCCTTACCGGCCATTCGGCAGGCATTATATTTGTAGGTGAGATTGCGGGCGTCACCCCGGACCTGATCCGGGGCCGCAATGACGGCAATCGTTAGGGCATTCGGCGAGCGAACGCAGTTCGCCCCTATGGGTACCCAATATACCTGCGCAAAGAACAGCACCTTTACATGCATGAACTGGATTGCTTCGGGCACCTATGGGTGTGAGCCGTAAGTCATTTGCCCTCGCAATGACGCAGCTGTAAGTGGCCGCATACCTTCCAATCGTCATTGCGAGCCCCAGTTTAACTCTTGCAACGCAATTGTAACAATCCATGAAATTACCGTAATCCCTTACGCCTTCATGTGTTTGCGTCTGTTATTCCTTTTTGTAATTCACGTGCATCAGTTCATGCGCCTTGTGCCCGCCGGGTTCGCCGAGAAATTCCGCGTACACCTTCTGGACGACCGGGTTCTCGTGCGATTTGCGGATTGCCATGGATTTATCCTCGTCATAGACCGCCTTGGCGCGCAGCGCTTTGACGTCCACGGTCGAATGCACCTTTGAGCTGACGATGTGCTGGCCGCCGCCGTTTACACAGCCGCCGGGGCAGGCCATGAACTCCACGAAATCGTACTGTTCCTGGCCGGACTTGATGGCGTCGAGCAATGTGCGGGCGTTGCCCAGGCCGCTGACGACGGCCACTTTGACGGTTCTGCCGCCTATGGCGACTTCCGCGCGCTTTATGCCCTCCAGCCCGCGCACGCTGTCAAAATCTATGTGTTCCAGCGGCTTGCCGGTGACCACCTCTGAAACGGTGCGCAGCGCGGCTTCCATGACGCCGCCGGTAACGCCGAAGATGGCGGCGGCGCCGGTGGCCTCGCCGAACGGCTCGTCGAAGTCCTCGTCCGGCAGGTTTACAAAGTCTATGCCCAGCTCGCGTATCATCTTGGCGAACTCGCGTATCGTTATAACGGCGTCGACATCGCGCAGGCCGTTGGTTATCAGCTCGCCGCGTTTGGATTCGTACTTCTTGGCGGTGCAGGGCATTAACGACACGACGAATATCTTTTTGGGGTCTATGCCCATTTTTTTGGCATAGTACGTCTTGGCCAGCGCGCCGAACATCTCGTGCGGGGATTTGGCCGTGGAGAGGTTATCTATAAATTCCGGGTAAAAATCCTCGCAGAACTTGACCCAGCCGGGGCTGCACGAGGTGAACATCGGCAGTTTGCCCTCGCCGTTCAGCCTGCGTATGAATTCGTGGCCTTCTTCCATTATTGTGAAATCCGCGCCGGTATCGGTATCGAAAACGGCGTCAAAACCCGTGCGGCGCAAAGCCGCGACCATTTTGCCCGTGACGCGGGAGCCGATTGGCATACCGAATTCCTCGCCCAGGCCGACGCGCACCGCGGGGGCCGGCTGAACTATGACGTGCAGTTCCGGGTTCTTGATGGCCTTCCAGACGGCCTTGGAGCCGTCTTTTTCCCTCAGCGCGCCGACGGGGCAGGCCAGGATGCACTGGCCGCAGTTTGTGCAGTTCACTTCCCGCAGGGATTTGCCGGATTCGCAGTGAACCGCCGTCTGGAAGCCGCGGTGCATGGTGTCTATGGCGTACACCTTCTGCACGTTTTTGCAGACGCTGACGCAACGGCGGCAGAGGATGCACTTGCCGGGGTCGCGCACGATGGAATCGGAGGCGTCGTCTATAGGGTCTTTGTTGTATTCGCCCTCGTAGGCTATTTCATGCAGATTAAACGCCTCCGCCAGGTGCTGGAGCTCGCAGTTCTGGTTGCGCGGGCAGGTCAGGCATTTCCGGTCGTGGTCGGAGAGGATCAGCTCCAGGTTGATACGGCGGGCCAAGCGTATCTCCTGCGTGTTGGTGGAAATCTCCATGCCCTCGCCCACCTGGAATACGCAGGCGGGCTGCATGGTTTTCATGCCCTTGACGGTTACAAGGCATATGCGGCAGGAGCCGATGACGTTGATATCTTTCAGGTAGCACAGCGTTGGGATATCGACGTTGACCTTCCTGGCGGCTTCGAGGACGTTCGTGCCCTCCGGCACTTGCACTGACATGCCGTCTATCTTGCAGTTTATCATTTTTAACGCGGGTATATTTTCAACTAAAGCCGTTTTAGTTTCCATTAAGCGCCAACTCCTTTCCGCTGACTTTGCTTATCGCCCTGATCTTGGCGGGGCATTTTGTCTCGCATATGCCGCATTTGATGCATTTATCCTGGTCTATCAGGTGCGGCTTTTTGGCCTCGCCGGTGATGGCCTCGACGGGGCAGTTGCGTTCGCATATGCCGCAGCCTATGCATTTGCTCTTATTTATATAGTAGAAAAGCAGGGCCTTGCAGACGCCCGCCGGGCAGGTTTTGTCTATGACATGGGCCATGTACTCGTCCTCGAAGTATTTGAGCGTGCTGAGGACGGGGTTGGGGGCCGTCTGGCCCAGGCCGCAGAGGGCGGTCTTGCGGATGTCGTCGCAGAGGACTTTCAGCCTTTCGATATCCTCTTCCGTCCCCTTGCCCTCGGTTATGCGCGTGAGTATCTCGAGCATACGCTTTGTACCGATGCGGCACGGGACGCACTTGCCGCAGGATTCGTCCACGATGAAGCCGAGAAAGAACTTCGCCAGGTCCACCATACAGGTGTCCTCGTCCATGACGATTAAACCGCCGGAGCCCATCATCGAGCCGATATTGATCAGCGAATCGTAATCTATCGGCGTGTCGATCAGGGAGGCGGGGATACAGCCGCCGGAGGGGCCGCCCGTCTGGGCCGCCTTGTATTTCTTGCCGTTCGGTACGCCGCCGCCGATTTCTTCCACAATCTCGCGCATTGTGGTGCCCATGGGTATCTCCACAAGGCCGGTGTTGCTGATCTTGCCGGTCAGCGCGAACACTTTGGTGCCCTTGCTCTTCTCCGTGCCGACCGAAGCGAACCATTCCGCGCCGTTGTTGATAATCTGCGGGATATTGGCGTATGTCTCGACATTATTTAATATGCTGGGCTTTTCCCAAAGCCCCTTGACGGCCGGGAACGGCGGGCGCGGGCGCGGCTCGCCCCGCTTGCCCTCGATGGAGGTCATAAGGGCAGTCTCCTCGCCGCAGACGAACGCGCCGGCGCCGAGGCGGATGCTCAGGTCAAAGTCAAAACCGGAATCGAAGATATTCGCGCCCAGAAAGCCGTATTCCCTGGCCTGGCCGATGGCTATCTTAAGGCGCTGGACGGCTATCGGGTATTCCGCGCGGACGTATATATAGCCCTGGTTGGAGCCGATGGCGTAGCCGGCTATGGCCATGGCCTCGATTACGGCGTGGGGGTCGCCTTCGAGCACGCTTCTGTCCATGAACGCGCCGGGGTCGCCTTCGTCGGCGTTACACAGCACGTATTTCTGGCCCTTTGGCTGTTTCGCGGCAAATTCCCATTTCAGGCCGGTTGGGAAGCCGCCGCCGCCGCGCCCGCGCAGGCCCGATTTCTTGACGACCTCGATAACTTCCTCCGGCTTCATGCGCGTCAGGGCCTTGCCCAGCGCGGTATAGCCGTCGTAAGCTATGTATTCGTCTATGATTTCGGGGTTGATTATGCCGCAGTTTTTAAGCGCTATGCGCAGCTGTTTCTTATAAAACGCCGTGCTGTTAAGCGACAGCGAGGCGTCCAGCTTGTGGCTGTCATCGTGAAGCAGGCGCTTTACTATCCTGCCTTTGATCAGGTGCTCCTCGACGATTTCCGTGACGTCCGCGGGCTGCACAAGCGTGTACAGGGAACCCTCGGGGTATATGATCATGATGGGCCCCAGATCGCACATGCCGAAACAGCCGGTCTTGACGACCTTGACCTCATCGCCGAGGTTATGCTTGGAAATTGATTGATTCAGCGCTTCGATTACCTTTTCGCTGCCGCCCGCGGAGCAGTTTTCGCCGCCGCAGACCAATATATGAGAACGCGCGATATCCAAAATGTTTACCTCCCTCTAATACTACCTGGTCTCCGCCGAAACGGTGTATTCCACGACCGGGCTGTCATTGACCAGGTGCTCCGCCACGACCCTGACCACCTTTTCCGGCGTCATCTTGACATACGTTACCTTTTCGCTGCCGGCGGCGTATATCTCGACGATTGGTTCCAATTTGCAGAAGCCTATGCAGCCGGCCTGCGTGACGGTGACATGGCTAAGCTCGCGCTTGGCTATCTCGTCCTCGAACGCCTTCATCACCGGACGCGCGCCGGCGGCTATGCCGCACGTGGCCATGCCGACGACGACGCGGGGGCCGCCGCCTTTATCCTCCCGCAGTTCCAGCTTTTTGCGGGCTTTATCGCGTAATGCTTTCAGTTCTTCCAGGCTTTTCATGCTCTATCCTCATTTCGAATTCGTTTTTGAGATTGCGGGTCAAGCCCGCAATGACGGGCCGTGGTATTATTTATACCTATCCAGAATATCCTTTACGACCTTTGAGACATTTTCCGTGCTTAGCCTGCCGTACACCTCGTCGTTTACGGTCAGCACGGGCGCGAGGCCGCACGCGCCGATACAGCGCGTGTTGTGCACGGAGAATTTGCCGTCCGGGGTACACTCGCCTTCCTCAAGGTTGAGCTGTTTTTTGACTTCTTCATATATACTGCCCGAACCCTTGACATAGCAGGCGGTGCCCAGGCAAACGGAAACGCGGTATTTGCCCTTGGGTTTGAGCGAGAACTGCGTATAGAACGTGATGACGCCGTATATCTCGGACATGGGGATATCCATTTGGTCCGATATGACGCGCTGCACTTCCTCGGGCAGGTAGCCGTATATCTCCTGCGCTTCCTGCAAAACGGCGACGAGCGCGCCCCTTTCGCCCCTGTAGCTTTCAATAACCTTCAACAGCTCGGCCTCCTGCTCCGCCGTGCCGGTGAACGGTAACTCCGCGTTTTTGGCCACGATAATCCTCCTCGAAAATGTATGACCTGTCAGATACGATTTTTTGATACGATTTTTCATTAAAATACGGCCTCAGCCGCAGAAATGTCGATTACATAACAAAATAGCCGCGCCAAGACAAAAATCCCGTCTTTTCTACTTTACCATAAATGGCGCGGCATTTCAAGGATAATAAAATATTATAACTATTTTTAAGATTAAGGAACTGTCAATAAATAACATGGACAGATAGCGCAGGATTTTTGTCGTCTGTCAAGGAAGCGAAAGCCGCCGCGCAGCAGCGCTGCGCAAGGTT
>JGI20166J26741_11738141_pt1 | contig 10591 bp, 9 predicted proteins | sample TergutCu122P5_FD_26741 | JGI IMG/M metagenome (IMG submission 26741) | reverse complement strand
CACGGCCAAGAACCCCAACTGGAAGGTCATGATCTTCCCGGGCAAGGGCTTCGCGGCGTACTACATGTTCGCGATCAACGTGGACGCCCCGCACCCCGCCGCCGCGCGGCTGTGGGCGGAATACCTGTTCACCGACGACGTTCAGAACCTGTTCTTGAACGGCGGCGCCCGTCCGTCGCGCATGGAGGCGATGGTCAAGGCCGGAACGATCGACAAGACCGCGGCGGACAAGCTGCCTCCCGCTCCGTCCGAGCCCATCATGCCGACGCAGAAACAAAACACCGACGCCGGCACTCTGCTCGGTCAGAAGTGGGCGTCCGCTGTCGGATAACGCGCAGCCAGGGTCTAGACGATGAGCACCACGAAACCGGAGGCGTCGGCCAGCCCGGCGCCTCCGGTCCGGCACCGGCGGAATCTGGCTGGCCCGCTCGGGCTGGCGCCGTTCAGCATCTACGTCGTCCTCTTTCTCGCGTTACCGACCGTCTTGGCCATCGCGACCGGTCTTTTCGACGCGAACGGCAACCTCACCGCGGACAACTTCGCGGCCTTGGGCGACCCCACCATCCTCGGCACGTTCTGGACCAGCGTCTGGATCTCGTTGCTGACCGCTGCCATCGGCGCCGTAGTCGGCTCGCTGGTCTGCTACGCCATGTTGGGCATGTCGGCGACCCATCCCGTGCGGGTGGTCGTCGACGCCGCCGCCGGCGTGTTCGCCCAATTCGGCGGCGTCATGCTGGCCTTCCTCTTCATCGCGACCATCGGGGCGAACTCGCTTGTCACCAAAGGGCTCAAAGGTGCCGGGATCGACATCTACGCGTCCGGCATGTGGCTGTACGACGTACCCGGCTTCATCATGCCGTACCTGTACTTCCAGATTCCGCTGATGATCATCACGTTCGGCCCGGCCATGGGTGCGCTGAAATCTCAGTGGGCCGAGGCGAATCTTTCCCTGGGCGGCACGCGTCGCACGTTCTGGACGCGGATCGGGATACCGGTGCTCGCGCCGTCGTTTGTCGCGAGCTATCTGTTGCTCTTCGCGAACTCGTTCTCGGCGTACGCGACGGCCGCCGCGCTGGCCAGCCAGGGCTCCCAGATCGTCCCGCTCCAAATCCGGACAGCGTTGACCAGTGAGACCGTGCTGGGACGTGCGAACCTCGCCGGCGCACTCGCGGCAGGCATGATCATCGTCATGGCCGTCGTGATGAGCGGCTACTACGTCGTCCAGCGCCGAGCGGACAGGTGGCGGTCATGAAATCGACGTTCTATCCGGGCCGGGCTGTCCGGATCATCATCGCGATCATCGTCGGTGCTTTCTTCGTGATCCCGCTCGTGATGACGCTTGAATACACTTTCCGCGAATTGCCAGCAGGCGGGCACACCACCGCCTTTTGGGCCGCAGTTTTCAATCCGGCCAGCGCCGCCAAGTACCAGACACTGTGGACCGGTCTGACCAACTCGTTGATCCTCATGGTCACTACCGTGATCGTGGTGCTCGTGCTGCTCGCGCCAACGATGATTCTGCTCAACCTGCGGTTTCCGAAGTTGCGCAAGCTGTTCGAGTTCGTCGCGTTGCTGCCGATCAGCATTCCGGCGGTCGTCCTAGTCGTGGGTTTCGCGCCGATCTATTTGGTCATCGGACGGTCGCTTGGCACCGGTGCGTGGACGCTGTGCTTCGCGTACGGCATTCTCGTCATGCCCTTCGCGTTCCGGTCGATCCAGGCCGCGATCGATGCGATCAACATCTCGACGCTCGCCGAGGTGGCGCGCGCGCTGGGCGCGTCGTGGCCGAAAGTGATCCTCCGCGTGCTGGCACCGAATCTGCGCGGCGGGCTCCTCGCCGCGTCGTTGATTTCGGTGGCCGTGGTCTTGGGCGAGTACACCGTCGCGTCGCTGCTCAACCGGCAGAACCTGCAGGTCGCGCTGTTCAGCCTCCAGCAGCAGGACAGCCAGGTCGCTGTCATCTTCACCTTGCTCGCCCTCGCGTTCTGTCTGGTTCTGTTGCTGCTCATCAGACGCGTCGGACAAGCCGGATCCTCGGGAAATGAGCACCTCTCATGACAGACTCCACCAACTCCGCCAGGCCCGCCGCGACGTCGGTTACGCTGACCCAAGTCGCCAAAGACTTCGGCCACACCCGCGTCCTGCACGAACTCGACCTCGAGGTGCGCGCGGGCGAGTTCGTGTCACTGCTCGGGCCGTCCGGCTGCGGCAAGACGACCGCGTTGCGAATCATCGCCGGACTGGAACCGGCGACGTCTGGAGTCGTCGCGATGAACGGCGTCGACGTGACGGACGTCCCCACCAACAAGCGCGACATCGGCATGGTCTTCCAGGCGTACTCGCTGTTTCCGCACCTGACGGTGCTCCGGAACACGATGTTCGGGCTGGAGATGCGCAAGGTGCCGGCCGCTGAGGCACAGAAACGGGCGCTCGAGTCGCTGGAGCTCGTCGGGCTCGCCGATCTGGCCGACCGGTATCCGCACGCGATGTCCGGCGGCCAGCAGCAGCGCGTCGCGCTCGCCCGCGCGCTGGTGACCTCGCCACGGGTGCTGTTGCTGGACGAGCCGCTGTCGGCGTTGGACGCTCACGTCCGCGTGCAGTTGCGCGTGGAGATCCGGCGCATCCAGCAGGAACTCGGCATCACGACCATCTTCGTCACGCACGACCAGGAGGAGGCGCTCGCCATCTCCGATCGCATCGCCGTCATGTACGCCGGCCGCATCGAGCAGATCGGCGCGCCGGAAGACCTGTATCTCTCGCCGCACACTCCCTTCGTCGCGTCGTTCGTGGGCATGTCGAGCCTCGTGCGGGCCGTCGTCGCCGACGGGAAGGCGACGCTGGAGGGCGTCACCATGCCGATCATCGACCAGACGGCGAACGGTGAGTGCGAGGTGTTCGTCAGGCCTGAGCACGTGCGCATCGCCGAACCGGGCGAGCCGTCGGTGGGGGCGACGGTTGAGACCAGTACGTTCCTGGGCTCGATTCGCCGCACGCTCGTGCGCACCGACGACAACCAGATGATCACGATGCAGCACGCGGCGAGCCAGGCCCTCGAACGGGGCGATCGCGTCGAGTTGACCATCGACCCGGTGCCGGTGGCGGTTCGCAGCCGGTCCTGACGCCATGGCCTTCGTGATCGAAAAGAGCGGGGAGGTTCCCGTCCTGGCGCAGGCCGACGTCTTGGTGGTCGGCGGCGGCCCCTCGGGTCTGGCGGCGGCGATCGCGGCCGCCCGATGCGGGGTGTCCGTCCTACTCGTCGAACGGTTCGGATGCTTCGGCGGCAACATCACCGTCGCTGGCGTCGAGGGGTTCGCGTGGTACCGGCATGAGAAGACGGTCGAAGCCGGCGGCTTGACCTTCGAGTTCGAGCGTCGGTTTGCCGAAATCGCGGGTGCCAATCCCGAAAGCCAGTCGGACAGCCAGGCTCTGGACGCCGAGATGTTCAAGTACGTCGCGGATGTGCTGGTGGAAGAGGCTGGGGTGACCCCCGTGCTGCACTGCATGGCTGCCGACGCGATCATCAAGGACGGCGTCATCAAGGGAGTCATCACGCAGAGCAAGTCGGGACGACAGGCGTTCCTTGCCAAGGTGGTCGTCGACTGCACCGGGGACGCCGACGTCGCGGCGCTCGCGGGCGCCGACTTCACGATTGACGCAAAGCCGGGCCTAATGTGCGTGACCACCATCTTCAGTTGTCGGGACGTCGACACCCGTCGGTTCCGCGACTACATCACCACCGAGCTCAAGCCGACGGTGCACGACTGGGGTGGGGATCCGCCGAGCGGAGAGTGGTCCGTAAGGACTACCGGCAAGGAAGACGGCCTATTCAGCCCCTATTTCGACAAGCCGTTCGCCGAGGGGCTGCGCGAGGGAATCGTACGCGTCGATGAGAACGTCAGCCTCGGGGGAACGTGGAGCAGCATCACCGACGGAGGTGACGTTACCCAACTGAACATCGTGTTCATGGGGAGTGTCGATGCCACCGACGTGCTGGACCTGACGAAAGCGGAGATCACGGGCCGACGGAACGCGCTGCGCGCCATCGAGATCATGCGGAAGAAGGTGCCGGGGTTCGAGAACGCGCGACTGCGGAATTTCGGCATGACGCTGGGGACTCGGGAGTCGCGACAGATCGTGGGCCGGCAGCGGCTGACTGGCGACGACGTGCTGAACGAGGCACGGTTTGACGACAGCGTCGGCGTCTTCCCAGAGTTCGTTGACGGGGTCGGCCGGGTCGTGCTGCCCACGACCGGACGCTATTACCAGATCCCCTATGGGTGTCTCGTGCCTACCCGTGTGGACAACCTGCTGGTTGCCGGACGCGCGATCTCCGGCGACAAGATCGCCCACGCGTCGTTTCGGAGCATGTCCTGCTGCGTGACGACCGGACAGGCCGCCGGGGTCGCGGCCGCGATGGCGGTGAAGTCCCGGGCCACGACCGCGACCGTTGACGTTCGGCAGGTGCAGGAGGCCATCCAGGCCCAAGGCGTCCGGATTTTCTGATCCGGCCAGCGTACGTGACACGTGACCGGGGCGCGTCGTGCACGAGTCGGCGGTTGGCCGGACTTAACCGTCGCACGCTTGAGCGTGACGGCGGCGTGTTTGCATGGCGTTGCCGTTGGCCTGGTCCGCCATGATGGAGTTGGCGCGCCGACGCGGTGCCACAACGACCGGCGCCAGGGGCCTGACACGCCTCGGGCCGGCGCCTGTGGAAAAGTCGGCCAATTTTCTTTCGTTGTCCACAGCCTGGTGCGGGCCGGGTGCGCGGGCGGGTGCTGGCCGCTAGCGTCAGCATCCAGGAATCGAGGAATCCATGAACGTAGCGCTTACGACAAGACGATGGGCACAGCTAGCGAGCGACCCCGCCCGGGTCGCTCTGGTGCCGCCGCTGACCCCTCGGCTGCCTGCTTCGCAGCGGCCAGGCGCGAAAGGCTCGGCCCAAGACGGGTCGGCCTCGATTCCAACCATGGGGCGCGAAGCCGCGGGCGGCAGTTCGCCCAAAGGCCTGCGGTCTTCGTCGCCTCTCGCGGGGCCAGGCAACGGCGCGGCGGGTTCGTCCGGGCCGGTGCCTGGCGTCGCGAACGACATTGGTCCGTGCCTTTGCGTACTTGGCCCGATCAAGCTGACGGGCGCCGCTGGGCCGCTGCCGCCGCGCTCAGCCCGTCAGGCACTGGAGCTCCTGGCCTGGATGATGTGGCACCCCGATTCCACCGCGGCGCAGATGCGGGCCGGGCTGAGTGTCGCGGAGGGCACGCGGCGGGCCACCTTGAGCCGGCTGCGGCATTGGCTTGGCGACGATCCGGTCGGCGAGCCGTACTTGCCGCTTGCGTATTCGGGCCGGCTACGGCTACATCCGGGCGTCACGTCCGACTGGGAGCGGTTGCGTGCGCTCGTCGGTCCGGATCCGTCCCTGGCGTCGATGGGCGCCCTGCTCGCGGCGCTTCGCATGGTCCGGGGGCCCGTGTTCACCGACGCGCTGCCCGGCCGGTGGAGCTGGGCGGGGCGGGTGCGCGCCGATGTCGAGGCGCTGGTGCGGTCCGTGGACGAGGAGCTGCGCTCGCGGCTCGGGCCGGTCAGTGTTCGTGGTCTTCAGCAGCGATCGGACGTGGCGAGTCCCGGAGGCTACGCACTAGCCAGGGCCAGTCCGTGTGGATCGCGTCGATCCCGAGATCCAAGATCGGGCCGTACGCCGCCGCTGGCGATTCTGTGATCGCACGGGTGTCGTTGAGGTCGCCGAAAAGGGGCACCCCGGTCGTCACCGCCAAGGTGTTGACCAGGCAGAAAACCCCTTGGTTGTGCAGATCGTCGATGGCCGCGCGGGTGAACCACGGGTGATCCCGCGACGTCGTGATCAACTCGACGCCCACCGTGTTGAGATCCGGGTTGGCGATGGTGAGCGCCGCTTGGGTTGGGTTTTCGCAGATCGGGAGCAGCGGGTACTTCACGTCGAACCGTTCGAGCTGTTCGAGGGCGGCGCTTTCCCAGGCCGGGCATTTCAGGATGAGTTGGCCGGGCATCTGGAGGATGTCGAGCGCCTGGAGCAGGTGGGGCCAGCGCCACCAGGAACGGTCGATGATGAACAGCGCCGGGCCGCCCGCGAACTGTTTCAGCAACGGCAACAGCTTCGGCACTCGCTGCGGCTTCGTCGGCTGGTCCAGCCAGATGTACGACAGCTTGTCGATCTTGGCGGCGGTCAGCGTCTGGATGTTCTCTTCGACGCCCAGTAGTTCGGGCTCGTAGCCGTCGTGGAAGCAGTAGTACTTCTGGTCGCTGGAGGAACTGACGTCCAGGTTGACGACGTCCGCGCCGCTGGCCAGGGCGCCAGCGATCGCCAGCCCAGTGTTCGGCGCGACGGTGCCGGCCGGGCAACCGCGGTGCGCGACCGTCAGGGGCTGCGACATCGCCAAACGCTGGTTGATCAACGCGTTGATTCCGGCGTAGCGGGCCTTGCCAAACATGGTCACGTCCTATCGGGATCGGATCGGCACTGCCCACCATAGTGTGTGGAATGATGGAAAGCAGATTGGACAAAGGAGTGACATGGCCGAATTCCTCTACGAGGACATGCTCCCGACGACCGACGACACAACGGCGTACCGGAAGCTGACAACACAGGGCGTATCGACGGTGGAAGGCCCCGGCGGGCGGGTCTTCTTGCAGGTCAGCGACGAAGCCCTTGAGCTGCTCGCACGGACGGCGATGCACGACATCGCCCATTTCTTGCGACCAGCCCATCTGGCGCAATTGCAGAAGATCCTGGAAGACCCACAGGCGTCCGACAACGACAGATTCGTGGCGCACGACTTGCTGATGAACGCCAACATCGCGGCCGGGGAGGTCCTGCCCATGTGCCAAGACACGGGTACCGCGATCGTGATGGGCAAGCGTGGGCAATGCGTCCTCACTAGTGGCACTGACGAAAGGGCCTTGTCAAAAGGTATTTACGATACCTACACGACAGACAATCTGCGGTATTCGATGAATGCCCCGTTGTCGATGTGGGAAGAGGCCAACACCGGCACCAACCTTCCCGCCCAAGTGGAGTTGTACGCCGACACGGCGCCCGGCCACGAGACGACCTACAAGTTCTTGTTCATGGCGAAGGGTGGGGGTTCCGCCAACAAGTCGTACCTGTATCAGGAGACGAAGGCGATCCTGAACCCGGAGTCGATGATGGTGTTCCTGGACCAAAAGATCCGGTCGCTCGGCACCGCCGCGTGCCCCCCGTACCACCTCGCGATCGTCATCGGCGGCACTTCGGCGGAGTTCGCGCTGAAGACGGCCAAGTACGCGTCCGCGCACTATCTGGACGCGCTGCCCACATCCGGCGACATGAGTGGCCACGGCTTCCGCGACCTCGACATGGAGGCCCAGGTGCTCGAACTGACGCGGCAGATGGGCATCGGGGCGCAATTCGGCGGCAAGTACTTCTGCCATGACGTCCGGGTGGTGCGCCTGCCCCGGCACGGCGCCTCGCTGCCAGTGGCCATCTCGGTCTCGTGCTCGGCCGACCGGCAATGCGTCGCCAAGATCACGCCGGACGGCGTCTTCATCGAGGACTTGGAACGCGATCCCGCGCGCTTCATGCCCGACGTCCAGCATGACCAGCTCGCGGGCGGAGCGGCGGTCGCGATCGACCTGAACCGCCCGATGTCCGAAGTGCTGGCCGAGTTGACCAAGTATCCGATCAAGACGCGGCTGTCGCTCACGGGTCCGCTGATCGTCGCGCGCGACATCGCGCACGCGAAGCTGCGGGAGCGTCTCGAAGCGGGAGAAGACCTGCCGGGGTACTTCAAGGACCATCCCGTGTACTACGCGGGTCCCGCGAAGACTCCCCAAGGCATGGCGTCCGGATCGTTCGGCCCGACGACGGCTGGACGCATGGACTCCTACGTCGACCTGTTCCAGAGCCACGGCGGTTCGATGATCATGGTCGCCAAGGGCAATCGCAGCGAGGTGGTCACGCAGGCCTGCCACAAACACGGCGGCTTCTACCTCGGCTCGATCGGCGGGCCCGCTGCGGTTCTCGCGCAAGACTGCATCAAGTCGGTCGAGGTGGTGGAGTATCCAGAACTTGGCATGGAGGCGATCTGGAAGATTGACGTGGTCGACTTCCCGGCGTTCATTGTGGTGGACGACAAGGGCAACGACTTCTTCGCCGACGTGAGCAAGCCCACGGTGTTCCCGCTGACACCGCGTCGCTGACCTCGTGATGACCGGTTCCCGGGGGCGAGTGAGTGCCACACAGCCCGACACCCCGGGAATCAGTCTGCTTGGAGTTGGGGGCGTGCGCTATACCTGATGTGACGTGAAAACTTCTAAGGGGCAACCGCCCCACCCCGACCGGGGCTGAGTTTCACCACCACAATGGGCGGCGCGCCGCCCCGGGCCGCTGATATGGAAAAGGAAGGGGCGCTGATGAGCCACACTGAGCAGCTACCCAGTTATGAAGAGCTGCCCGAGGAGCCGAAGGAGGAGAAGAAGAAACGCAAGGGTCTTTTTCTGCTGTTGCTTGCCATCGTGCTGGCAATCGCTGGCGTCGGTGGTTTCCTCTGGTCGGCGTGGCCGCAGATCAACCCGCCGCCGAACGCGATGCGGGACCTGCACAACAACGTCGTCATCCCCGATCAGGACGCCATCGTCCCCGACGACACGGCGGTGGAGGACACCGGCGGACGGTTCAAGGCGCCGACGGTCAAACTTGATGTCCCGATCGGCCAGGCGAAGGAGATCGACGGCAAGATCGCCCCGCCTGGGTTCAAGTCGGTCTACTGGATCAGCAATCTCGGCGTCCCGTTGAAGGACGCGGAGAAGGGCACTGTCTACATGGCCGCGCACTCGCTGCGCAACGGCGGCTGGGCTCCAGGGAACGCGCTCATCGACATCGACACGCAGCAGGCGAAAATAAATCCGGGCGATCCGCTGCTGGTCGACAACCGGACGTACTCGGTGACCGAAACGCGCATCATCCCCAAGCCGGAGATCTCCAGCGTTGGCGACCTGTGGGACCAGCAGGTCCCGCGCCGCCTGCTGGTGTTCACCTGCCTGCAAAACCCGCAGAACACCCCGTCCACCAACAACGTGGTGATCATCGCGACCCTGGTCAAGTAGCGCTTCCGCTGCGGGGATGCTCGAGTTCGCCTCCTCGTGCACGGCTTCGTCACCGAGGCGTAGCGCTTCCGCTGCGGGGGATGCTCGAGTTCGCCACGGCGGCGTTGGTGGACCCGCTGCGGGGGTGACGGCTCCGTCTCGCTTGCCGTTCGCACGACGCGGTGTCGACAAGCTCACGCGGCGGTTTGCGGGTAGTGTCTTGCCATGCAAGACTCGCGTCCCATCACGATCGGCTATGACGGCTCTGCTTTCGCGACGGCGGCGTTGCGAAACGGGCTTGGGCTAGCCGCCAAACTTGGCCTTCCCGTCCGGATCGTGCGCGCGTGGACGATCAGCAACGCGCCGCGCCCGGCGTCCTGGACGGCGGGCTTCGTCCCGCCCGTAGAAGACTTCGCCGAGACCGTGCGCCAGCAGGTCACCGAGCAGATCGCACCAGTGGTCGCCGAATACCCGGACGTCGAGATTGACATCCAGGTGCCGCACGGCGCCGCGGGACGCGAACTGATCCGCGCGTCGCGCGACTCGCGGCTCATCGTCGTCGGCACGCGGGGGCTCGGGGGCTTTTCCGGGCTGCTCATCGGGTCGGTGAGCCAGCAGCTCGTCGAGCATGCCGCTTGCGACGTCCTGGTGAGCCGGCGACCGGACGGCGACCAGGCCCCACCGCGCGAACTCCAACTCGACGCCGTCATCGAAACCGTGTCGTAGGTGCGCGATGCGGCTGCATTTCCTTGGGACGGGCGCGGGCATGCCATCGATGTCGCGCAATGTGAGCGCGATCGCGCTTTCGCTCGTCCCGGAGATCGGGCAGATCTGGCTCTTCGACGTCGGCGAGGGCACCCAACACCGGATCCAGCGTTCATCGGCGAAGGCGCACCTGGTCACGCGGGTGTTCGTGACGCACCTGCACGGCGACCATCTGTTCGGGCTGCCGGGGCTGCTGAGTAGTCGCGGTTTCGAGGCGGGCCCGGCGACCGATGTGGACGTTTACGGCCCGCCCGGCATCGCCACCTTCGTCCAGACGTGCCTGGAGGTGTCATCCACCCGGCTGGCATTCGCGGTGCGCTGCCACGAGTTGACCGGCGGGGAGGTGATCGCTGCCGACGGGTTCGAGGTCACGGCGCTGCCACTCGACCACGTGGTGCCCTGCCTCGGCTACCGGGTGGCGGAGTCCGCGCGTCCCGGCGAATTGCGGGTGGACCGGCTGCTGGAGGCGGGGATCCGGCCGGGCCACAAGTTCGCGGACCTCAAGGCCGGACGCGTCGTCACCATCGGTGGCCGGCGTTTCGACGGGCGCGACTACCTCGGGCCCGAACGTCCGGGCCGGGTCATCGCGTATACGGGCGACACTCGTCCCTGCGCGAACACGGTCGAGTTGGCGCGCGACGCGGACTTTTTGACCCACGAGGCGACGTTCGGCGACGACCACGCCGGTGCGGCCGCGCACTTCGGCCACTCCACCTTCACCCAGGCCGCCGGCATC
>JGI20166J26741_11737808_pt1 | contig 10592 bp, 3 predicted proteins | sample TergutCu122P5_FD_26741 | JGI IMG/M metagenome (IMG submission 26741) | reverse complement strand
ACGAGCGGGGTTATAATGCTACGAGCGGGGTTATAGTGCTAAGCCTCCGCATGAGTGTACGGGACATTTAAATTTCTTGTTGCCTTAGTAAGATGGAGCTTGGAAACGATGTGGTGCATTAGTAGGTAAAAGGTTAATGTTGAAATGAAGGTGCATAATCTAGGTGTCAGAGATGAGTGCATGCTCATTTTGTTGCTGTGAGTATGTATGCTTCATATTCTTGTGCCCCACCAGTGGAGGTAAGTAACAATCCCAGCAGCTCAAGAATTACAGTTATTCTAACTCTAATCCTGAGTAGTGAGATGGTGCTGTATGGGCTATGGATTGTGTCATGGCAGGAGGAACATAGAATTGTGAGAGAACAGTCAGTTTTTTGTTCTTCCTGTGACCACTGTGAATGGGTAATGGTAAACAAAAAAAGGGTCTGTTTTTGAAGACCATGGTGGACAAGTATTTACTGTTCATCCTTAGAGAGAGAATTCTAGTTTCTTTGGGAAGTGGATGAATAGCTTCCCCAACCTCCATAGGAGGAACTCATGCTCTTATTGGTGTTGCTTGGCTGAAGATTGATTGTTATTTCCCTTATGATGTGGTCTTGTGCCTGTCTTAGTGTTATTTATCAACCAGCCAACAAGGCAGCCAGATAGCTTAGGAAAGAGACATGTGCAACGTGCAAGATGAAGTTCTTATGGTGCTGTGGTTGGGGGTATGTCATGGCACAGTTGCTTGAGGCACTGTGCCACAAACAGGAAGGTAGTGAGCTCAATTCCTGTTGCTGTTGACTCAGCCTCTAATAGAAATGAGTACCAGGGATGTCTCCTGGGGAAAAAGGTGGCCAGTGCATAGAGTTGACAACCTTGCCACCTTTGTGTGCTGACTGTTCAGAAATTCTGGCAGCCTCAACCTCCTGGTGCCCAAAGGGCCTGCTCAGGCATGTACAGGGAAAGCTTTACCCTTACCTTACGGTGGTGTGGTTGGGGATTCAATATTTCTGGATGTGGTGCTCTGTTGTCAGGTACCCCTTACCCAGAGACAGACTGTCAAATCCCAGAAGACTGAAATCAAGCTGATGGCAGTTGCTAACCATTTGTGTGAAATATTTTGCTGGAATGTAAATGGATGTGTTCTAAATTTGATCTGGCGTCTTAATATGAGAACTTAATGTGGTCATACTTTTGCTGGTTCAATGGGTGATTGAGGATTGAACCCAGGGAGCTTGTAATCTAACCAGGTGGTGGCCTCTACGATTGTGGGTGGATGATTAATACGGCCGATGGCCGCCAGGAGGAAGGGAAGCAGAGTAGGGTGCTAAACCCACACACACATATGTATATCTGTATAACATCTTTACTACGAAAGGATCCTACGTAAATCCTGCGAAATGGAAGAATCTACGAGTTCCCTACGCTATCTCTGCTCTAATTAAACCGTATTAAAGTACCACGGGCCCTATAATGGCTAATTAACGACGGCTACCTCCTTATGCGCCGTCGTTATCCGTTGCAATTGGTGGGAATGTGAAGTTGCACGATCCGTGGTTGACCCAACTCCGTGACGCATGCGAATCTTTAATCCGCGATACCTGCATGCACAGATCATCTAGTATATGTTCCTCACGACCCTGTGCCCACGACTACGTGCTCAAGACCCGTTGAAGCATGGGCGTAGAAGTATTAATGGGTGTCCAGGACATATCGTCGCAACTCCGTTCTCTCTGATCCTTGTACTATTTTAGCGGTGGATGGGCGTGCTGAAGTACGGAAGAAGTGGAAGCGTTCGGGGTTGAAGAGTGTTAATTTTAACGGTTGTGATATCACTTGAAATCTCGTACTGTGGCTTATCGTTAATATTTTTTAATAGTGTGGTGTGGCACGAAGTGTGAAATACTACACAATTTACTTTCTGAATTTGAAAAGTAGAAATGGTTGTGCCTGTGCAGCCAACATAAATAAGGTGCATGGTAAGTGTACGTGTTGTCAATATTTTGTTTTGAGGAACTGTCTGCATTAGCTCAAAGAACACGAGTATATGAGACGGTTTTGTAGCCGTTAGTTGCACAGTTTTCGAGAATGTGTGAAAATAGTGTGAGATGTGCACCGACATTTACATACGTGAACGCAAAAAGTTTCCGTAAATCGATTACGTAACTGGCAGTATGCAATGACGTGCGAAACGCTGTAACTAAGGAATACTGGTTTCGTTTTTGGTATTTTTATTTTATGTTACAACGATATCAACACACACTTGTGCGTTGAATAGTTGGTTAAGTATTGAATGATGAATTGGAAAGGATGTGGAAGTAAGCGATCGTGATTGAAATAGAGGTGCGCCAGTCGTATGCTTGAAGGGACTGGGAAAAACCTCAGTAAGGTTCAAGTCGGATAGCAGGCCTCAAGGCCGAGATTTGAATGTTGGACTCCAGTAGTATGATATAGAAGTACTTCTCTCTTAAACTGCAACATTCGGCCAGTTTCGTTTTGAGTACTGGTATGTTAGTGACTGCTTTGTACAGTCTGTGAATTTTGACTTTGCAGTTTCTGATGTTAACATAATTATTCAGCAGATCTATAAATATGAATATACATTTGTACAGCCCATTGGCAGACCAGTACCAGTGTGATTGATATGTATTTACCAACATTTTTAAAGATCATAATGCCTTCATCTTCAGCGTCATGCAGTCCAGTGCTCTTCTTGGACTGCTTGACCTGAAGATGAATGGACTTTGGTCACTCAAAATGTTATTAAGTATTTACCAGTCGAAATGGTGTAATATCCCAAAAACGTGAATCTCAACAGCATTACCACATTTGTGGTTGTGCCACTGAAGTAAAGACAGTTTTGTTCATCTTTGAGTTGACATATTTCTCCAGGAGGTTTCTCTTCGTAACAGGTTAGGTTGTCATATTATTATTGTGTATGGTACAGGTGTGTTGGGTATAATAGTCATAAGTAAAACAAAAGTTATGCCACATGTTTGGTAATAGATGATGTCATGTAGACATGGGCTAAAGAGGTGAAGTTATTCATATTATGAAGTTCTGTTCGGAAATGAAGGTAAGGTACGTATAAGATAGCCACTGTGGACATGGAAGTGGAGCTTCAAATGGTGGTATACAGTCTGCTTCTCACTCCAACCACTTCATCTCTGAAAAAAAAGTCTAGTACTTAATCGGTTAGGAGGTTACATGGCCCCCAAACTGATCTGGCCGTTAACAGAGAAAAATTCCTGCCCATGTTAAGATTTACATCCCAGCCATCCAGTTTATAGCTGCGCAATACACAGACTGAAATTTTGTAATATTCTTTCATTATCCCATAAAGGAATTGCAGAATAATACTGTAAAATAGGTCATGATGACTCTCATGGCCCTTCACAGTGGTCATAATTTACATTTCATGTTTATCATTGTATTTCTTCATCACTAACGTCTTTGAAGGGAGATCCAACTGTATCACATATGACTAGTGAACAGCATCTGCCTATATTATGCCTTGACTGGTCACTGACTGTCCTGTTTTTGTTCATACATCCATTCTCCATTTAATTTTATTCTCACCTTCACTGGGTTAGTTTTGAAATTTGGTTGCTGAAGTGACTGTGTCCAAACTTGAATGTTCTGGTATTTCACATTTTTATGACCACTTCTTGAAAATTTGTTCAGTATTATCTTGTTATATTCTTTCTTAGTCTTCTAGTTATTTTCCAAGAGTTTGTACACCAGCCTCCTAAATTCTGCCACACCAGCAACACTGACAATGTTAGGTGAATGGTATAACATTTATAGGCTAGATGTTTCTGTACTGCAGTGTAAATTACAAGTTTTTTTTGTAATGTGATGTCTTTCATGCCCCACTTTTTCCCTCTTAAGACCATTTACTCTTTTGTACTGGAAGATTATTTATTTTTGTTGAAGAAGTAGTTAATTAGTAATTATGTTGTGACATCGCCATTAATCTCTTTAATGTTAAACGATGCAAGATTTCTTTCTGTATTAAGGTAGTGTAAACATCTCTTCCAGCCAATTATCACTTCAGACAAGGTTGTGTGTGTATTAGTAGGACAATGTCATATAGGATGTTTGTGAAATATATGGCACCACTGCAAGGATGTGTTCTGTGCACCCTCCCCCCCAAAAAAGAGTCATAAATGTGGACCCTTAGGGACTTCTGTCATTTAATTATAGCCCATTTAGTTTTGGAAGGAGAAGGATCAAATATAATTGTAAACCTGTCCACTGGAAAGTGTTATATTTACAAGTTGCTGATTCCAACATTGCAGACTGTTACCAAAAAAACTCTGGTGCTGTCTTTGTGCTTCCACACTGCACTTTGCTGATCTCACTCAAGATTGATGGGTGCACTCAGAAATTTCATATGTTTTACAAATCGTCTCACATTATTCTTCACCCCCCTGTTGCAGTTGTCCTACATCATGCATTGCTGTAGCATACACAGTGCTTTTAAGAGGAGTGTATAAATACAACTTCATTGGGTTTAATTAGATGACCTTGCAACCCATTAATTTTGTCCAGATATACGGAGGGGTGCGAAAGTAGGTATACATCTATACTCTGTATAACTCTTATAACTGTATACCTACTTTTGCACCCTTCTGTATATAATTGAAAACTGTTCCAACAGCTATGCTTAAATGAGGTGGAGCACTCTTGGTCTTAGTGGGATACCTTAGCAGCTGTGAAAGGCTACTGTGTAAAAAATAATTATAAAGTACCCCTCTTAGTGTATAGTGGAAAACATAAGGACTTAACACAGTATATCTGATAGAATGAATGTGAAGTTTGTAGGTTATAGCTCAAATTTTGTAACACTTTAATCCCTGTGTTGCAGCGTAAGGATAAGACTGTACCTTTCCCAGATTTGTAACGGTTTGACCCATTTTCATGAAGTCTGGTGAGAACCATTGGAGCTAGGCAGGTGTTAGTTGGCGTGGAGAGAGGTCATAAACAGAATCGATAATTGGTTTGTCAGACCTTGTTTGTAAATGAACATTCGCAATATGTGACTATGTAGATCTTGGAGGTTGCATGCAACAAATGTAGCACTGACACAGACCATATATAAATAATAAAATCATCACTCAGCTGAGGTAACAGTAGTATAGTAATAGAGCTACAAGCCTAATAATCTCTGCAATAGGGCAGTCAGTATTATGAGTTCTGTTTGGAACTCTTTGCTCAAGTAGAATGTATTGAAAACTCCATGGCTGTGTGTAGTGTGTATTTATCTTTCAGTGTAATGGTGACAGCCAGTGCTGGAGTGTTTGAAATTTAGTATGTAGATTATAAATGTGCCAAAAAATTCAGTGTAATATGTGACGCTCTGGGGTATATTAATTCAGGGGTGCACAAGTTTTCCAAAAATCTAGGAACCACCTCAGAATTCTGGGCATTGGAAGGGTTGCACAAGGCAAGTTCTATACTGAGTACCCACAAATATTTGACACTGCCGAACAAAATTTTGTTGTCCGGGCAACCTGGCACCTGGGATTTATGCGCCTCTGCAGTAATTCATAATTATGTCTGGCCTTCAATTTTGGACCGAAACATTTGAAGAAAATAAATGTCAGACAGTGTTATGAGAACCATTTGTTGTGTAATGGGTCTTTTGTTTAGAATTTTACACTTCTTATTTGGTTTTGTGTAAAGTAGGAATATTTTGAACCACTGTGGATGGAGGTGGAATTTTCTTCACAGCTTCAGCACAGAGTTTGTGAACATAACTATCTTGAAATTCATGATTGTTTCTGGCGGTTACATGTGCAGACACATGTGCCCTCCCTGTTATGTTGAGCTCTGCATAAAGTGCAAATAATGTATGCTAGTTAAGAGCAGAAGAATTATCGAGATTCTAGAAATGTGTTATGTTTGTTTCACACGTTAATGACATTTAGTGTTTAGGTGATTCCCTTTTTTACAGAATAGTATGTATACCCAGTGCATTGTACAGCATTTTTTTTGTGGGTTGTTAAATCAGCCTTACACTGTAGTGTTTAAAATAGATTTATAGTGAGCACGGCTTTGTGACTGTTACATGCTGCATGTTGTTCACAATTAATGTTAAACTGCTCACAGCAAATGTTGAAATATTGCTTAGCCTTGGCTCGTGTTTATGACTGCATTTGGTTATAAATATAGTCAGTGCCACATCACCAGCTCAGTAATCACTGTGTTGGGTAAGAAAGTAAGTGACTCTTCAGGCACCATTTGGGTATCACTGCATCTTTAGTATTGGTGTATTGAGATTTGAGGTAAAGCACTTTCTTCCTTCCTTTCTTTCTTTCTTTCTTTCTTATTTTCTCTCTTTCTTTCTCTGCCCCTTTCTCCCTCTTTTTATGTCTGTTCCTCTCTTCCTTTCTGGCTGTCTTTCTTAGTTATTTCCATGTGTCATCTTCAGTGTTTTAGTTTTCCTTTTTATTTATTTTCCTTTTCCATTTTTGTAAAATCTGGTTTTTAAGATTTCCTATAAAGTGCAGTTTTGTGAATTCATGGTTTTTGAGGCTGTAAAATATTTTTGACCTAATTACGTTGAGCTTCAAAGTGTGTAGATTTTGCACTTTGCTGTGCTTTATCAGGATACAGAATTGGTAAAATAACATAAGGTTTCTTATGGTGAAGTGTACTGCGTTAAGTAGGCCACAATCTCCTTCCACAATGTGCCTTAACCATCTTCTCATGATATTCAGTGTTCTATAGTGTGTATATTCGAATCTCTCATTGAAGTCTAAAGAGTAATGAACAGGAGGGAGTTTTTTTAATCAGTTGCGTAATTATGGCCTGGGCAAAGCAAACTACTTCGGAATTAGTTATGGTGCATTGTCTAGAGTGTTTGTTTTGCGTGAAATTTCTCATTTTTGTGTCACAGTGTTGAGTTCCCTGGGAACATCTCTTTACTTTGAGGGCATATTGAATGTGTTAATCCTTGATATGTCCACCGTAGGGGTCCTGCACATTAGTTTTCATACTTTCACACGATGAAAGCAGAGCCATCTTCAGAAACATAGTTTTTTTTTAAAAAAAAAAGATGATGTAATGTGCCCGGTAGATACGTAAGTCTAGTAACACACAATACGCTTGGCCTTGTCTCTGTAATGGTGTTCCCCAGTTGGTGATCCAGTGCTTGTGCAATGCTGACTAAAACTGAACTTACATAGTGTTACATAGGCCTACCCGTGATATGTGTTATACTGTAGCTGAAAAATGACTATATTTTACAGTTCTCAATTTTTTTATTTTTTCTTTGTGAGTATATATTTTGTGTTGAGTGTTATCACTTTTTTCCCCATTTCCTTGTCATTGGCTTTAATAATATGACCACTTGAGTGAGGAACTTCTATGACTTTTAGATAATGAAGCAGAATCACTTTAAAACCCAATAAAAGTCTGACAAGTTTTTTATACCCTCTCTTGTGCTTTTTAATTTTTCAGGATTCACATTCATAGTATCTCTGATTTTGATACCACATAAAGATATTAATTGTTGTACTGGAAATAAACATGTCCATAAAACTAGTCCCTCAGCATTGGCCAAATTGAAGTTTGGTAGGTTTCTGGTGGAAACTTGTGCAACAGTCTGAAGCTAGAGAGGTCAGAATTCTGTTAGTCAAGTTTCTTCAGACATCGGCCACTTTTAAGAAGGTTAAATACAGCAGGGTCTCGTTTTACGACGGGGTTAAGTGCTTGAATATTTGGTTGTAAATCTAATCGTCATAAAACGAGTACTACTTAAATGGTTTAAATTGAGGTAGGTTCATGGGCCAAACAAATTAGTCAAATAATTTCATAATTTACAAAATTTCTTGACATTATGACTTACAATTTGAATTTAATGAATTAAGTATATAGAAAATTACATATATAATTGAAAAATATCAATCACATCACTTTTTATTTTATTGAAGAAGGCCCAGGCTGTGGTTCAGAAGACATCAAAGAATGTAACGTCAGCTTTTTTTTTCTTTTTTTTTTTTCTTTTCTGTCTTTTTGACGGATGTCATAGGTGTAAAAATCACAGTCAACTTAATAGAACTGCACTAAAATAGAATAAAAAGAAACATGCATACCGGAAAAGAGCTAGAAGTGCAATAAGTAGAGAAAGGACACTTGAGTTGTGACAGTGATGTACCACATGTCGGGAGTGCTCGATCCAACTTGACAAGGGTCGTAAAAGTGAATCGTCATAGAACGAACCATTGCAAAACGAGACCCTACTGTATTTGTTATTTTTTGGGTGGAAACATATTCCGTAGCTGTACAGACCTCACTCAAGTTTCATGGTTGATCCACTGGGAGAGCTGTCCAGTTTTTCTTGAGTTGGACGATGGTCTCATTGTGTTCTATTTCTCTTTCCCTCAGTGTATTCTAAATACTTGCTTCCCAGGTTTCTGTGTGTCACTGCATTGTCCTTGTTTCACTAATTTTTTATGCTTCATTTTAGTACTGCAACATCTAAAATGTCTGTGATGGCATAGCAGTAACTGTGATTGGCACAGGCCAGTACATTACACTAAGAAATTACTATAGCCATTTATTTCTTTTTCCAGTAAAGTCACCATGCCACAGTTCATTAAACCAGATACCCTGGAAGACCTTGCCTTGGGGGCAATTGAAGATCATGTATCTCAGCTCTGTGTGCAGCTAATGCAAAACAAAATGCCAGAGAGCAAGAAAATACATCATGCCCAAGAGAGATGCAGACAACTCAAGTATATACTGCACTGTACATTGCCAACCATAATAGCCAATAAAATGACAGTCAAGTTGTTGAAGTGTGTTGATAGATTGTATGATGACATACGTGACTCAATCAGCGAGTCCTGGTGTCAGGAAGTGATCTACGAGTTACTAAGTGCCATCATCCATCCTGGTGTGACAAGACTTGAGTTGGGTGCAGAACCCATGCACAGTTTTGACTACAGATATGAACTGAACTTCATTGTGTTCTTCTTGTTTAACAAGTTGTGCACAATGAATGATCTTAAAGTAATACGACTTGGAAATCAATATCGCCATGGAGTCTGGACACACAGTGTCCGTGTTGCTGAGAGCCTGGAGGAATTCACATCTGTGTACAAATGCAGTGATGCACTTTTGGAAGCCGTTGCAGAGTCTTGCAAGAGATTGAAGCGTCTTCATGTCAGCTGGTCTCCAAATGTCACTGATGATAGTGTCAGTGCCATATTAAAATTATGCCACTTGGAAGAATTGAGTGTGATGGGTAAAATATCTCAAAATGGTCTGACACAGTTGTTGAATGGTTTAGCAGAAAATAAAGGATGTGGAAGCAGAGGCCCTCAAACATGCTCTTCACAGCTATTGAGTTTTGGATGTTACAACATTTCGTCATTGCATCTTAGTATCCTGGTTGAGCATTTTCCGAATCTTGTTGAACTGAAACTACTGTGTAGTAATGAATGTGATCTGACCCCACTGAAAGGCTTGAAACATTTGCAGGGACTTTGGTTGTCAAACATCAGGTTTACTGAAGTCAAACAGCTTCTTTGTGCAATAGGCAGTCAGTTACTGTATCTTCATCTCATTTATGCTGAAGCTCTGGATGTGAAGTTTATTGGGGAACATTGCTCCTCATTGAATTGTCTGCATCTGATTGCTTATGATGAGACTATTCCTTCATCAGAAGACTATGCACATCCCTGTCTCCCTGGCTTTGAGTCAGTTGAGTGTCTTCATCTTAATTTCCCTGGCATATCTTGGCCACAGTTCTTCTTGCATCAGTGTAAAAATGTGAAGAAACTTGTTGTGTACTTACGTAACAGTAGCAACTGCGGGATGTTGGAGCAAGTGCTCCGTCAGACAACAATGAGTCATCTGGAAGAGGTCTATTGGTCTCCAGCTTGTCAGTTTGCACAGAATATTGCAAAATTGCTTATTGACAAGTGTCCAAATATCAGAGTAATTAGACCATTAGAGAGGTAAAAGTCATCTGAGTCTTCATTTGAAAGTGTAGGAAGGAACTAAAGTAGGGGCATTGGTGTATTAATGGTTCATGCATGAACCAAAATATGGTATTGAATATTCACTGACTTATGTGAGGTTCTAGAATTATTGAGTAGGCCGGGATAGCGTAGTCTGTATAGTGACTTGTTACGGGCTGGACGGTTCGTGGATCGAATCCTGGTGGGGACAAGATTTTCCACCTGTCCAGACTGGCCCTTGGGCCCACCCAACCTCCTATGCAATGGGTACCGGGTCTTTCCTGGGGGTAAAGTGGCCGGGGCATGGCATTGACCACCCACCCCCATCTAGTGCTGAGGTTAAGGAAAGAGTAGAGCTATACCTCTACTCCCCCTCTGGGCCTTTGTGGCCTGTTCTAGGGTGAACTTTACCTTTACTCTAGAATTATTGTTTTCTGAATGTTGGTCAAGTTTATAATGCTAGATTAACTGGTGAAAAACAGACCCCCATTTGTCTTCTATATACAGAAAGTTTTGTGACATGAATAAAGCCAGATTGTTTATACGAGGATTGGAACTTTAATAGTGGCAACTATTTATTTACAACTGATACAAAATAGATACATGTTTCGAAGTTTTACTGTCCTTCAGTGTAGTC
>JGI20166J26741_11737696_pt1 | contig 10592 bp, 5 predicted proteins | sample TergutCu122P5_FD_26741 | JGI IMG/M metagenome (IMG submission 26741) | reverse complement strand
AGTTTCAAACTTCTCTTGCCATTATCTCCGTAACCGTTCAACTTTGGATATAGGTGTTTTAGGTTATATCGGTATAGTTTAACATAAGGAACACCCTCCCAAAGTTTGGTCCGTTCCTCCTGTGACACTCTGTATTGTAAATGCTTCCAGTATTTTGAACTGTCAGAAAATTCACATTGATCAATTTCTAAATATATTTACTAGTATTTACAGTTAACAGTGTTAGGTGGACTGAATTGCGTACAGCTGAACTACTGGTACTCCAGTGTTGGTTTTATTTAGTAGGGAAGTTTAAAAGATACAGATTAACATGTTTTGATTATGTTTTGGCATAATTGATCCAAGCTGGAATTAAAAGTTTTTACATTTTTCTTAGTGAAGAGAAACAGCATAACTCTGTGTAAAAATTATCAAAGACCGTTTTTTAATTTTGAAATTATGTCTATCGTATGCAATTGTTATGCATGGGAGGGATCAGAATTGCATGTAACAATACAGTTGGGAAAGCTGAAGGTAAGAAATCATGTAGGTACAGATTGGGGTGTACAGTTAATATGAATTTTACATGTGATATGATTGAATTAACACTGCCTCAGAATTTGGTTCAGTTATAGCATGTTGTGCATATGACAGCAAACCTTTGGTTTCCCTAAAGGATTAAGTAAGACTGTTTACCAGATGAGTGACTGCCATCTGTGCTAAAAGATCTCCCCTCCATAGGGTTTGTAGTTTCTTTGTTTTAACATAATTGTTTTATAATACCTGCATTGTGACCATCATTTTGTTATGAAGAGCTGCTCCAGTACAGAATATTTAGTTTTTATTTAATTTATGTTCTCTCGGTTTAGTGGTATAAGTTGGGCTTCATTCTCTGGCAGGGGCAGATTGATCACTGACCTCCATCTAGTGCCAACATCAGTATTATGTAGAGCATTACCTCCACTCTGTATATGCGCCATCATGGCTTTGATGCAAGGTAGTTTGACCTTCATCTTCGCCATTGAAGGGAACAGAAAACACATGTTACTTCAGAAGTTCAGGATTGTTGAGCAGGGGTTATTTTTAGTGCACCATAATTTGTTATTTATGATGTAGGATTATCCATTGAGGGTGAATGAATTTTGTAATTATAGGAAATGTGGTGTTAAGGTATGTAACACAATGAGCTTGCATTACTGGATGAATTGTGTGTGGGCACATTATGTGGTGTGTCAGTATTAATTGAAAGGCCAGTTTTATGTAACTACATGTAGCCATTGTTTTAAACCTTGTTGCTAACACCCCTTGCCAGTATACACCCCTTATGCTGTCTCATTTTCAGTTTATGCCTTTTGCCTTGCTGCTTTCTATTATGCTAACCCCTACCCTAATCTATTATTTATTATAGGAATGTCACTTTTAATTTATTTCCTTTTGATTTATGCCCACCTTTACAGGAACACAGCTTGTGCATAGAACAATGGCTTGGTGTTTATATAATTTTTAAAAAGTCTTGAAAATAACAAGAGAATGATCTGAAACTTGGTTGCTCTTTAACATAATAATCACTCTACCATTTCTCATTAACCCTCATCTTTGTAACTGGCACAGTGATATTAAATAGAGTGAGGAAGAAGTATTTTAAATATCAGAAACATTTACAGTTGTGTCCAGGCCTTGCAGGCTATGCACATGCATTGTGGTTTTGTTCTGGTGTACCACATTTTCTGCACATATTCTGGGTTTGCAGTGCTGTCTCTTGTTTATGGTTATGGTTTACATAGACTGGTTGGTAGTTAAGTCATTTAATGTACAGTTTTAAGTGGTATCCATTCAGAGTCCATGACTTACAAGCACAAGCAGGCTGTCAGCTCCTATTTCAATATTCAATTTCAGTCATTCACATGGAGAGACAGGAAAATTGTGAAAGCCCTTTAGATAGGTGGTGACTTGGCCAGGCTTCAAGCCAGGTGCCAATTGAATGTATGCCCTGAGGCCACAGGCTCTGTAACATTTTCGAACTTGAGTGTCAGTTATATCTGCTTGTCCCTCTGTGTATGACTTTTATATCCATACAAAATAATCCATACAGTATTAATTATTTTCATTGTTCTTCACAACCCCTAGATAGAACCTGGTTGGGGCCAGTAGGAATGTTGAACATGAAAAGTGAGAAACCAGGAAAAATAACAGTCCTCTTTAAAGTCCTCACTGTCTTACCACAAGAGTGATGTAACAAACGAGATTAAATAGGAAGTGAGATGTCAGAACTGAGAAGCCTGTTTTTTAGGGCACAGTTCAAGTATTGCCAGTGAGAGTTACAAATCCATAACAAGTAACTTGTAATTTTTGATCATAGTTACTTTTGTCAGAAGGAAGTGACATACCACGTCATTGGAGAGAACTCTCCTTTCCTGCAGGGAATGAAGGGGCTTTCACAAGTAATACTGTTTGATAACACAGCAAAACACAGTCTCACATGATTGCAATAACCAGTACAAAACAAGCTAATTTTGAATAAGTTGGGTACCCCACCTACAGAAGTGTCAGCCAGAAATTTGAAACTACTTAGTTGCTTTGTCATCCTTTGTTTATTTATTTGTTTGTTTATATATTTATTTATGTGTTTTTATTCAGTACATTTAACAATGCATATAGCACATGTGACACAGTATGAATAGTGACATTATTTAAAAGAGAATAAAACTTTATTCACTGATGCAACCCCATAATCTCAATGATCTGTGCCCTCCAATTCTGCTGTTGTGCACTAAGTGATGCTTATTCTATAAACATTAAGGTAAGAGTCAAATTGTCCGTATGCATGTCATGAAGGCACCTGGGGGAGCGGAGGTATATAGTTCAGTATATTTTTTATTATGGCAGTAGCTCGAGTTGAGTGGTCAGCTTCACACTCCAGTGAGTTTATATCCCAGAGAGAGCCCCCTGATATCCATTGAAGAGAGGGTGTTTGGACCTCAGAGCCAGTAGGGATGATTGGGAGAAGAGAAAAAATCTCATTCCCCTACCAGGAATGCAACAATGATTTCTTAGTCAACCAGCCCATAATAAGCCCATAGCTTCGTCATTGTACCAGCTGTGCTGTCCTGGCTGCATTGTTTTTTAAACATATGTATCAAAATGGTCGTTACAGTTTTACTCAACATTGATAGGATTCAAAATCTTTGCATTTAGATTTGGAATTATTGTTCATGTAAAAATCTTCTAACTTCATGTCTTCTATCTTAAAAAATCTACAAGATTAAAATATAAAAAAATGGTTTTATGTATTCATGAAACATGGTCTGTCACCCTATTCCGGCAAGTGTGTTTTAGACAAGGGTGGTTAGAACATTTGGATCAAAGACAACAGCAGGAGCATGAAGAAACTACATAATGAGGATCATCATAATGTGTACTCCACCAAACATTATTAGGGTGATTAATTGAATGAAAATTGAATAGGCATGAATGAGGGAGATGGGGAATGTGAACAGCATTGATGTCGGTAGACCTGGATGAAAGAGGAAATGATACTAAAATTGGTTTTAAATGTATTGTGTGTGTGTGTGTGTGTGTGTGTGTGCGCGTGCGCGTGTGTGTGCGTGTGCGCGCGCGCGTGCGTGCGTGCTGGATGTAACTAGCTTAGGATATGGTGCAGGGTTCACTGGTGAATAGAGTTGTGTACTACCAGATGATAAAACTAGCAGCCTTGCATGAATGGCACTGCTCCATGGAGTTTGTAATATACAGTAGTCCTTAACCAACTGCAGTTTACAAATTGCATCCATTTCTGCTAAACTCAGTACTATGTTTTATGTATCTCTGGTTTTTAGTTCTACACATAGAAGAAATCAGTAGTTCTTTTTACCAAGGTGCCCAGTTTGCTGGTGATCTGGCTGTAGTGGCATTTGAAAGTAGCTTTCTAGCTTCCAGTTTACTGTCGCAGTGTATCCATAACTCTTAGGTTATATCTCATAGTATTATAGTTACACACATATTTTGCATTGATAGAAAGAACAGGTGACTGAGTTTTTTTTTTAAGTGTTAACTGCACTGTAATTTCTTCTGCCCCTCCCCCTCTTTCTTTCCCATAAAGCTTTGGTCATGCCAGATGCAGTTTTTCAGGAATATAATTCACATGCTAATGAGGTTGTTATATGTATTGCTTTATGCATTCCACATTGTAAATTAAGATTCTCCAGTACAGGAATTTAATAATAATCATAATAATTTGCTGACAATATTAATGAAACAATATTGGAAGGATATGTCTTGGTGTGTAATTCACTGGCAGAAGATAATTTTATGGAGTAGAATTGCACTGTGTAGACTCTGTCTGAGCGTTTGTATATGTGCTGTGTAGGATATTCGTCTTCTTCAGCTGGCAATGGCCGTTTGATGCCTCACATCCCACACATTGTTGGGCTGGTAGGTGTTGTTATACCACATGATATTTGTAGTGGAATAGACTTTCTGAGTTCTCTTGTCATGTATTTGATTAAGTTTTCTGTCTCTCACTCAATAGCAGAAGTACAGTTTAACCCAAAGTTCAGTGTTTGATATATTTTCATCAAATAACGAGATAAGGACTCAGATGAGACATGCCCGTTGTGTTGTATAGGATCATAATATGGGTAAAGTACAGTAAAACACAGCTTATAATGTTTATATTGCTAAAGAGGAATACCCCTTTTTCGACACCATACTCCACTTCCGAGATCACAACACCCTAATTTTATACCTTTTATATTATACTAATTTTTATACTATAATAATTTTAAATCTCCTACTACTGTGATCATTTTAAATGGAAATTTTGTATATATGCATGAGATCTCATTGACAAAAACAAAAACGTTGTATATTGTATAGTTTGCCTATAATAAGAAAGTGTTCAACCTGATGATGGCCTATATAAAGGCCGAAACATGTAGTTGTTGAGACAAACTATTTAGAAAACCTCTTAGCAATATGAACATTATAAGTTGTGTTTGACTGTACTTTACTCATATTATGAACAAGATAAGGAGCTTGTATTGATGTCGGAGTATACCTTGGCAGCATTGTTTCTGTTAGTTCTGATTCTGCAGATTGAAAGCCAGTGTAGTCGTGAACATTTTTGTATTGAAAGTAGTTGTCATGTTATCCTGTCATAGTACATAAGAGAATATATATTTTTGTTATCATTTTATTGGTTAATGGAATCTTTGATCATGACTTGATAATATTATTCTATATTTCTGTATTCCATGTGGTTCTTGTAAAATAAAAACTATATAGTAATCATCTTTAACCTTGAATTCACGTGTCATACATCTGTCACATAAGTATTTTGGCCCAACTAGGACATCCTGGGTCAATTAAAGTTTAATTGGTCACAGTGAGGATGGCCTAGTTGTGCCAAAGTGTGTATATCATGTCAGATATGCAGAACAAGTGGATACATGGCTGGAGTTGGTTATTGTATAGTTTATTCTGTATTTTATGTGGATAACATTATGTGCATAAATGAATATTTAGCCACTTGTTTTTCACATAATTTTGAGTTGTCCAGATTTGCACTAAAATTTTGTATCTTCTCTGTACTACTGCTCTAACCGATATATAGCTCACTATTTGGCTGGAGATTTCGAATGTTTCACAATTAATACCTCTGAAATCTGTGCTTCCTATATGATGAATATTATGAATGTTTTCTGGTAAATGGTCTGTATATTTTAGCCTGAGTTACTGAAATTCTTCAGTGTGTGGAGGTCATACACACAACCCTAGCCACCCTCTTTACACCTTTGGCAATTTGTCTTGCTATTTATGCATACTTGTTAAGAGTGCATATCATTGAACACATAATCGAGGAGGTCATGTTTGTCTGTCCCACTGTTGTGGCTGCATGTTTCATTTCCACAAGTCCTCAGCAGGATTGGTTGGGGTTTGGTAAGGGAAGATGACAACTGTAGGTCTGCACTAACAGATGCAAAGAAAGTTTAATTTTGATCTCTAGTGGTGTAGTGTGCTTCTACTTCACATGGTCCCCAGACTGAAGTTCACAATGTGTGGCTCATACAAGCTTTCTTAATGAAAAGTTGGGAGACATTATGTGCCATGCCTGCCTATCCATCTCTCCACATGTAAACAACTCAACTGTGGAACAGATTTTCATAAAATTTGAAATTGAGGAGTTATTATATTACACTCTTTCGTTCGTGCGTGTTAAATTGTTTTATATCATATAAGGTTTGAGGTTGCTTCTATGGCAGTGTGCTTTCAATTTGGTCTTCTGGGTTGTAACGCCATGTAGTTGTACAGTTGAGGGCATTCACTGAGAAGACTACGAATTCTAAGAATTCAGAAGACAGTAATCTGAATGCATATTCGGTTTTTTTACAGAAATTATTTTCTGTAGCTCTTGGAGTGGGATTGGCAGTGTATTGTCATCCCATCAGTTTAAGTCTAAGTAGTGCCTATCACTATGTGGAAATTTCAGAAGACGTTCATATTGAACCTGTTCGGGGAATTATTCGGGTGAAGGGTTAAAGGCAGTGCAAAGTAATCCTCAGACGCGTTGAATTAGGCATCCCATAGATGCAACAGCTCTTTTTTGCGTTTACTCCCTGGGCTGCTGCCGTAACCACTGGCTGCTTTGTGCGACCCGAATGTACGATCCGTCAACATTTCCGTCAGTGATGGAGGGGAGAATCATAGAAATCACGTGAAAGATCTGGGATATATGGGGTCCAGCACCTTCCAGCACATGGGCAACAGCGTGTCCTGGACAGTGCGATGCACGTGGGGACGGGCGTTCTTGTGCGACACGATGACACCCCTTGTGAGCATGCCAGGACGCTTTCTCTTGGCGGGAGTACGAATGTCTTGGAGGGATGCACAACGGCGCTGTACGCTTATGGTAATATGAAGTTTCTTTACCGCTGGAGCGCTAAAGGGCTGTAGATTCGGGTCTGACGAAGACATCTGTGTAGCCGTGGTGCAGTGATTCCACCAGCAGCCCAGTAAGTTCTTTGGGGAGTCAGTGGGATGCCCCTGTCACTGCTCGTAGGGACTATTTTAACGGCGTCTGCTTCTGTGTAGATTTCATTTCAGCAACTTTGGTGTTAAAAGCACTTTCAGCTGAATGAAAATGTCGTCCCAGTTTCAAATGTGGCTGTCATAAACGCATCATTTACATAATTATATTGTACTGTTTTTTCTTCTCGAATTATTTCGTATTAATTGTTGGAAATTGTTGGAGAAGAAACACTGAGGACAGTGATTGTAACAGGGCACAGGTACTGAGTTCGGAAATCGACGGAGGCCGGCTCTGTGACCGTTTCTCTGGTTTTCGGTAGCCTTTAATCTTATTCATCGGCAGCATTGTTACAAAACTTACGAACCGGGTATACTAAGATGGAAAGAATACTAAGGAGCCATTGCTTGTCCTCTCCGAAAGCACTGTGATCCTGTTCGAATCTTGACCAGATAAACAAAACACCCCTGACCAAATGATCGGTAACTAGAACGTACACATGAGTTTTGATTGTGGGATACCCCTGCCTTTGTCAGTGTGTATTTGTATAAACATATACCGGCCGATGTGAAAGTGGGTGTGGCTGTTCGGAAGTGTGTCGCACCCTTCTCACAACTTTCTTTTCTTCCCTGTTATTGCCTTACTCTTCCAAAATAAATACGAAACGTTCGTGGTACATCTTTTCGATCGTAATATCCACTGGAATTCACAATGGTGTTTCCTTTTCGGGCATACAGTCTGCCTTTCGCCTGAGGATGAGTGATTTGGGACATTCGATGACACAGTCCCCCCCCCCCCAAAAAAAAAATCACTTGACAGTAGATTAGAATCAAGCATCGCTACTGGGGCTTTTGGAATCCCAACAGCACAAATTGTATATTCTGCAGGGTCGGATGTTTATTATTTTTACAAACCAGATGGACTGTGCCGAATGCGTAGGTTTGCGTCATAAATAGGCCCGTTTCGTAATTGATAAATGGCAAAACAGTGTCAGCACAACTCCCTTGTTGAAGTTTGATCAGTAGTAATTTGGCTACATGTTTCCTTAATTAGAAGCCATCGTTCGGCCGACTGGAAAATATATAGAAAAAGGTAACGTTCTCTCTGTAACTTGGCACGGAGAGGGAGTGGAGGTATAGCTCGCTCTCTGTGTAACTTAGGCACTAGATGGGGGGTGGGTGGTCATCGCCCCGACCCGACCGCTTTACCTCCGGGAAAGCGGCTCGGTACACATTGTAGAAAATATATAGAAACCACTACGGTGTATTGTGTGATTACTGTGTAGCTTTACTTCGTAGTTGTCCTGTTAATGGCTTCTAGTTAAGCCGAAACGTGTAGCTAGATTACTGTATTATACTTCAATAAAGGAGTTGTGTTAGACTGGTCCGCCCCTTATTTATATTGTATAACATACGTGCAACAGGATGTATCAAACCCAGGTTCCCATTTCGTATTCTTATACGCGAGTGATTCACGTCGTATTTGGCGGTGTGTGTAATAATCATCGTATCAATACGCCGTGCAAAGAATATGCAGGAGGGCGTTCAGAAATTAAGTTTCTTTGTCGTATATGTTTTTAACTGAGAACTTAACACTGGTTGTGATATTATTATTATAGGTATTCAGCCCTTGGGCCGGTCTGGGCAGAGACTAGAGCTCAATCAGGTGACTGGTATGGCTCTGGTACGCTGCATCCTGGGCAAGTTCTTAGGGGTAGTTTGCCATTACTTTCCCCCGGGTTGTGATAATACTGGGGAAATTCGCCGCCCGGAGATTATCATGTGGTTCCAGTGCTGAAGCAAAATATTGGTGGCCGGTAATTTAAAGATGATCGCGAGATAGAGACAATTGAAACAGGGTGGCTGGTAACATAGGATATGGACTGATGTGAGCGGGGAATAGGAAAGCTCGTCCCACGATAGGATAAATTCCTCATTTCGGGCAGGTAGTGTGTGGAAAACTAGTGGAAAAGCAGTGCAGTAAAATCTGGGCTGGCATTGCCAAAGCTGAAAATAAAGAAACCCAGAATATGTGCACCGTGAACGTTTCTGACCGAACCCTGCATTTTGCTCAAGTATCAGTCTATTAAATGTTTCAAATCTTATTGTCATAACATTTTACAGCGGTCGCTAACCTGTATATCGAAATACAGGGTGATTACAGACGATCTGAGCTGTTTAAAACATTGTTAAATAGTGTACAAAAGTATACTGAAAATTGACTGTGAATTCGGCATGTGCTCCTCCAACACGATTTGTTATTGTTTTCTTTGTTACCTGCCCAAACAGTCTAGCATTGGCAGAACGACAGTTTCATTCTTGATATAGCCCTACAGAATAAAATTCAAGGGGTTTAGAACGCAAGGGGAAGGAAATGGGACCTCCCTGCCTTCATTCTGCCTAAGCTCCCCTCGCCTTTTTTTGTGTGGAGCTATATTAAGAATGAAGTTTTTATGGCGCCCCCCAGTATCCGCAGTTTGTCATTTGCATCAGGTTTTTCCAACCGCGGTATTTATTTTTACGTATCCACGTTTTATAATTTGTCTACACATGGGTAAAAGAAAACGCTGGTTTTCATACGATGAGATCAACGTTTGGTAGCAGCGGGGCTGTAAGCAATAGCATTCGGCACCAGTCTGGTAGCCCTCAGATTAGCATTGCCCTGTGTCTGTGTGTGACACTCATATATTTTGTATCTGTTTATTTTTAACAATGTTAAGTCGTTTGTCTTACCACCGTCGTGTGCCGATTGTCTAGAAATTCTAGGAGCCTCAGCCTCCTGGAACCCTCAGGCCCTGTCCAGGCCTGTAATGGGATTGCTTTGTAGCGGTAAGTCGTTTGTGTTTAATGAAGGAACAGACAACTTCGGCCTTGATGAATGCCAACAGTGGCCGCCATTTCTCCCCATAGGTCTTTAGGTTGCCAGTCGCGGTGCTTTGGGGTAACGTAATCCCCCCCCCAACGATTTTCTAGGGGTTGGTGTGTACTATGTTATGGACGTAATGTGAATTGTATGGGTAGACTGATGGAGTGACCAAACGTCCTGAAATCACTAATCACATTCACCTTGTATATTCTGTGTATTCTTCACTTCTCATTTGACATTTACAAATGCTGCCAATACTCCGCTTCGAAACGTAGAGCACCGATGACCAAGTGACGCGGCGGTATATGGCCGAAGAATAGAGACCTCAACTGCACCATTGCGAAAGCTAAAAACCTAGTATGAGTTGACCGTTGTTCTAAAGGCGGGTGTATCGTTTTGTATTCTGTAAGCAGATTGCCGCGGAAATTAAACACGAGGTGCATAGGATGGAGGAGAATAAACTAGCAGTCTCATTTATCTGGACGAAAGTATGTCTCCCCTTTTGCATTAGAGTAGACCGAATACTCTGCATATGGAACTACTGTAAAATAGTGGTCGCAACAGTCTCCAGGAACAGGAATTATTGTACTTGAAGATATAGATTACGGCTGTGTACAGGGAAGGTGGTAAGTCCTTAGCCCGACCAGGAAGGAAACAAGCTACAGCGACAGAAGATTTTGAGTTTCATATATCCTGTTTATAATCATAATTGGAGGAATATTAG
>JGI20166J26741_11737585_pt1 | contig 10592 bp, 9 predicted proteins | sample TergutCu122P5_FD_26741 | JGI IMG/M metagenome (IMG submission 26741) | reverse complement strand
ACACCCAGCAGCACAGTGTCTCATCCCAGGTGACTTTAAACTTTGATAGCACCATTGTGACAGTCTCACACCTTTCATATTCCATTCTTATAATAAATTGGATGTCGTTTAAATGACATTGTGAATGAATAATAGAAACTTGTTGCAAACATGAGTGCTGCATCACTTTAAATGAATGCCCTAACTTATATAGTTTGCTTTTGCATATCTGAAATCTTTAAGTGAACCTGAATGACATCCAATTTGTGACATTGTATCCACGATTTTACATGCAGGGTACATTCAAAACAAGTTATTTAACAATTCAGGTGCTTTTTTACATTAATCAGCCATATTTGTGTAACAGTTTTTATGAGCCACAATTGTAAGAAGTTTGGAAACAATGGCATCTGCCCCACTAATGCAGAATTTGATCAATTGGTGTATGTCTAGGTGTCAAACAATGAACTTCTCACAGCATTTATCAATGCTCTGAATGGAAAGGATGGGGCTGGTAGTCACCTTGTTTCGGTACCCCCAGGACCCCACCTGTCTGATGCACTTATCTCATCACCTGTTATCCAGGTATGTTTGAAATACATTTATTTTCTTTATAATTTTGTTGAAATAAAAATTTTTTCAGACTTCTTTCCCACCTCCACCCACCCCTTTATACCTAGTCCTCTGCCTTTCCATTTGAATATTCTGTATCCTGATGTTATCTGTGTGGTTAATTTAAATACTATTTGTTACATTATATTTCATTTTCTATTGCATCTTATTATATTAGGTGCAGCAGGAGATTGATACACAAAGTGACTGTTGCCTGTGAAGTAGAGTGATCTAACCCGGCAAGTCCAGCAGTTCAACTGCTGACAGAATTGGTTGCAGCTTTTTTGACTGTGAATAGTTCATCTTATCTGTGCCCCCTAATTACTGACTGTAACTTTCTAAACACAATGTAGTCACTCCCGGCTACATCTGGGGACTAGGAAGTATACAATGCTAGTCACAGTTCCTGGTCAGAAATTCATGAATATTTTTTGTTGCTAAAAATGTATCATGTTCACATTACTGTTCTGGGGAGTATGAAATTGTTTTCCATTTTGCTGTGCCAAAATTCTTCATGTGGGCGGGTAGTGTAGTCGGTGTAGCAACTCACTACGGGCTGGATGGTCTGGGGTTGAATCCCAGTTGGGGCGAGATTTTCCACGCCTGTCCACACCAGCCCTGGGGCCCACCCAGCGTCCGATACTGTGGGTACCAGTTCTCTTTCCCGGGGGTAAATCGGCTAGGGCGTGGCATTGACCACCCACCCCCACCTAGCACCGAGATTTAAAAAAGTAGAGCTATACCTCTGCTCCCCCTGTGGGCCCCGTAGCTTGTCTAGGGTGAACTTTACCTCGAAATATTCATCATGCTGAAAAATGTTCTATTTCTTCTCACATGTACTAGTATTTTAGCTATGAAAACATACCAGATTTAATCTTCATGTGACACAGGTGTGATATGGGGCCAATACAAAATAAAATTAAATTCATGATACAGCTTGTATAATAGATTGCAATACCAAAGTAGATGGACATATTTCTATAAATTTGTTGATGAAACGTGTGGATAGAGAGATGGATGAATTTCTCTTTGTTAACTTCATAAAAAGAATGCATAATATTTGAATTTTACAGATTGAAATTGAAATAGCATATTTCAAGATAGGTGTATAAAACAACTGTTTTTATAAGTCTGAATACAGTTTAACACCTTGTCTGGCACTCACTAGCTGAATGCAAAACTGATAGTGCTCATGCCCATTGATGTTTACTACTACATTGTGCTAGTCTATCATGTTACAAGGCATGGACAAGTAATTAAGCATGTTCAGAGAGACTGACAGATCCTTATAGTAGTTGATAAGCAAAGGTGTTTGTTGAAAGAAGAAATCAGGCAAGAATACTTAGTATATGTAGTATATATAACATGGTTTAGTGAGTAATGCATTAGCAAAACTCATTGAATGGAATGTCAGGTTGAGGAAGTACCGCATGAAGAAGAAGTGTACACATGTGTCAGTGTTTCACTGCATGAGGCTGTATTTTGTACTAATGCAGTCATGTAATTGTAGATAACTTGCGGTTCAATATTGCTGCCTTAGTCCAGTATTGACAATTTCAAATGTGCTGATTACATGCATGGGATGTTGTACACTGAACATGATGCTTTTAATGTGGTGTGTATGTATTCACCTTATATATATAACATAATGGTATTATGATGGAATTTTTTTATAGGGTGAAGATGGTATGGGAGGAGCTGGGCTTGGTGGGTCTGGATTTGAATTTGGGGTTGATCCAAATGAAGATCCAGAACTTGCACTGGTAAGTTTGGAGCTCTGTTTAATGTGTGTTCAGATAATACGTGTACCAAGCAACATGCTGTGGTGGTAGAAATCCTGATGTTTATTTCAGAGGTTTCTTTCTGTGTGTTACGAACTATGCTCTTTTGATTGTGTTTAATCTTTCTAACTAAAGCAGTGTTTTTCAACATTACGTATCCATCATTCTACTTAGAGGTATATAAATTTAAAGGATTTACAGATATACTTTCCACAAGGGAAAGTCAGTCCTTTAGCATGTGATAGCATCACACAAATTAGACTGGTTTCAAATGTGTAATCAGCCTGAATGTGAAAGTTATTGATGAGAGAAATTATTGTTAAAATTGCAGTGTTCTGTGTAAAACATCTTTCTGGATGGATACCTTTATAGATTGTATATCTGTGAGATTGGACGTGAGTGCAAGTGTATACTGTTTCAGCCATTTTCGCTACTATATGTCACATGACAAAAACTTAATGCTGAAGGTGTAAGTTAGGGTGCAGATTGTGGTATATGTTGTATTCCAAAACTGCAATTTCCTAACCACACCCAAATCTCACTCAGTAATACATGTAATTTTCAGTTGATATTTCCATTGTTTCTTGTAAGAAATACTCCACTCACAAAGCTTTGCCATGTGTGAGGTAGAACTGCAGAGCATGTTAGTGGCCTGATGAAAGTGGAGTCTGACTGTGACTGTAGCAAGATGGAAGGAAGTCAGATGGTGGTGATGGCAGTTGAAGCTTCCAACTCTCTGCTTACTGGTGTATTCACATTGAGCCCCCTGTGGCCTGTGTCAGGCAACCCACAGCACTTATTGCTGGTAGAGATTAGCATGTGGTTATAACTACCTGACCTCAAGTGAACAGAACTGCTGGATGATCAGAGGGGAAGCAGAACAGCTTGTGGGAGATGTATGGGGCCACAGAACTTCTTTTTACAGCCTCAGAAGAGTTTCCTTTTGAAATTCAGAGGACTGTGCATCGTGATGTATTCTTATAATAAAACCAACAAGACACACTAATTTCTCAAATTTATTTTTGGACTAGAACTCTACATGTTTCGGACAGTTTCTCTGTCCATCATCAGGAATCTAGCACTGTACACACAGCAATAGGTATATGTCATACAGGTTATGCTGATTTCTTGCCAGTGGGCTAGCCAGCAGTCCGCATAACCTGTATGATACTTACCTATTGCTGTGTGTACAGTGCTAGACACCTAATGACGGACAGAGAAACTGTTCAAAACATGTAGAGTTTTATTCCAAAAATAAATTTGAGAAATTAGTGCATCTTGTTGGTTTCATTATAAGAAGAGTTTCCTTATTAATATTAGCAGTTGCAATATTAAGTTTTAATTTTCCTGTCAGCTGTTGTCATCCTGGTAGGGGTAAGAGATTTATCTCTTCTCCAAAACATCCATACTGGCTCTGAAGCCTACCCAGCCTCCTATTCAGTGGGTACTGGGGTTCTTCCTTAGGATTAAAGCAGCCAGGGTATGAAATAAACCAGCAACCTGCTGCTAGTTCTGACGTCAATAATGAGTCAAGCTATAAATAGGCTCATATAATGTGAGTACTTCCCATGCCTGTAAATGAACAGTTGTGTGCCAGATTTGTAATAAATATGTGTTGTTTCATAAATCTTACCTTTTGTATTTTAGGCTCTTCGAGTGTCTATGGAGGAGCAGAGACAGAGACAGGAAGAAGAAGCAAGACGTGCCCAAGTGGCATCTGCTGCAGATGGCAGCACCCCTGCACCAACCCCCATCAAGGAAGGTATGAAACCTACCTGATAAATCTAAAAAAAGTGTTACGTTGGTTGACTGAAGAATTGTGGTTAGGAAAATATATACAGATAAGCTGCAAAGTGGATATTCAGGAACGTACTGTGTGTGTCATGAGTTTTTACAAATTTTCATTACTTTTTTTTCAGTCCAGTGATAGAATGGAACTATTTTTTTCTGTTTCACGTCTGCGGCATCTGTCATTGGAACAGGAAGTTACTTTTTAATTTTTTGTAGCTCCAAATGAAGAAGCCATGCTGGAACGTGCGTTGGCAATGTCTCTTGAGGGAGGGGAGGAGAAGCAGAGCTCACCAGCCGTTCCTGATTTTGCTCACATGACTGAGGAAGAACAGATTGCTTTTGCTATGCAAATGTCCATGCAAGATGCTCGTAAGTTTATGTTTTGCTCTGATCTAATACACAGGGCATCTGTTTGAATAAAGTTGTTGAATGTTGTGCCTTCCTCAGAGTGTTAGAGAATGTACTGATGTTGCATATTCAGGACCATGCAGAATATTTAGAATATACCTAATAGTTTGTAATTAAATTAGGAAGATTGATGCAGTTTGTATATTTAAATTGAGAAGTGTGTAATTATTTTGGCAGAGTAGCACTTATGAAACACTTGTAGGGAGCCAGTACTGTATATATAGAAAGTTGAGAAACCAATAAACCCTCCAGTAATCAGTGTATTCTAAATCTCTAATGAAACACAGCAATAATTAATTTTGTGTTCAGAAGAGGCTGCCACTGGTCTCCCAGTTGAACCAGTTGGATCCAGCAAACACCATCATGTGCTGTTTATGTAAGATCCATTTTGTCCTGTTTGTGAGTGGATGTTACATTTAGAGTTAAAGATTGTCATGTCTTAAATTTATAATTATCTGTTGTATGGTGTACGTAAATTTCATTTGTACTAGTAGTCGTGTTGCTGTTGACATCTGTTTCAAATGTAGTGAAGTTGGTGACATGGTGCAAAAGTAGTTGTATATTTGAATTGGAATGTTCTCTAAATCATCAGGGGTGCTTTGTGGATGTATGTTTTGTAAAGAATTAAGTTCCTCCTGTTCATATATTTCAAGTCTCTCCACCCCCCCACCCCCACCCCAAGGTGTATTGACTATAAAACTGGCATGCATTCTCATTTCCCCTCTGCATTTCTAATGACTTTTATACCTAGTCTTGGAATGAGGCTGTAATGATGTTACTGGAGATGCCTGCTCATTATCAAGCTTTTCTGGCAATAGGTATCTTTGGCTTCCATTGTATCATGGAGCTGGTTAATGTCACAGTATTTTAATTGAAGTGAGATTGCCATAAAAGTTAGAAATAATCATGTAAACCAGATTCATGCGCATGAATGACTTGTTTTATAGTGATTTTACATGCAGTTGTAGTGATACAAGTTTTCTGTTCCTGGTAAGTAGTGGTATAAAACTTTGTTTTCATATGGTATTTATCTGACTGGCTGAATATTGAATATGACAGTGAAATTATTTACCTTATGCTGGTTGAGAAAATTTCTGAGAAGAACCTTGGGAAACCACAGAGAAGACTGGAGAAACTTGGATGATTAGGATCTTTGTACTTCAGACTGTTCCATCAGATTGGTGGGGGTGTGTAGCATGCTTGAGGGAGATGCAAAATTGATATGAAATATTAATTGTAGGTCCTGACTGGTAGAGACCACTTGGGAGACCTTGGATAAATGGAAAGACTGTGTTAAAAGGGATATTTGGAAAATAGCGTTTTAGAATATCGAGAATTCATCTGCCCCAGGATAGGGTCAAGGGGTTATGTGAACATTATTGTGAATCTGTTGGTTGTATGAAAGATGGAATTTCTTGACTCACTGGGTGACTGTTAGATTTTTATGAATACCCACTGCACAAAGTTAGTTAAGTTCTGTTTAGATGAATATATCATTTGAAGAATACTGTCTTCTGGGATATGATGCTGTATAGTCTGATACAAATTTAAATGGTGTTTAGATGGACCTCCTGCCTACAGCTTCACAGCACAAGAGTAATTCTGCTCTTCCACTACACTTGTACCCTGACTATGAGGACAGTAGGTTTCTCTGAAATATTGGTAATTTTTATCGTACTTGTACCATACAGTGTCCAATTCCAGAAGAAAATCGTCTTGGGCCAGTATTTTGAGAATATCATATCTTGTACTGTGTGATGTAAATGTAGTAACCTGGTTCTGATATGAACTAATTCCTTTAACAGAGGATCAGGCTGGAGGAAAAGATGATAGTAAGGAAGTTAAGAAAGAAAAGGAGATGCCAATGGATGTAGAAGGAGAAGACGATTATTCTGAAGTGATGAATGATCCTGACTTCCTGCAGAGTGTGTTGGAGAATCTGCCTGGTGTAGATCCTCAGAGCGAGGCCATCCGTCAAGCTGTAGGCAGTTTATCAAAAGACAAGAAAGATCGTAAAGATGAAGACAAACATAAGAGCAGTAAGAAATGATAGGTACATAATAAACATGTTCCTCCTGTGTAACGTTTTCATAATTTATTCAGTCATCTCTGCAGATAACCAAACTTATTTTGCAGATTTTCTGTACTGTGTACACGGTTATATTTGCAAGCATTCATTGTCTCCTAGTATGATCTGTTGGATGAAAATGTTTAGTTTTCCCTTTCCCATTCTCTTTTTTTTAGCTATGAAATACTAAGTTGTAGGATTAATAAGGGAAGTGCTGATTTTGTTTATGAACCATCTTCTAAGGCTTCTTTCATGTAATTTACAGGAATCATGTTTTTTTGTTCTGCATATTTTCCTTACAGTGGCTTTTGGAAAAATAAAATAGTAATGAAAATTTCAACATTTTGTGCATGCTTCAGAGAGTATTTTGAGAAATGTATGTTACTTTCATCATATTTGACAAATAAAATAGTAAAGGATCCAGCACTTTGTGCATGCTTCAGAAATAATTTTTGTGTTTACCTGTAAGTATGGCTACCAGTAACATTAACCGAATGGGGCTCATTTTGATGAGACTTGACATGATAAACTCACACCAAACTTCATGAAACCATTTTGATTTGGATTCACCTTTGTTCATTCTTAAGACCCTAATCTTAATAGCCTGAATAAATTCGTACTTATACCTTTTTAGAGTTCTTTAACAGATTTTGATGAAATTTGTTAAGCATTGATTCTATTATCCACATATCACCATGTTTGATTTTAATTTACTTTAATTGATTTTAATATCAGCTTTACCTTTGGGCATAAATACATTTTTCCCCTTTGAAAACTGCCATTTTCTGGGATGTGATCTTCTGTCACTTAGATGGAACCAGAGTATTCTTCTGGAATGTCAGTACATTTCCACCAGTCTACATGGTGGCGTATCCCAGAGGACGATATTCTTCATTGTTACTGCTGTGAGAATCTTGGGTCTCATTTTTAGGCTTGCCTCTGTATATATTCATTGGAGAGAAAGTTCTGGATAAGAGTTGTAAGTATCCGTAGAATTCACACGTGTTCATACTATGTAATTTTCATCTGTAGTTTCGGGAGAAATATTATTAAATGCCTGCCATCCAAAAACATAAAGCTTGTAATGTTTCATAATTTCAAAATTTTTGCAGCCCAGAAAACCTAAAATGTAATTTTATGCATAATTTAACTGTCTTGCTTACTATTATATGTATGCAAAATTGTAACAACAAATGCAGTTTTTTTGACAGCAAATTATTGTGTAGTTGCTAATATCTTTTGGTGATATGTGGCAGTTTTACAGACATTGATATGTTGTGTAAGGCAAAGATCTTCTTGTCAGAGGCAGCAAATGTATTAAACTTTTTTATTATCTTACATGAACAGTATCAGATACAGCCTTGAATTTTCACATTGTCACTATACCTATAAAAATGTTCATTCTCCATAAAAGTATGTTAACATTTTATATGTCTAGTTGTCACGTTTCGTTATATGAAAACTTGCTTACTTAATGACTCCATGGAGCAGAGTCCTTCTTGAGAAGCTAACCGGTTTCCATCTAGTCAAGAAATTCACCGCATTTTATGGAACCTGAAGGTGCATTACCTCATTCACAAGTGCCTGCCACCTGTTCCTATCCTGAGCCAGCTCGATCCAATCCATACCCCCACCTCCCACTTCCTGAAGATCCATCTTAATATTATCCTTCCACACTAACAGTGACATGATCAAGAATTTTCTTGCCCTGTACTTAACCTGAAGGTTTATTATCATGCTTACTCGAGGATATCACATCAGTCATTAGGAACCTATGGGAATATAGAATAAAAAATTTTTGGCGTATTAAGAGACTGCTAAATTTACGTGGGACCAGTCAGACTAGTTAGGAAAATTAGAGTAGGGGAATTTTGAAACAGGGAAACCAACTTCACATATTGTGGCAAATGACACACACGTTTTTTGGTTGTCATGGAAGAAGGACGCACGTGTTTGCATCACTCCTAATTTAGGCCAGATTAACAGACTAAATTACATAAGTAGATATTTAAAAGTGTTTCTACGGGGGTACAGTGTTAAAATCTTATATTGGACATAATCAGTATTGCCAAGTTTCGGACTATATAAATTTTATTATTTCATAAATGAAAATGTGCAGTGAATACGCTACATAAGAAAGTGATCTGTGCTACATTTATCATATGTAATCAGAACTTGTATCTAAATTAGCATCCATTGACTAAAAATAAAATCACACATGAGATTCTCCAGATTACCAATTAAACATAAATTGTATTAGTAGTTCTTCTTTAATAAGTTCACAACACTCAAACCACTTTAGTCCCAGAAAACTAGGTCTCATGCAATACAACTGAGTGAGAAAGACAAGGCAGACGGTTAGATCATATTCCCTCAGAAAAGCCTTGCTGTCCACTGTATGGACCAGCCACCTAATCCTGTTACTACCTGTGTACCTTCATCAGAGTAAAAGAGCGTAATCTAAAGAAACTGCACCGAGGAAGAAATTTTGGATCAGTTATAAGTGGCACCCAATGACACGGACCTCGAACAAGTGTGAGCATGCCTAACACCAAGAGTACTCCACCCAAAAGCTGCTTCGACCCATCGGAAAACCACAGCAATCCACGCAAGATTTACGGTGACCCCATCCAGGAGCCACAGCGACACAACAGCGAGGACACAAAGACAGCTGCCGAGACGAGGAGTCAGTTTTGGACCTGCGTGCGGAAAATATTCAGGATTTTCTTCTTTAACTTAAACACCATATGCCCAAAGTATGTCAACATCTACAGGCTGCCGTGTGCAAGAATTTTATAGTTAAGATGGATAGGCGTCTGCGCAGTAGGAACGCGTCTACAGCACAAGATGAAAATGCAGCTTCAGTAACTTCAAAAATTGCAACACAGGAGAGTGTTTCAGACAATGAACTAGAACAAAGTGTCAGAAATATTGAGAGAGATATCCAAAATGCTGTAGAATTATCCAGTAATAGTAATGCAACTAGTGGCAGTGATGGAAGTCCAGTTTTTGGTTAATCATTTACATAGCGTTCTTGCCGCATTCATGGCAGCCATTCAGGCAGAGAATGCAAAACTGGCCTCCAACTTAGAATCAAAATTAAATAAATTATCTGAGAATTTGGATGCAAAATTAGCTTCAGTTTCTGAGAGTTTAGATGCCATATTAAACTTGGTGTCTAACAGCTTAAATGCAAAGCTAAATTCAGCGATTGCAAATGTAACTTCAGAAATGATGAAAGAAAATGATCAAATGAGGCAGGAATTTTCATCTGAGTTACAAACTGAGGCACAGTCAATTGGTAAAGAAGTTGAAGTAGTTAGGAAAATTACTGATATGGAACTAACCAACTGTGTGTGAAACTTTGAGAGTGTGTGTGACTGAATGAATGAAAGTATGAATGCCTATAAATCCCAGACTGTTGCAAGTGTAAACAGTCTCAGGTTAGAAATGAATCAGAATAAGGAGGAGTTTAAGTATAAAGGTAAGTGAGCTAACTCTTGAGATCAGATCAGTTGCATCCAGTTTAGATGAGTGTAACAGTAATACACAAACTGACAGAAAGTTTACCAATCAGAAATCCAGAATTTAAATTCAGAGATTGGAAATTTGAGAACAAAATTGAATAATAATCATGCCAATCAGGCCATATCAGCTGTTCGCACCTCTCCACAGGCTAGTACAACAATTAGACTAATAGATATTGGTCAACCTACAAGCCAGGTCAGCCCAGCTATTTCAGAATCAGGCAGTCATATTTTCCCTGGTGTGAATGGTGTGTTTGCAACATACGTAGGTCGTACCGAAAGTCATGAGCAACAATTTTTTATAAAGTAACATGCTCTATTATTGACAAACCAAATACACCACCTTAATCTACATACCTTTCTTTATTTTTCCACATAATCACCACTTCTTTGTACACATTTCTCCCAGCATTCTGGAAGTTTGAA
>JGI20166J26741_11737474_pt1 | contig 10593 bp, 5 predicted proteins | sample TergutCu122P5_FD_26741 | JGI IMG/M metagenome (IMG submission 26741) | reverse complement strand
CTTAGCACACTACACTGACTTTTCTGCATTTGGCTGGCTATGCTGATGTCACCCAACATACGAACAAAGAGGCCAGTTCTTGCATGTTTTGTAGGTGCGGCGGCAAGTGCCTGTGACCGTGATGTGCACTAAAATTAATTTGGACTGGAAAGGGTTAAGTAAATTAGAGTTCAGGGAGCAGACATGAAGGCGCTCAGTGTTATCGAGTTGTATCACTGATGCCAGCTGACAGTTGACTCTATGGCTGACAGGGTTGAATAAGCTTTGTGCCAGGAATGCACATTTGTGGCTTGGCATTCAACACATATGGTTCCAACATATCCACTTTTATAAACAAGCGGTTTATGGAGTCTGGAAGCTTCTATGCATAAGTGCACAGATGTGGTTGTCCCCTAGTAAGAAAGTAAAATAGTTTTAGTTGTTTGGGTAAATTTAAAACCTTGTAGTCTGTGACTGATACTTTTAGTGTATTTTCATTCAAGAAAATGAAAGAAGAAGTCATCTGAGGTCACCTTGCTCTTGTGTTTCAATGATTGAGCCATTTTATTTTGTTTTATACACACACACACATATGTATATATATTTGGTATGATGTTATGGCATTTGACCACCCCTGAATTGCATATTTTTCATTTCCTCAGTAACAACAATATTGAGGACATGCAAACTTGTGGGATGTGACAGTAGATCCATATACTTACATCCTGAAATGATGTATTAGTAGACCACTTTTCCTATGTCCTTTCTAGTTCACTGTTCTTTAATCGTTGTATAATTTTTTAATGATACACATTTTTGGGCTACTGCCAGCATCATTAAATAAAAAAATATTGAATAAACATTTTAAACGTGTTTTTAATCAGATATGTTTTGTGATTTCAGGGACATGAGATGTGGAATGATTGGGGTGATCCATTTCGACTTTACCCACAATTACCCTTTGATATACTTTTGCCATCTGATGCAAAGTTTGTTGGTAAGTATTGAAATCAGCTTGCCACTCTGAAAAGAACATGTAAGTGTATACAGACATCAGTTATGTGTAAGCATTACTCAGTAAAAGAATTAAAATACCGTAAATTAAGGATTTTGGTTAATGAGAATATAGTATCAAATTAAAAAACTGATTTTCATGAAAGTGAGTTTTCTTACATACATTTAGCCTGTAGGTATGAAGATGCTTTCAGATGGATGAAACATTACAGTGATCTGCTTCATGTTGTGTGATGACAGCTGTCATTTTGCATCACAATTACAGTATGTTGGGCAGTTTGTGTGACGATAGTTGTCCTTTCGCATCACACGTGTGTTGGACATTGTCCAATGTGAAGTATATTTAATACACACAATATTTTGGAAGGTGGCCATACTCCCATTGTTGGGTGATTGGATATTATTGTGCTAATAGATTTTTATTGTGTTTACTTCCCCTCTCCAAAATTTAGAGATGGTGATCAGGATGAACCTCAGAACCCATTGAACAGTAAGCTTGTCTGCCAGCTACTACACCACCTTTACCATGGCTCTTATCACTTACCTGGTTATTTGGCTTTGTGAAAGTGCAGCTGAATTTTGATGCTTCTAGGTTCTGGCATGGGATTCCGTCCCATTGGGAGGGGTGCTGGCGGTGCTGGAAAGGAATTTTCAGAAAGTCTTGGAGGAAACAATCCCAGGGAGCAGTTTACCATTGTAATGCTAACATATGAAAGAGAACAGGTTATTATAAACATTGTTATTTCTGTGATTTTATCATCTTCTTGTCTTGATGGATTCAATTGTTTATCAGGTATCAAAATCATCTTTCCAGTGTTTCCTTGGCCTTTATTCCCTCTCCTTACATCTTTTGCTGAAGAACCATCTGTTTTTCTTGCCTTTTGAGATGTAACATGTAAGCAGAATTCAGCCTGCGTTAATTATTGGGTTGCCACAGCCTGATATGATGATGGAGCTATCACTTCAAGGCCTTCAGATTTTCCTGGATATGTCTGGCTGTGACCCATACAGCAAGGTTAGACCTACTTGAGCTGTGCTACCATCAATAGCCTTGTTGTAGAACCCCCCCCCCTTTCTGCCAACCATTGTATAGGTAATGTCTTGTTGTGGAGTCATAACAGCTACAGTGAAGTAACTGTGGTAAGATACTCTTGGTGTTTGATTTAAATTTCCCTTTATTCTTCAAGCTGACATTTGATGAAACTAATAGGTCTGTTTAAATATGTTGTACTTCATTTATCAAAGATAATTCCTGTATAAACTCTTATAGGCTACTAAATTTCTTTTGCATTTTCAAGTTTCATACACCTTTTATCCTTATTTGGAAAATATGTGTACCATGAAAATAACTAACATTCTGTCTGGTAGCAAAACTCAGTTTTAAAAATGGTTAATATAAAAGCCTACAAATGGTCATTACCCTCAGCCAGTTCTGTTCATATCTCATCCTCAGCCTTCCTTTTTAATATTCATCATAATGTTAATTTTCCATCAAAAATTAGTATGCATGTCCTGTTCCCAGTTTTGATTCATAACATTTGTGATTTAATTATCAGACAATACTAGTAGACCTGTATAAATCATCAAGTTCCTTTTGATCTAATATTCTAAGCTGTTCGCTTTATTTATTCTTCTCAAGTCAAAGTAGATTTCTCTGCATTTTATTTTCAAACAACATTAATTTATGATCTTCCCTCAAAATAAGAACATACAAATGTATGAAAAAACTGGCAATTGGCACCTAAATGTTTATGTGAGTCTGACAGAGGGTGTAAAATTACTTGCTCTGTAAGAGGTATTTGTAAAATTTGCAGGTGCTGATCAACTCTTTGAGTAGACTGTATGGACTGCCATACTTGAACAAGGTTGTCGTCATATGGAATTCTCCAAAACCTCCTCTAGAAGATCTGCGTTGGCCTGACATTGGAGTCCCTGTGCATGTGAGTTCAACAAATTGTCTTGTTGTACATATTCAGGGTTACAGATAATGCAACAGTATTTTTCATCTTTGAAAGTACAGTTGTATTTACTATCATAGGTAATATTAATGGGTTGTTCTTTTGATCTGAGGTTATTTCAGTTATAAAGTTAGTATAATGTGGAATGAAGTTAGAAAATTATGATGAATTGTGAGTAGATAGTTAGTTGGAAGTAGATGTTCTTGGTCTATATGAAGTTTTTGTAGAGGCTGAAGAAAACTCCTGGCTTCTTCCTGAATACAAGCCTTGGTCATGACCACTGTGTGAATATGCTTACTGGTTTGCTGGGAGGTATTTCTGGAATCATGCAATTATCTTAGTAAGAACATATGTTATACAGATACTACTTGCTGGCAATAAACTAGTTAAAGTTGTTGTTCTTTACCAACAATTTTCTTAAAATAAACTGTACTGCAGTAATTAAATGACTTATTAAGACAGTCATATAAATGTATGTGTTCCTGTTGACAAGAGAAGGCAATAAAAATGTAAGAGTTGTGATTTGAGACATGTTTTCTCTTATTTTTTACATTGACATCACACAGTCATCACTTTGTGCTTCATGGTGGCATTCACCTAAAAAGTGATTATGATCATGGCAATGAGGTTAAAGTATGCATCCTGCATTGTGAAGTGATGAAAAGCATATCACTTGCCTTACATTTTAACGCTACATTTTTAACCATCCATATTTGGTCAAAGCTGTTAAAAACATTCATCGCCTTAGGTTCTGTGCAGACATTTAATTTTTGTAATAGGAATTCTTATCTCTTTTTGGGAAAATATGAAACTTTATTTTTAATAAATACTTAAGTATAAAATGCATTAAATGAGTGAAGGAGAGTCTAATATTTTATACAGCATGAAAGCATTCAACCTCACTTTTATGAAACTGAGTTAAGAGTCACCTTGTGAAACCAACCTTACATGCACAGGAATATTACACAAAACATATGAGAGTCATTTACTCAATAGCGGGAGAGTGAGGTGAGCTGACTAACTAGCCACATGGTCCAATCCCATTTTGTCAGAGCCAGTAATGACAGGTAGAAAAAAGTTGTATTAAAATGGGTGATCAAAGGTTTGAGTACCAAATATCAGGGTTCATTTTAATTGAGGCTACTGTATTCTAGCAATGGCTGTAGTTTTCAGTTTTAAATGAGCATTGGTTTTTGTCCATATCCTAGTACTGACACTAGTGTGAGTTTTGTGTTTGTGCTAGCATGATACTAATTTGTTCTCCCCCTAAGCAGTGAGTTCTTCCTGTACATAACAGCAGTGTCAATAATTTTTCTGAATTTTCCTTCCAAAAACAAACAACTTTTTAATTTACACCTTTCTGCTAGTATTGTTAGTTTACAATATGTAGGCCAGGATGGGCATATAAATTGTAGTTATAATACACACACACACACACACACACACACATTGTTTACTCCTACTTTGATGCTTATTTATTTCTTTGAAGGTGGTGAAAGCAAGTCGAAACAGCTTGAATAATCGATTTCTCCCATATGATGCCATTGAAACTGAGGCTGTGCTTTCAGTAGATGATGATACGCACCTGCGACATCATGAAATTGTTTTTGGCTTCAGGTCAGTATATTGTTTCTAAGAGTGGTGCCTACAAGCAAAATAACAATTTTAAACTTCATTTGGATGCAGTTTTAACTAGACTTTTCAGCATTCTGTACAAAAAGTGTTTAAAGTAACTGCTGTGTCTGTCCTTCCACATTCTTTATCTCCAAAAACACTGTACAGATCTTGATGATATTACATATTGGAAATCATTATTATAAGATGTTTTGAAGGAACTGTTAAGAATCATGGTTTTTGAGATAAATGTGGTTAATAATGTCACCAAAAATTAAAGTATTCAGTGTCTGTTTCTGTCTTCATTATCATGGTGCTGTTAATTTAACCCTTAGAGCACAAAAATTTGTTACTTTGGCAGCTAAAGACATTGCACCTGCATGTCTATCATATCTGCCATTTTGATGCTATTTTGCCAGTGGAGGAAAGAAATATAAATTTTTCAGACTTGAACAGATGAAATTACAAGAAAAATTTAATTCAACTCAGAATGCAAAAAGTATAATATCACATTTGACACATGTAAATATAAAGTTGGCAAAAGATGGTATGAAAAACAATGCAGCTGGTATAGTTAGGTTAGCCAATGATCTGTATCTTCATTTCAACTTATTTTCAACTGAGATTTTAATTAGTTGTAAAACACTGTTGGCAGGGTATGGCGAGAGCAGCGGGACAGAGTAGTTGGTTTCCCTGGTAGGTTTCATGCTTGGGACCTTAATTATGGTGGGTGGCTGTACAATTCCAATTATTCGTGCGAGCTGTCCATGGTGTTAACAGGTTTGTAGCAGAGCAGCATCCAATGGTTGCTTGTTTCACATTGTGTAATTTTCTCCCGGTTTACCATCTGTTGCAGATACAGGAGTTCTCCGAAAAACAAGATGTGGATATATTGGCATTTTCATTACATGTTACGGTAGACATCGTGGGTAATGAGTACAGCCTGTAATAAAGAGTTTGTTTTAACAAGCACTACAAATATACAAAGGGGCATGTGGTGGTGCAGTTGGTTGAGGCACTGCGCTGCAAGCAGGAAGCAAGTGGGTTTGATTCCCATTGGTGTCACTGGAATTTTTCATTGAAGTAATCCTTCCAGCTGCATTATGGCCCTGGGGTTGACTTAGCCTCTAAACAGAAATGAGTACCAGGAATATTTCCTGGGGGGTAAAGGTGGCTGGTTCATAGGGCTGACCACCTTACCAACTTCATATGACAATTGTCTTGAAATCTGGGACCCTCAACCTCCTAGAACCCTCAGGCCTATAATGGGATTGCTTTACCTTTACCTTGACAAATATACTGAGTACATGTAGTTGGAAACTCAGGTACAGTTGCAGAAACTATCGGGAAAGATGCACAAGTTCATAGAACCGTTATTATTTAAGCATAATAGATTAGGCATACTAGCCCATAAATTTTATTAATCATTTATGAATAGTTGGTTGTCTGACACTTTAGGAGTGAGGTGAAACAATTCTCTTGGTGTGTGACCTCAAAAAAACCTATTGTACCAACGATTGATGGTAGATAAGTGTGGAGTAAAGTGTGGAGTACTGGTGTAATGATATTTGGCAGGGGACCAGTGAAATGTTTGGAAATTATGTTGCTTTGTGCACTCAGGCCTCTGAAGTGAGGTGCTGATGACCGGCCACCTTAACAGTATAGACTTATTTATGATGAGATACCAAAAGACTCTATTTCTCTAAACCCCTGAGATTTTTCATGCTTTTCTGACTGTGCTTATGAAAAGATATAACACTGAGTCTTCATATGCAGGTCTAAAATATTACCAACTTAAGAATATGTACTTTTCTGACGTGTTAACATCCAGATGTTTGTTGTTCTATAACTGACAGGTGCTGCATTCTTTCACAAATATTATATGTACCTCTACTCATACTGGCTGCCACAGGCTGTAAGAGATAAAGTGGATGAGTACATGAACTGTGAAGACATTGCAATGAACTTCCTTGTCTCACACATTACAAGGAAGCCACCTGTCAAGGTAAGTGCAACATGAGATTCATATTTTGTGCAAGAGTATTGACCACTGGTTTGTAAATTGATTGAGAAGAAATTAGGCACTGGAATATAACAAAAGTGATGTAATGGAACCTTAAGTGAGGGACAACCTGAATTTAGAGGCATTAAAGGATAGTTCCCCATACAGTAATTAGAATTAAGGAAAGTATATAACAGTTGTTATAAATTATTGTTGAATATGAATTGTGTAGATTAAGAAGTAATATAAATATGTCACTCCTTTGAAATGTCAGTTTTTATGCACACTTGCAAAATTGTGGAAAGCAATTATTAGCTTCGTCATGTCTGCCCGTCCATTCGTCCGTCTGGTTGTCTGCATTAAACAACTTATCTCCCACTGGATGGATTTTCAAGAAATGTTATATTTGATTATTTTTCAAAAATCTGTCAAGAAAATACAATTTTCGTTACAATCTAAAATGGATAATGGGTACTTACATGAAGATCAGTATACACTTTTGATCATATCTTGTTCAGTTTGTCTTAGAATGAGTAATGTTTCAGTAAAAGTTGTAGAGAAAATCAATAACTTTTGTTTCTAAAATTGTGCCTTTTATGAGACAATGTGGAAAAATACTGTAGACCAGGACAGGTCACAGACGACAATGAAATAAAGCACATGCGCATTGCATGCTGTATACGTAAGGCAAAAGACAGACACTTCGAATATATAATACTTATTGCTTTTCTACTGTAGCAACGGTTACACTAACATGCCACAATTTTATATTATACGTACATTGCCTGTCTTGTTTTCTCTAAGCTTAAAATGCACTACATTTTTTGGGGGACATTTTATCGTCAGATATGAATAAAATATGAATTATCAAATATGAATTTTACAGTTTGGTAAATAGCAGATATGTCTTTTGGTGTGTTTTCCTTTCTTTGGTGATGTACACTCAGTAGAACATTTTTGAATTTATTTACACTTGCATTTTCTATAGACATGCACACTTGCAAGTGCAGTGCAAATTGGTTGCATGTCATACCATTGTCAGCTACCAAATACTGATGCCATGTCTAGATCTTCTGCCATCTGACCAGGACAGTGCTGGTAGAATACCACAAAATAAGCCACAACTGCTGATTTTATGTCCCTTCACACCCATCCATCCATCCATTTGATACTGTATGACCTATGTGTGAGTTTAAAAAGTGTCTTTCAATGAATGAAGACCCACTGAACCATTAGTAAAATGTTGTGCTAAGATAAGTATTTTGCTTGGTCATATTGTGTAACATTTGCAGCACTGCAGTCCCATTGTACATCTTGTTAACAGGGGTGCTGTTTTGAGAAACAAGCCTTTCACACTGGAGAAAAATTAGAATATAATATTCTGGATTGTGGCAGTGTGTAGTCTTATTGGTGACTGTGAGTGTTTTGGAAGACCCTGCTTCCCCCATTGAGGGCTGAAGTAAAGATGATTCTTCCAAACTATTGGTAATCACATACAAGACTAGAGAGTCATTAACCTGAAGACCACATTTTAACAAGAGTACTGAAAATATATGTCACATCTCTTACTACATGAAACTTTAGAACCTTACATTATGTGGTGTTAGTATCATTCTCACTTCAGAAATTCACATGGTCATTGAATTTGCATTATTAGTAATCGGGATGAAAAGTACAAAACTTACTCGCATTGCATAACAAAATTATGTACAGCTGTAGGAATATGGAAAAATGGCCACAAAGTTGGAGCTAGCTTCAGCAAAATTTATGGAGATCAGGGTAAGCAGAAGAAAATATGAACCATTTACATGGTAAAGATTGTATTGCAGCATGTTTTTCGCTTATTTAAGGCAGTGTTTATTTTTGATTTTTTCTTGGTAGGTGACTTCTCGCTGGACCTTTCGCTGTCCAGGGTGCCCAGTTTCCTTGTCTGAGGATGACACGCATTTTCAGGAGAGGCACAAATGTATTAAATTTTTTACACAGGTATGTTAACCATAATACATTTAAAATTATTTACCATCAACTCTCCCACTCTGAAAGGCATTCAGATCCTGGTGATTGTAAATATTTTCACATTTGATTGCACACTACTATTTTACAAAAATAAACTTTGAAACAAGAACTAGAATCTTTAAAACAGTGTTTCATTATTCATGTGTATCCACTGCCTTCACAGGTCTGATGGATTTTTCAGAAGTGTTTTTCAAGTCCGACAAAACTACAAAGACTGTAATTTTTTTCAACACAGAGGTATCAAATTGACTTTAATTTATGGGGTTTGTGGGTTTGCGGGTTTGCTAACATTCCATTCTTCTGGAATGTTACACCATGCTGATTGGTAAATAGTTACCAATATTCTAAAGGCACTATGATCCTTCAAAATGTCATATAAGCACAGCAGAATCCTTTATTTAGGCCTTTATTAATTTAAGAGTTTTCTGCATTTTAGGTTCATTTTTTATTTCAGGTTTATTGATTTTAGGTTTTTTCCCCTCACACAAGACACAAAAATTCAACCCTTACACCATTTTGGAGCCTCAATTTAGGGTCCATGTTTACAACTTTGGAATTTTGGTTGTGTAAATAATGCAATGATTAAGTGCAATGGAAGTTAAGCAGTGTCATAATAGATTGTGAGCTAATACAGCAGTTTAACATCAATTTTCAAGCATCAGCATTATTGTGATTGATCAAAAAGCCTGTGGCAGGAGCCATTCACTTACAAGGGCATTTCTAACTGAGCACTGTTATTTGTTGATGTTGAATCATGGATTATGATTGGTCATCGTACACTGTGCTGATAAAAGAATTGACCCATAGAATGTGTACCCTAGTTTGAGTGTATTTTTCAAGTTTTTATTTTGTGTCCAAAAAATAAATATAAGAAATGGCTATAAAGTTAGTTAAAGGAAAACACCATTAGGTTTAAGTTTTGAGTGAATGTAATGCTTTTGTAGCAACAGTAACATATATATATATTTTTATGCATCTCCCATTTACAATTTTTCTCAGTTTGAGGTATGAGAAGCTTGTCTCCCAGTTGAGCCTTAAAGGAAGGTTCTGCTATACCTACCAGTCTGCATGGGGTTACATTCCAGAAGACTTGAGTCTTCAATTTTAAATTTTTCAAATCAAACCATTAGGTACTTCGAAGTCAGTCATATGCTATGAAAAACTATTGCAGAGTAAGTCACTGAATATTTCTGTTTAACCATTCACAAGTTGTCATGTGGAAAAGAGAATTTTGTATCAGCAGTTTGTGTTATATAGACATTTTACTGTGTGTTGGATTCTGTTAATATCAGTTCACATTTCCAGGTGTTCGGGTACACTCCTCTACTGAACACTCAGTTTAGAGCAGATTCAATACTCTTCAAGACCAGAATACCTCATGACAAACAAAAGTGCTTCAAATTCATATGATTTTATTTGTGTCACAAGACATCAAGGGCCCTGTATCAGTCTCATTTTAGTATGTATTTTAAATTCCTGTCTTGAAATGGAATACAGATGTAGCTTATAGCCAGTATAACAGAATCACATACTGAAAATATGTGACCAGACCAAATTGATGTGTACATAAATTACGTTTCAGTGAATCAGAACAGTTTATGTGGTCAGAGATGGTTCTTTTCATCTCTGCTGTAGTTGTGGTGCCATATATTGGATTTTAAAATTTTTAAGAGTATTAAGACATATTCGTTGTGATGCATGTAAGTAACGCATTTTAGAAATATTTTTCTTATGTAACAGTGAATCATGTTTTTTATATTTTTATGTTATTTTGTTTTATCTACATAAAGTGTGTTGGCATAACAAACCAAACTGTCATTGCTGAAATACTGATGTAGGGGTATTTTATACTGCACAAGATTATACATGTGAAATGAATCACAACCCATTCATTTCCACCACATCATAATCATAGCCAAAATAATTGTGTCACTTGCAAAATTGTTGAGGCCATGCACACAATGTTGCATGTAGACTTGTCTAGTCTTGTACTTGGTAGCTTGTCTTTCC
>JGI20166J26741_11737141_pt1 | contig 10593 bp, 7 predicted proteins | sample TergutCu122P5_FD_26741 | JGI IMG/M metagenome (IMG submission 26741) | reverse complement strand
TGGCTTTACTAGGAGCTCCATATATATACGAAATTAGTAGCCTAAGGGCTAATATTATTAAATGACAAGTGAAATTTAATCCGGTAGCCTAAGGGTTAAAGGCGCGTTTCTAAAAACATATTTAGGGGCAAATAAGAAATAACTGTTTGTATGTTTTGAGGTACTATACCAACATTAGCGTCAACAAAATTAGGAAGGCCACAAAATAATTCTGGGACCATGATATGAAAACAGAACCTTCCAGACACAAAGAAAAATACTAAAAAAATCGACAATAAATACTACAACAAACAGTCATTAATAAGAAATACTTGCAGTCCTAATTCATCCACAAACGACGTAACAGTCTGATTGCTCCAAGAAAAGTTATTGTTCATATCGTTACAATGGTTTCACAATTTCAGTAAAATACGCACAAACTCAGAACAAATTATTTTTAAAATATTATCTTTGTTCAGTAATGAAACACTGTCAATGAAAGGAAAACACACAATTTTCTTAATAATCTGATACAAGGCCTTGTGCCTTTCACAAAGAAAAGAACATTTTATACATTACTACAAGAAATAATTGGTCACCCCTGTAAATGAGTGCCGCACGTTATGAAACAAAATATGCATAAGAGAAGGAACGAAAAATAAATGTAAGACATGGTATCGCAAGTACAGAAGAAGAGAGAAAGAGATACAGGAATAAATTATCGGCAGAGTGTAATTAATGTCTTGTCACGTACGGCAGTCATTTGTAAGCATTCATGTTTTGCGCTCCATCAGTACAAGGAAAATTAACTCACGATAATACCAGGCAAAGTATTTTTGTTTCTGCATTCCGCGTCTCACTTTCCTGGCTGATGGAAATATATGGCGTGCAGAAAAGTTTCATTTAAAGAAGATGCTCAAATTACAGTACCCTTTTTTATAACCTGTTTAGAATTTCCAGCTTGACAAATGATGGTATCTTCTCATTCAGTATTCATTGCATTTAAATTGACTAGAAAAGAATCCTACACTGTTCAATTAACAATTCTTGTCTGTCAAATATTTTGGATCTTTGCTCCCCATCTAAATATCTTAGCCACGAATAGGAACCTCTTTATTTGGGATACAAACCCATCAACAACTTGACTCTAACCATTACACACAAAATAAACCTTCACAAAACCGAATAACAAAGCATAACTATTGAACTGTGATACACAAAGTGACAACAAATAGTAAATATATTGCAATGCAAAATTTAATTTGATGAAATTTTTAATTGTTATTACCTCATTTATTATTATATAACAACGAAACGTACATAATCTCAATTAATATTTTAATTTTGATGTTTTCTACATGTTTCGAACCGGAGGCACCATACCATAACGGCATTTACAGCTGTCTTCCTAAAGATAAACCCTCGGGTTCGAAACATGTAGAAGACATCAAAGTTAAAATATTAAAATATCAAATTAGGAAATGTGCATTTCCTTAATTTATTTTGTATAATTATATTAAAATGCAAGGTGAAAAAACATAAAATTATTATTTTTTATGTATCTTCGAATAAGAGGGAAAAGGAGAATGACGTACTGACTTAAGTTGCTGTTAATTCTGATAAAATAACGTGATATAAAACAAACTATGATAAATAAACTGATAATTTTCGAAAGAAAGATCATGAGAAAAATATTATGTCCTATAAGATTAGACTATGGCTACTGGAGAATCAAAACTAATCAACAAATTAATGACATACTAAAAGGACAAAATATAATTGGGTTTATTAAAAAACAAAGACTGAACTGGTTGGGCCATGTTGAAAGCATGGCCGAAGATAACAATGTGCAGAAGATCAAGAGATGGAAACCCATGTCTAAAAGACCAATTGCAAGACCTAAACAACGTTGGGAAGATGACGTTTTGGAGGATATAAAGAGCATGAATGTACGCAACTGGAAGAATGTAGCACAGAATATAGATAGATGGAAGAAAGTAGTTGAGCAAGCCAGAACCTTAAACAGGTTGTAGCGCTTTATAAGAAGAAGAAGAATAAGATATAAAACAAACTTAAAGTTACCTCTTATAAAGCCGCGTAACTCTTTGAACGGAATCTTCTGCGGAATTTTAATTTTTCCTTGCGTTTGTAAGAAAACTAACACACCTGGTTCTTTCTGAGTGTTAGACTACCGTTATTTGTTGTTCCTTCTCGCTGTCTTATAAGGAAGATTCATCGCCTATTCTTAAATTTCCAGCCTACATGATATTCGAAAATTTTGGGGAAATTTTAAACTGATAAATTTTTTCGAGTATTAAATTAATTTCTAACCCCAACTGACAGTATGCAGGATGGACAACCAAGGAACCGTTGATTTATCTCTTCTGCGAAGCGTCCACGCCGCCTCTGACACTCAATCAACTCCCTATTCAAGGGTGAAGGAGGTTTTTTCGCCAAGATGAAACCGCTGGAGCTTCAACCTGACTTCACTCTCAAACACAGGTGAGGTTAAGAATGAAGAGAGCCACACATCTTCTTCTCCAAATACTCGTACCTTCATTGTATAAAATCGTATCCTTGTAGCTACGTTTTATGTGACAGAGCTTAACAGTAATGAGACTGTAGTTACGGCTTAAAAGATAGGCGCCTCCAGATACTTACTCCGTAATTATATTTATTTGGAATTTATTTTCTCATTTGTAAAAGATAAGAACTTCACAGGTTTCTCGTAAATGTAGTAGTATGCTGTAAATTAGGCCCACATCTTAAGATTACAGCCAGCTGTTTGATTATTCTCAAGCCAAATGACCCTATGTATTATGCCATTTTTTGTTGCCAAGAACTCAAACTATGATGTATTACAATCTGAGAATTGAACGTAGCCTAGGGATAGCGGGTAACAAAGACTTTCCAGACCACTAAGAAAAATCACGGATAAAATAATAAAGGAGAACAAACTGTTAAGTAAATGGATGCAGACTTGGGGTGGGAAAAACAAGTTAAGTCAAAAGTGTTTTACTGGCAACGTTCAAAGAAACTCGCAAACAGACGCCTAGCAAAGGTTCACATATTTACAAGAGTAAATATGTGGGCGCACCTGATCAAAAAGGAAGCGATAATAAATTCATCTTAGGTGACATCTTCCCGTTGTGTATTTGTCAATAAGGTGCTAATTATGCGACCAAACACAACATACAAATTATAGATTCAGACTACAAGCGACTGTGCTTGAATATACATTAACCCAGGAGAATTAGGGCCATTGTTGGTCTTTCGGTCTACGGTCGTGATTATTTTCCACGTAATTATGAAACGCAAACAGCTCTCCGTTTCGCTACAATATCTTCCTATTTACAGTAAAACAAATGCGGAACGAAATGACAAATCAGTGCACATAAGGCGCGAATATTTACTGAAGCACTACTGAGTGACGCAATGTTTACTGCTAGAGATACTACAGCGGATAAAGTACTACGTGATTGCATTTACAATTGCCAGAAGAAGAGAAGGAAGCACTGCGTCACTGAATTCCTATCTGACACCTGGCAACACAACGTATTCATTAAATACCACTCCGATGTGTGACATTAACTTACCGAACCACATGAATTCATCGACATCGCAAACTTGCTTATGGGCTCCAATTTAATATGCAAGGAAAGTGTTAAAACAGCCTGACACTAAGACAGAAATAAAGGAATTACGAACGGAGCTCAAGCAGTTTATTTCGAATGGCATAATGTCTAGTCCTAGAGATTTGTTGTTGTTGTTCTTCTTCTTCTTCTTCTTGTTCTTGTTCTTGTTTTGGTTTTCGTTGTCAGGACAGAATTACTCAAGTACAGTTTCTGTACGTATACAGAATATGTACAAGGGGTGCTGAAAAGTCCTTAGCCCGACCAGGAAGGAAACAAGCTACAGCGACAGAAGATTTTGAGTTTCACATGTCCTATTTATAATCGTAATTGGAGGAATATTAGTACTATTTACATATATATATATATATATAATAAGACTAGCATCAAACGAAATATTCTCACCATGAAACAAAACACATCGGGAAGCAGGTCGGGCTAAGGACTTATCAGCACCCTTGTACATACAGAATGTAGGACACGATCCTAAAGAAGAAAGAAAGAAATAAAAAAGAAAGAAAAAGTAAAAGACGAGAAAAGAAACTCAAATTTTCCCGTCGTCATGAAATTTACAACCCCTCTCTTACAAAATTTACCACATTCTTATTAATGACTGTAGGGCAAAATAATATACAAACAATTTCCTCATCAACAAATTGCACTAATTCCTGGATACAAAAGTACTCCTATATTTTCCATCTTCAGGGTGTGTCAGTACTTAAAGACTTACAGAGCGACATTATAATTTTTTTATTTGAAGAGATATAGTAAGGTTGCCATCTTTTAAAGGGCGCAACATAAAACCACAGAGGTATTTCGAATTATGTTGACTGCACATGAGCATTCGCAGTTGCGGGAACAGCAACTAATGACGTGTCATTTTCTACAGTTTTCTCTGTTAGTTTGGTAAGTGGAAAGACCACTGGAAAAATTGGATAAAGGCTTTTCGACTTTCCTGTTGTTATTTTTGTTTATGTCTCTACGTGCATTTTTCTTCCACAAAAAACAATAACTGTCCTTTTTACATACTAGGTAAATGTGTGCTCTCTACTGAATAATTTACTCCGCCGGTATTTTTCGTTCTTGGTTTTCATGACACCTCAGAAATTCGGGGGGGGAGTGGAGAAGTTGCCATTGGTGAGTCACCACATGGCTCCGCGAAAGGACCTGCGGACCATCCATGGAACCATTGCCAGTGTTGCAAGAAATCTAAGTGTTACCCGAATGTTAATCACTCTACACAAGTGTTTACGTATTATTCTATAACTGTGTGAAAATAACACGGAGATTCAAGTGAAATCATTAAAGCCTACTTCGGAATTAATTTGCAGCTTCTATTGTAAGATGCCAAAAGCTGTTTAGTACGAAAGGCGTGAGCCAGAAAACATGGAGACAGCACTTCACGTTGTACGAAACTATCTTTACATACGCATAATAATATAATCTACAATTAAATTATATATTACAAGAAAAACGCAAAAATGTTATTCACAATCAGAGGTTTTAATTAAAATATTCTGTTTTTGACATCCACCTGAACTGCTATATAATAATATAGTTTCATAAGAGAAAAGTTACTGTAAGTATAACAGTCCATTTTCCTATATTATTTTAGGTCCTTTGATGAAAAAATTTTGGCCCATTCATGGGACCTTATTATCATGACTTGACCAATTACATGTTAAATAAAATATATTTTGATCATTTACAATGAAGTAGACTTGTGGAATTTGGTTCAATAATAGAAGACAGAGGAAGGTATTTAAAGCAATATTTATTTCTTGATTACGCACAACATTTTCCATTATTATTGCCGATAATTCTTACCGGCTCCACCGACGGCAACCTGACCCTAATAAGAAGATTCCCAGCTTTTGTCCTACTGATATCAGATAGAGTATGCCTGTATTTGGGGCATTTAAACATAAATATCATCTAATGCATCTAATACTATCTTAAAACGCTAAAGGTATTAGGTCAGGTTTTTTTTTTAATTCAAGCTTTATAAGTCAGTGTTCTTATGCATGCTGAATTCAGCTGATCGTACGTGAGGCTCCGGAATGGTAAAGCCGGAGGCATAAATCTGTTCCTTTTCTTCTACACCATAACCTACCATTATACTACTTAATATTCTGAAAAAAATAAAACATTCGTGTTATTTTTATTTGGTCAATAACAGACGTAAACTACACTGTAGTTGGGCCAAATTCTGACTGAAAATTACATTGCGCTTTGATAAAACAAAAGATATATAAAATCTTCCACAGTGGAATACGGAACTCCACTGTTTAAATCTTGGTTATTAACAACACATGTTTTCATATAAAGAAACTTTATAATTTGCCCACGGATTGTGTTTGTGTTTCTTATTCACTTCACGATCGACAGCAGTAATTTAATGAGATTTTAAAACCAGGTTTAAATCTCACATAAGTCATGCTTAAAACAGTTGAAAACGAAGTTAATCAATATGTTTTGTAGTTCAATACACTTGTTCCTTTTGTTGCATAACAATTTTGCACAATTACATAAATTTAAGGCTCTCGTCACTCTTTTCCTAAATACTTTTATAAATACAATAAAGGTGATGAACAAGTACGGTTCGTAATAATAAAATAACATAGGACTCAAGTAAGAAAATAAATAATATTTTAATTCAAATATTTTTAATCTTTTAAATAATCAGATATTTATTGCAAATTTAAATATGACAATATCAATAGCGGTAAATTATTCACAATTGTGATACAACTGACATTGATCCAGCACTTCAATTTCCAAATGATGCACACAACGTTAAAAAACGTAGAAATATTAGAACTTTTTAAAATAAGTAAAACTGCTCCAACATGTTTCGGTTTACAAGGAAACCATCGTCAGGGAGCCACAATGAGTACTGAGCTATCTACGCATCTACTTTTAACCAAGTGTGTAATTTTTAGCTAAGTACTAATTGTGGCTCCCTGATGATGGTTTCCTTGTAAACCGAAACATGTTGAAGCAGTTTTACTTATTTTAAAATGTTCTAATAACTCTACTTTTTAACGTTGTGTGTATCAGTTCGAAATTAAAGTGTTGAATATTTTTTATGCACGGTGTAACCATGAAGTTTAACTGACATTGATTCATATTACTTAGAAAAAAGAAACGTGTCGGTAGTAGATGTAGTAAAGAGATATATATGGCTTGTGTTAGTGCAATTTTAAAGGATTTTATTAATTCTTCTTTCCTTAAGAATAAATAAACTCTTAGAAGAACTTCTGTTTGCGAAAGGGAATTTCAAAATTACGAAGTCTAAGAGCTAGGAAAATAAATTTCACCCGTTGGAGTTAAAATTACATTACATAACCTAAAAAAAAAAAGAAGTAAATCATGCTCTTATAGTAAGCTTCGAAACCTTTCTTTTAATTTACAAAGAAACATTTTCTCATTGTTCTATTTTATCACAACTGATGTCATTAATTATTACTTTGTACGACTCAGAAATTCAACCTTGGAGATGGAAAAACGTGTATCGAATACGAAAATGACAGCAGGATACAAAACACGCATTAGTATTCAGTTCAGAAACTCATCAGACATCAACCGATATGAAGCAATTAGTGTGAACGTTTTCACACAGCCTCCTGAAAGACTTCCTTCTTCAGGCTTATTTTCTTCAACTCTTGCATAGCAAATTCTACACATTCACTGTCTTCTTACAAGATTTAAAAAGGTTGTCATTTTACCTTCTTCAAGGGTAATAAATTATTTCAAATCAATTTAACATAAGATTAAGTCAATATTTTGAATGGAATATTGGTTAACTGATAAACATTTATAGCTGTAAGGAAAAGAGGATTTAATAAAAATACTTGTGTTTAAGGTAATGAACTTGGATATGAAAGAACCAACAATCAAAACCAGTAATTGTATGTGATTTGATTATAACAATAATAAGATATGTATGTAAAAGTACGAGTAGGTTTTTCCCTTGTCACGTCATGATGACGTACACGTACCCATTTTTAAGCTCGGTGCTTGATGGAGGTGCCGGTCCCACTGGCCGAACGATCCAAAGTGTGGGTTTGAGGCCGCTCAATTGCAAGGATTATGGGTTCGAATCCCGTTGGGGGGGGGGGGTTGCATGAGTGCCTGTTTCTTGTGAGTGTTGTGTTGTGAGGATAAAGTCTGTGAGTCAGGCTGATCATTCTTCCAGAGGTGTCCTACCGAGTGTGGTTTTTTTGAGTGTCATCAAGAAGCCTTGGCAATGGGGAGGTCCTGGACCACAAGGAGCTGTTAAACCGGGGGGGAGTGGGGAAGAGACAGGGGTAGGTGGTCAGCTTCATGTTCCGGCCGCTGTATTTCCCGTGAAACATTACCAAAATGCTGGGTGAACCACATAAAAGTCGGTCCGAAAGCTTTGGAGAACGAAAAATCTCTTGGCTTGACCGGAAGTAGAACTACGATCCCTCGGTCTACCAGCTCTTAGGCTAAGGACTGGAAAACACTATAGTGACCCAGCTATCGTTGTATATATTGTTAGTAAATAAATTAAATAATGTTTTCATTAAAAATGTTTGTGTTTCGCAGATCAATCCTAAAAGAGGATCGGAGTGTAGACGTGCAACTGCACAGAACAATCAGTCCCGCGCGTCAAAAATTAGGGACACGCCGCCATTGTGCGCTGTACTATCGGACAGTCCTACGTGTGACAATACACGTGCGGATCGTAGTGGTGACAGGAAAAATGAAAACTTCCTCTATCCCAACAGCCATCACGTTGTACTGTGTTGACATTCACCACAACAAGCGGATGCAAAGTGGCGCCTGAGGAGTGGCTCCGTATCCACTGACAGAATGACTGCAGCAGCTCCACTCGGCGGCCTCGACGAGAACTACCTTGCACCTGACATCCTGTCCATGGGTTATATACGGATCCAGTAACTCATCAGTCCACCAGATCTCTCCGCATATTACTAATCTGTCCATTATATAAAACTTTATGTGACATATAATAACAATTCACACGTGAGATATTACCCAGCGTGTCCAAAGTAATGACCATATAAAATCCACATAATTCGTAATCTGTCCATCTTTCAGCCCCTCTTAAACTAGCCAAGAATTACTGAGGTGATACTCTACACGCATTACTATGAATTGCTCATGCTTCATCTAGAGGCCAACATTTATTTGTTTATTTATTAATGTCGTAATATACACACAAGGCGAAGAATTAATTCTTTAACAATTTTTTAAACAACCGACTTTCCTTCTTCAAAAGAGGCTTGCGAGACAGTCATGTTGTGTGTGTGTGTGTGTGTGTGTGTGTGTGTGTGTGTGTGTGAGAGAGAGAGAGAGAGAGAGAGAGAGAGAGAGAGAGAAAGAGGCAAAAGAATTCAGACTTTTTTTACCAGTTACCAGACCTTCACTAAGTTTGGCATTTTGTGCCAAAAAAACTTTACTGTTCTTTAGAGTCCCACAATCGATTGTAAATATGAAATATTAAGTTTTACTACTATAGAATGTTACGCTTTAAAATAAAACTTCTATTTGTAAATTGTTTGGCATTCTAGGTAATATATCTTCAAAGGACACCTCCGTGAATGTTGCTGAAACAAGTACGAGGCTATGCAGTTGACAAAGCAATAAATGTACATATTTGTATAAGCACTTGTTAGTTTTATTTCTCATAATGGAATAAATACTTGTTTGTAAGCACCCTATGTTTAAATCTAATTCAGGCTCAATTGCACACAATATCACAGATAATGTCACAGAAATCTTCACCGTTTCTTAAGCAAGCACATTTTATGCTTCTTAATGCACATGATATCCTCATAGTAGTATAAGAAAAACAACTAAATCAGTGACTTAAGACTTTCTTCCCAGCCAGACATTTTTATGGTCAGCAGACTCTTCAAACAAACGTCAATGTCCCAGCTGATTTTGGCTGTTCCTATTGTCTACAATTAATTTTGACTTATAACGAAGTTAAAAATTCTTCAGTAGTCGCATTTTAAAATCAAGATGCTGGGCTGCGTGAAACAAGCATTCATAGAACCACATCCATATAGGAAGCGTGGACACATCATAATGAAATGTTTCTTTATCCACAACCTGTTTGAGTGGTTACTTCAGCCAGACTTAGTTGATTAGGTGTTGCTGCAAATTCGTAGTACAAATAAACCGATGTAGTAGATAAGACAAAACGCAGACAGTAACTTCTCACTTTGAACAAAAACAGCTTGCTTGATTGCCATCAATCTTTTATTTTAGAGAGAACATAACCTCTTATTTATGAACTTAAAATCAAATCGTTAGATTTCCGTCAAAAACAGCTTCATTATTTTGTTTAGAAAAATAACATGTTTCGGTCTAAGAGACCATCATCAAGTCAGCATTACGAAAGTTGTAAAAATAAGGTTCAAAGAAAAATAAAAGACGAATCTAAAGATATATTTTCATTTCCGTTACTGTTGGATACAAGTTCCATTTTTTTGGCCGGGTATTTTAAAATTAAATCTAATTAGCCTAAAATATATCTCCAGCAATGTACTTGTTTTCAGTCCAAATAAACTGGTTCCTTTTGGTAGGTTTCTTGAGGCGTTTTGGCTCAGTTTGTGTATTGTTGCTTTTGTGACGACAGCAGCGATCAGCTGCAACTGAAAAGGCGCGCTAACCGCTGAAGGAGAGAAAAGGGTTCAACCACAAGACAATTTAACAGCAATTGATTCACGGCAGAAGAGCGCAAATAAACTAGGACTAAAAGAGTTGAAAAAGAGATAAAGAAGTTGAAAAAGAGATAAAGAAAAAGAGATAAAGTTGAAAAAGAGATAAAGAAGTCCCACGTGGAAAATCTTCGTGGTGAATGAATTTTATTACTGTGACACGTGATATTTGTAAGTCCACAGTACAGAAGTTGCTTCGTGACACAATGGTGGCGTCTAGAATTTTGAGATAACTGTTACAATTGTTCGGAAAACTTGTGCACTCCTGA
>JGI20166J26741_11737030_pt1 | contig 10594 bp, 8 predicted proteins | sample TergutCu122P5_FD_26741 | JGI IMG/M metagenome (IMG submission 26741) | reverse complement strand
GAACTTTTTTCATCACAAAGACCTAGGAAATCACCTCCTGCAGTTATGCCCTAAAGTCGTGAAACACCCTGTATATATATATATATATATATATATATATTGTAAAAGCCATGCTCAAATATAAATAACGAAATTTCAAGTACAATTGGAGGTGCATTGATGATTAATTTTGGTGGAGAGGTTTAGATAATGTCCTTACCTTGTGAGGACAGCTGGAATTGAAAATACATGGTCACTTGACTTCAAATGAGTATGTTACCCTAGTAGAGTGCTGTGTTTTAAGTTTGAACAGTGACATTTGTAAGGTTCATGTTTAACCCTTTGACACCCAACATCATGTAAACCCTACAGTGTGATGCCCAACATGCTGAATGATCCGTATGGCTGATGGCATGGATAATTAATGCCACAGCTCATAGAATGTACTTCATTCCTGAGTGTGTTGAGCTTGTAAGAAAATGTTTTGTGCATTGTTAGTGGCTCTGTCAGATAGGATGTTGTACTATTATCTAGTGTTCAGATATAATTCACACTTTCCCCCCCACACCACCCAGTAGGAAGGTTTCCTACATAACCACAATGCTTTCTCCTGCCAAGATGACTTAAGCATCAACTTGAAGTAGTTACATCACCCTCAAATTGTAGGCTGTTGAAATGTTTAATGACTTCACGTGTATAAACCCACTGGACCACCCATTATTGGAACAAGCAGTGTGAAACTTAACAATGGAATTGTCTTCCATTGTTTGGATCTTGTCATGCTTTGATGCTGGCAGTTTACATAATTTAATGATAGTGCAAGGTTGTGGGGGGAGGGGGGGTGGCGGCTATAACTGGGAAAGTTTCATTGGGATCATTCTATGGTTGACAGTCAAGGTGAACATACTGTTTTGAGTTTTGTCAGCTCTCTTCTGCCCATTGTCAGTAACTGTGTTTCACTTTTCCAGCCTCAGCCTAGCAGTGGGAAACCAAAGGACAAACTAAATGATTCTCTTAAAGCGTGCAATGAAATCCTGAAAGAACTCTTCTCCAAGAAGCATTCGGTTAGTATGCATTTCTTTGTGCAGTGTGGGTGAGGCCAAATGATTGAGTGTGGAAGAAATTGAGGCCCTGCAGTGTGGAGCTGTAGGTGTTGAATTTCTGCATGGGATAGAAGTGTGTGTGTGTGTGTGTGTGTGTGTGTGTGTGTGTGTTGTAGTTGGTCCCAGATGTGTACCACACAGTGTATGTGCTGAACCTTTGTGCACAAAATTAGCCAGTAAAAATTATTACGGTTATGTGGCTCACATTTAAGTGGTGCCCGCATTACCAGTTGTTAGGTGAGGTGTTTTCTTTTATTGTTGTATCTGCCATGTCGCTGTGGATATTTGTGTACGATGAAGAAGTGATATGATTTGGAATGTGATGTAGTTGGCAGAGCGCCTTAGCAGAACCTAATTGTTGCCAAGTTACCCAAAAATTGGTGCATTGTATGGAACTTGACTGATTGATAACTGTTAACACTGGAACTTGCAAGATGAAGCCAGTCCACATTTTCCAATCATGCTTCTTCAAGAGCCATTTTAATATCCCATCTACATCTAGGTCTTCTTCAGCAGTGCGTGTTACTTCATGTATTCTTACCAGATTTTTTATGTTTCTTTTGGCATGTATGTGCCATGTTCCATCATACCTAAACCTTCATTTGATTGACACAGTATTTGTAGAGAAGGGTAAGTCGTGAAGTCCTGTTACGCAGTTTTCTCCATCCTTCTGTTACTTCTACAGCCAGACTGAGCACTACATTGTTACTGCTATCACAATTCAGTGTTCCATTATGTGTAGAGTATAGAGTGTTAGGATCTGCAGTATTCTGTTGTGTGGACTGGACTGCAAAATAATTAACTTTGCTTAGGGTGTGAATTTTCTCCATCATCTACTTATTAAGATGGGGCCTGGGGTAGTGTAGTGGTTAAGGCGTGCTACTGGTTGGACGGTCCCGGGATCAGTTCCCAGTGGTGTTACTGTTTTTTTCAGTGGCTTATTTCCTTCTGACTGTACCATGGCCCTGGGGTCGACTCAGCCCCTAGTGAAAATGAGTACCAGGAACATTGGGGTAAAGGTGGCTGGTGTGTGAGGCTGACAACCTCACCACCTTCACGTGCCAAATGTCATGAAATCTGGGAGCCTAAACCTGGAACCCTCTGGTCCACACTGGGCCTGTTACAGGACTCACTCGCCTCTACTTATTAAGATTAATATAACTACAACAACAGCGTGTTTTGGCAGTAGTTACGGTAAACCACCTTAGTGCTGTACAGAATGTTGATGATGAAAATCAGCTGTGAAATTTTTATGTTGATGTAACTTGTATTGTGTTGAAGGATGCAGTTGGCCATCTTGTGTTCAGATCTGTTTGTTGTTGAATGTCCACATGTTGGTACGTTGTCTTGCTATGCTGTATGTTTCAAAACATGTTATGTATTGGTGTGCCCTTGTTTAGGGTTATGCGTGGCCCTTCTATAAGCCAGTGGATGCGGATCTCCTGGGATTGCATGATTACCATGACATTATCAAGAAACCCATGGATCTTGGAACAGTCAAGGTAGGTTTTAGGATGCTGAGGGGTTTTTTTTTTCTGTGAAGTGTTGGATAATCATGTTTCCTTATTTGTTGCTGTGAAGGCAGCAGAGCGTTCTGTTTAATGAGTCTCTATTGAGAGTGCTGCAAGTCACTACACAGAGACAATGAGAGTTGAACTGTGATTGCTGGTGTGTCCAATAATTGTGCTTTGAACATGGTGGACAGCAGTTTGAGCAGTTTTTGTAGCTCCTCATTAACACTTTCTGCTGTATATAGTGTTTCCCTGAAACATGAGTATAATAATGGTAACACAGCTTATATCGTTTGTGATTATTAACTTCCATTATCACTGCCCTGCAAATCGCTGCTCTGTATCCTGGGTTTCACACTTCATAGCACCGATTTGCCTGCACCTGGGTCTGTCATCTGTGCCTGTGTGTCTTAGAGGTGACCTTTGCAGGCTCTGTCCTGGCCACTTTTGAATCGGGGGGGGAAGGTTGCCCTTCCCCTAAAGAATGCATTTGAATGGAACTTAACTGTTGTTTTAGTAAGTCACACCCCCTTTGGACTATGAAGTTTTTTTCATAGTAAGTGAGTGTGTGTAGCTGTCATTGTAATTAGTTCATTGTTTGCCACTTGTCACCCACTTCATTTTTCATAAGATCAGTAAATTGTCATCTGACCTGATCTTACATAACTGTCAAGTGGTTGGAAGTGGTTTGTGCTGCATAGTCGCGGTCATTTTCTGATTAATGACGATCATTATTTTATCTGGCAACTATCAGTTGCCATTTTCTGTTGCCTACTCCACTTGGATGGCTGCCCACAGGCACAGGGTGGGGTGTGGGAAGTGACAGTGATTGTCACCGAAAATAAAGATCCTGTATGTCATTCACATGCACATCCAACATTCCCCATTCCTTTGTGACCAAAAATGTAATGTGAAGAGAGCAGCAGAAACCTGCTGGTGTGATTGATATGTTAATGGTATGCTGACTGATTTTGTTCAGGGCATTGCTCCCAGTCAAAATTGTTATTTACTGTTTTCTAACTAATGAAGAAAATGTGACATAAGTGGCTTTTACTTGCTTCTCATAAGGGTTTCCTTCCCCCTCCCCACCAATTTGTACCCGAACCCTCTCACACATTGACCAGTGATATCTGTAGACTTGGCAGTGCCCTGTACTTGCTTGTCTTACAGTGAGCAGATAACAGCAGACAAACTGTCACTAAACATAGGTGTTGCTGCATCAGGATACACTGTGTGTGTACACAGTGTATGAAGTAGCTGCAGGGTTGTTAGGGCTATGTGAATTTTCTAGCACAGCACAGCATTGAACCAAGTGAACATGGTGTATTGACAGGTACTGTTAGGGTGGTTTGGTGTAATGGGAACATTTTGATAGTGCAGAGGAAAAGCTTGACTACCATCATTATGGAGCTGTGACTGGAATGAACAGTTCGCGAAGAATGTGGTGAATATTTCATCTGAGGTAGTTTCTGGAGAAAACCCATGTGGTTAGCTGTCAGTGACATGACACTGATGTGTGAAGGAAATAAAGAAGTTCGAACTGTTGTGGTGTGTTTTGCAGCAAAAGATGGACAGTCGGGAGTACAAGACTGCTGGCGAATTTGCAGCAGATGTCAGGTTAATATTTACAAACTGCTACAAATATAACCCTCCTGACCACGATGTAGTGGCCATGGCACGAAAACTGCAGGACGTGTTCGAGATGAGGTCAGTGAAATGTGATATTACTTGAGAGTAGAAGAATTCATTTGATGTAAGTTGTGGTGGTGGTTGATTTTTAAAATGTTAAGTCTTGAAACATAGATGGACATTATTTTATCTGACAAATTATGTAACTTCACTCTGGCCATCATGTATTACAGCACGTAACATGACCCTCACTTCTGTTCAGTTTACAGTGAGTTGGGTATAACATTTTTAGCAGCGTACTGCAGTGTGATGCCGAAAGTATTTTCCTTTGGCTGGTTGACGTGTGTCATAATCCAACAAACATAATCATTTTGGCTTGATATTCAGTAATTCAGTTAGCTGAAGGGAAGGTACTACAACTGGTTTTCGGATTGAATAATGTCCTTATGCAAGGTGTTCAGTGCAGATGTTACACGAAGACTGAATTCCTCAGTCACTCTTTAAGCACTGTGACTTCTGTTCCTGTTCTTATTTTGTACTGTGCATTAGGTTTGTACTTTCTCATATTTCATTCCATTGATTACTTCTTATGTTGATAACATATGTTGCTAAATGCTAAATCCATTGGAATGTTTTGCTTGGTCCATCAGTATAAGTTATGATGCAAAATTTAGGAACTTGAGGCATTTTGTATCGAGTTCCAGGTTACTGCAGTTAAGGGAAAACAGTGAATATAGCTGTTGAGGGTGGGTTTTGTTCCAAAAGTAGACTGTGTTGTGAAACTGCTTCTGGTGTTGAGTAGGTACGCAAAAATTCCTGATGAACCTCTGGGTGGAACCGTGGGTGTGGAGAAGTCCAGCACATCCAGCACGACGGGGTCAGAATCAAGTACAAGTTCAGAATCTGAGTCTGATGATTCTGAAGCAGAGCGTGTGCGGAAACTGGCTCTTCTCCAGGAGCAGGTAAGGCTTGTGAGATGCCACTGGAGCTTGTTCATGTGTTGGTATGGCAAGTTTAAATAATGATATTCACATACCTAGATGTACTATGTCATATGAGATATGACACGTCAGTGACTTGGTGTCTTGGATGTGAATCCTAAGTTCGTGCAAGGGAGCTTCGCAACAAAACACACTGAGAACATTATTCTGACATTCGATATGTACGTGGCATGAAGGTAGCATCCATTCACCATTGACACTGAGGCATTCATCCCAATGTGGGATCGAGGCTTGTGTCCTGGCATAGTAGAAGCTGGTATCAAGTGTGTGTAGCCGCAAGGCGACGGCTTTCATCACTTCAGTGTGTGATGCAAATTGCCTGCCAACCAGGTGCTTCTTAGTGGCCCAGAGAGTTCAGAATCACTGGACACATGATTCAAACCGCAGGGAGCGTGGTTCATAACCTCTAGCCGTAGCACAATGAGAAGTCACACTTCTGGTTGTGTGAGGCCCAGTGGTTTTCATCTGTTTGGACCCCCTTAAGAAGCACCTGGCTGGCAAGTGATAGGCATGAAGCCGTAGTTGGACAAATGCTTGAATGTCATTGGTGTGTGTGTGTGCGTGCGTGTGTGCGTGCGTGTGTGCGTGCATTGAAGTCAGAGGAAATAGTCAGGCTCAAGACTGTTGTTTACCTCATTCTTTGAAACTCCCTTGTTTCCTGTAACACAGATGTGCCTCTTTTTCCTTAACATCTTTTTTGGTGTAGTATCATGGTGCATATGTTGTGGGCTTGTGCTACAAACAGTAGAAGCTGTGACCCTTCCGTTTTGCTGGTGTTCAGAGTGTTGCTGCTGCCTAGCATGGAGGAATTACAGATTTATCGTCTATAATGCAAAATTTAAATGGAACTTGTCAGGGCTGTTGCCTAATATTTTTTCATGCAGAGACATTGAAATGTAATTTAAGAGTAATTGGAATTTTGTTTGACGTGAGAGTGATAGAATGGCTGAATGATGTGCATTTTGTGGGAAATAAAACACATTATGCAGCACTTAAAATGTTGTAAACATCCTCACTGCACGTATATGTATATAATACAGTTCTGTACTTTTCTAATTTTTTTAGTTCTTTAATGTTATTTTTTTGACTTTTGTGCGTCAGTTTTCCATAGATACTTTCTGTGATTAACATTAGCTGCAAGGAGCTCGCTCGCTGTGCATTGTCTTGTGCCCTGGATGTGGTGTTTTCTTTGGTGCGGAACTGGCTGCAAGAGGGGACACCAAAAATATACAGGAGTCACATTGATATTCTCTCAGTTAAATAATTGCCCATTGTATGCACTGCAATAAATGACCATTTGTTCCTTATTGATAAATTTGAGACGTGATTCACAATACTGTGAAATGGTTTTTTTTTTATTTTCTAAGTGGAATAACAGAAAAGCTGTTAGTTCCTTCACAGTTCCAGCGGCAGCAGTTACATACTCACGCACACACACAGGAAGGAATAAGCCTCTGCTTTTATGAAGCATATTGTGAACACTGCAGCAGAACTTGGGTTTTGCAGTGCACTTTTTCTAGGCAGTGTAGCTGTGATACATCATAACCATATTGTTGAGCATGGAATACACCTTTATATATCTGATGTGTGTAGGTTGTCTTTAGGGTTTTTCTCTACAATGGAGTTCGTCAGACTGAATCATACCTTCTTTGTGTATTGAAGGTTATCTATTGTAAGAGACCCTGTCTGCTTGTATTCAGCATTTCCGGACTTAATCTACCCCGTATTGTGAGGACAGCAAAAGCTTTTCCAAGCCTTTGAAAATTGCTACCCCGCCCGCTGGACACATGCAGGTTGCAGTACAGTGTGCAACCAGACAGGATGTAGAGTGAGCAACAAGTCAAGACAGAACACGTGTTATAATATGAAGGTGACCATACTGACACAAGCCCATGACTGCCATAACTTTGTGGTTGAAACCTGTTCTACTTTGTGACCAGAAGTTCTAGACTTTAGGGGATCTGTGGCTGTAGCTGCCACAGGGAGTTTGGAGTCATCGGTCAGTCATTCCGTTGTTTTACGTCAGTAGTGGCACAAGCTAGGAGAGAAGGTGGCATTAATTTTGGGCATAAGGATGTTACAGATAGGATGTGGGAAAAAGTAACTTCATGACCTACTTTTACCCCTGAGCTTAGGATTCCCAGTGTTGATTGACTGGAAGACTGGATGGACCCTGGTGCTGGTCTGGGCAGTTTGAAGAAGAGAAAATTCCTTTAAAATTGCGCCTCACTAACAGCCAGCTTCAAAAAACGAAGTGGGTTGTATGTAGTTCTTGTTTGCTTTTGTGTTGATGGTTCACTGTAGTGAGTGAGAAGTAAAAGTCAAAACATTCTCAGGTATTGATAAACTTCTCTGGATGATTAAGAAGTTGCCAATAAATGACAAAATTCCCTGTATGTATTCAGCAATGTAGCAGTTGGGTGGACACGGCTCTATTTTTGTAATGGAAATTATTTGGTATATGCATTTTCTTACAACAAAGGAGGGCAGAGTGACTTTGGCACCATATTTCAGACAAATTGTGAAAAAAAAGAACTGTTCACATTCTGGGCAGGATGTCACTTGTCACTTTCTTGCTTTTGTAGTTGCTGATTGGCCAGGCTTCCATTTTGTTTGTTGTCCTGTCTGAGCCGTGTTCTAAGGCTGTCCACAGTGTGGGACACATGGCACAGGGCTTGAAGTATCATTAAAAGTCCATTATACTTGCATCAAACTCTCATTTTAAAAATGAAATCACCAAATACTATTAATGTACTTGTGCATTACAGTGGTTTCTTTAGGAAGTTGGTTTGTGGCGCTTATGGAGTACTTGTGTTACGCGGCTGAAAATGCTGGTGGAACCTGCACTCAGGGAGTTATGAAATACGTCGTCATTCTTTAATTCACTTTCTCAGAACTGTTCAGGTTTAGGACATGTGACACTTCACTGGTTTTTATGGAATTAGAGTGGGTTGGTGTATTTGTATTAGGTTGGTATTACTGTCTTGCCTGTGGATTTTGTAAAAATTTACCACTTTAACAAGGTATGCTTTGGCAGTGTTTGTACAGCTCAGAGCTCAGGTGGTATGAGAGTAGGACATCACCATCAGGTAAAGGAAAGTGTGCTGATCTTGTCATAGCTGTAGGGCACTGCAGTAAGTATTGTCCATATAGTGAGACGTGAATGTTTTCTTCCCTGTCAGTGTCTTGTGCTGTGCATCAAGCATTTTATGAGTACCTTTAAGTACAGAGATTGGAGAGGAGAAAATGCTTGCAGTTGATGGGCCATGGTGTGCAGTTACCATACAGTAAATACATTTATGTACAAATTGCTGTATCTTTTAAATGGAACGCTGTGTTGCTACAATTTTTGCACGATTTCAAAGCCCATGCATTGCCATTTAGTGTGAGATTTCAGCATAGGCCCCAGTAACTTCTGCAGCCTGAAAGCTTTGTGTTTTTCCTAAAGTCAGTGGGAACAGTAGGAAAAGTGCCTTGAATTGGCAAAATTATGTATCTTTTGTTTGGAAAGTGATACAGTATGTTGAATTTGTTCTTACAGTTCATCTTGTTTTGACTTTTTTAGTAGAGTGCCTGTTGGGCTTAATCCCACAAAAGGAAATTGCATGGTGTCATTTTGGGACGTGGCAGGTGACAACCTGTTGGTCCTCCTGATTTCCTTGACATTCACACCCTATTTAATTTGTGTTTGTTTTATTCTGACCCAGCTGAAGGCCATGCAGGACCAGATGAGGAAGCTAGTGGAAGAAAGTACAGTGAAACGGGGGAAGAAGAAGAAGGAGGAAAAGGAAAAGAAGAAGAAGAAAAAGCCTGAAAAACATTTAAGTTCAGTGAAAGAAGTGCGTTCTGCAGTGGTTAATGACACTGTGGGTGCTAGCATTGCAAGTGTAGCATTAGGGGCAGGAGATGTGAAGTTGCCAACAGACTTGCATCATAATGTGAGCACAAAGCAGACGGGCAGTGCTCATCATGCGGCTCCGGCCGGTCCTCCTGCGCCTCCGGCTGTTCCTGCGACCACCACCGGTGCAAAGAACACTAAAAATAAAACTGCTCGTGGTGCAGGAAAAGCAGCAGGGCAAAATGCACAACCCAAACGGCCTAAAGCCAATTCACGGTCAGCTGGTAGTAAGAAGAAGAACTCTGTGGTGCCGCCGCCAGTGCAGTTTGATTCAGAGGATGAGGACAATGCCAAGCCAATGTCATATGATGAGAAGAGACAGCTCAGCCTTGACATTAACAAACTGCCAGGTAAGTTATTGTGCTGACGGATGGTACTGGTGGTGGTACGGTTCTGGTTGGTAGAGTCCGATCCCATTCTCAGCACTGGACAGAGAACTGGTTTGAGTTGCTGCACTTTGACTGATGTGTAATAATAATAATAATAATAATAATAATAATAATAATAAACTGCAATTGGGTTGTCACGCAGTGGCAGTTGTTATTTTACATGTACACAAATATGGGGGGAAAAGTAAGTAGGAGGTACTGGGGAGGTTTTGGGCTTAAGAGACATTTACAGGGGGCATATCTTTGCAGGGCTTGCTATTAACCAAGCAAAAATGTGTACTGTGGCAGTAGTCTGAGGTGGGATACCATGGAGTCCTCTGTGTCGAATGTTGAATATTTACGTTCTTATCGGATGCTGGTTGAATAAACGATGCACTGTGGTGCAGATAGAAACACATGCATTTAGAGAGACAGGTAACAGTGCTGCAGCCATATTTGCTCCTTCCACATGCCCTGCGTTGGAGCTTCACTCCATGCTGCATGCAAGGTGTGTGCCCAGGCATGTGCCACAATTGTGATCAGGTTCTACTGCTGTCATTGTATGTCTACTCATTCCAATGCTGTCTGTGCTGGGAATCCGAAGAAAGGGTCGGTGTGGCGGTTGGCTCATTGAAATTGTAGCTGTTCACTGTACAGCATTATTTATCGTCTGCTGGTGTGCATTTTGTCTACAAGATCATATGAACCATGCAAACACAAACTTGGAGAGTTTGGCTTCTGTTCATTGACCTACTTATTACGAGGTGAGTGCTGACGTTTGGAGTATGTGTCATCGCCGTCAACTGTGTCCAGACTTCCTACCTGTTGGAAGAGAGACTTGAGTATCAGCATGCATGGATTGGTTGTGCAGTACCCCCTTTAACAGGAGATTTCTGAATGTGTTTGGGAAGAGCCCCCTGACGACATGAAGTGCAATACAAATCGTTAGCCTCAGGTGCACAAGCTAGAATACTGTGATAGTATAGTCAGTATGGTGGTGGTTAAGCTGCAGGTAGGAGTACAGGGAATTGTGATGTCATTCCTGTCAAAGATGAGATTTTTCTCCTATGTGGCAAGACTGGCAGTGGGGTATGGAGTCTTGGGG
>JGI20166J26741_11736919_pt1 | contig 10594 bp, 5 predicted proteins | sample TergutCu122P5_FD_26741 | JGI IMG/M metagenome (IMG submission 26741) | reverse complement strand
ATTATTATTATTATTATTATTATTATTATTATTATTATTATTATTATTATTATTATTATTATTATTATTATTATTATTATTATTATTATTATTATTATGTGGCAGATGGTATGTAAGTGGGAGCACACTAATGCCACTAGTCTTATGAAATTATGCGCTTCTGTCAACATTTGGCATAGTAATATTAAATTTTGTCACAAATGGAGTATAAACATGGCTACATATCATATGAGCAATGCTGTATATTAGCAGGGGTGAAAATGTGTGTTCAGGGCTACGTTGATGCTCAAGCATCAGTTGGAAATACCAGAGAATAATGAACACATATTGTAATGGGAACTTTTACAATTTTTTTCATTGGACGCTTAGTTCAAGTTTCATATTTTTGTAGCTTAGGTTATTTATTCAGAGATTAATGATTGGATGTGTAAATTGTTTGGATGTGGAAACAGTAAGTGTATACAGATATTTGGTTGATGAATCTTTGGTAAAGTGACTGTCTGAAAGGCTCAGATACATATGGGAACATCATACACTTATATGGATCACAAGGAGACAGGTTGTCATGGTGGGAATTGGACTGATTTGACTGGTGATATGTTCTAATTGTGGTCTTCTGTGTAACAGTGTTTAATATTTAGGTTCAGGTACCAGGCACTGAATTACTTACCTGTAAATCTGAAACAGCAGTTCTAATTTTTTTTTTCTCTGTTCCAGAACTTATGTCACCCAAGGTGTCCAAAACTCCACCCCCCAGTCCTGCAGATTTGAAAGACAGCACAGGTAAATAATGCTCTTAATGAACATGCTTAATTGTATTTGCTGCCATTGTCACAGTAGCATTATGCTGTTATGCTTGAAAACCATATGAAGAATCCCTAGCCCAATGGTTCTCAAACTGTGGTGTGGGTATTTTGTGATATAAAACAAAATGTATCACGGGATTATGAAGAAGCAGTCTGCACTGACAAAAATTTTAATTGTGAGAATTATTTGAAGGTAAAGTTACAAAAGTATTGTTTAGATGTTGTGGTCTATTCTGATTATATGGTAGGCCTGTAGTTGAGATGTACAATTTTTGTCTATGAGGAAGTGCTCAAATTGGACTGGACTGCACTGGAATATGGTTATTACAGGAAAGATCAGAAGTATTCCAGTTGATATAAACTCACTAATTTAAAGTTTCATGAAAAATTCTGGTTCTTCAAATGTTAAAATTCAGGCAGTGTTGGAAAGAAAGTGATTTGTGAAAAGCAGTGTAAAATTTTAGCTGCATGATGATGTGATGAAGTTAACGTCTGGAAGGTGTGAATTAAGACACCTTACTGGCATGTGGAGGATCATACTGTCTTCATCTTCACAGAAGATAGGACATGTTCCTTCAAAATGTTGGTAAATTTCTATCAGAAAACACAGCTTCACATCTCAGAAGACAGTATTTGTCATGTCATTTGTTGTGTGTGAGTTAATCAGTAATTGTTGCCATGTTTTTCTTGTGTTTAATGTACTTCTTTGTGCCTAAGTTTTATATCAGCAATATAATTATGCTTCCCTGTTGGTGTAAATAATTGTTCATGTTCGTATAATGTCAGTATGTCAATAAATAATGTCTAGATTGGAATCTTCAAATTCAGAATTGATGCACAAAATGGAAAAATTATTAACAGACAGTCAAATGCCATTGTGGACTGATACACTATGATTCCAAGAGAAACATAAGATTTTAATTACATTTACCCAAATTGTGATGCAGCATTTTAGTGGGGATCTTAAAAATTAGCCCTCAGAAGATAGAAACAGGTGGCAGGAAAGGAGGATGGATTATATTAAAATAGATCTTAAAGGAACATAGTATGAGGACATAATTGAAATCAGCTGGTACAGGTTTGGGGATTGATGCTTTTGATTTTGAGCTTGTGGGGTTTGTTACCACAGAGATAGTCAGAGAGTCAGTTACCTTATTTTTTATCATTGACTAATTTAAGTGGAGTAGTAAATATAACATGATCTAACAAGATAAGTCACATAGTATACATAGTGTAGTTAAGAATCACAGAGCTCATCACCAAGTTACATTAACTTTAAACAAAGACTTCCATGCGTATGGAATAAAGTTAAATAATGTAATTTATTCAGAGCTTACAAGAAAAGTTTAATAAGGTACACGACAAAGGAAGACCTGCTTAGAAGTCACCTAGCTGTCCTCTTTATCTGCTCAAAGTCCTGCCTCATGTTTGCCAGGTGCTGCAACTTGGCAACCAGGTGATATCCTGACCACTACTGAAAAGCCATTACCTGCACAAGGTAGGGTTGCAGTTTTTCTTATTTTATGTGTGTCTGTATTGTAGTGTTTCTGGATTGCTTTTTATGGTAGTTTATAGCAGAAACTTGGCATATCACATTGCACTGGCACATGAATGATTGTTGGTTTGTGAGAGTAGAATTGCGTTAAGAATTCCATCTTACAGACTGTCAATACAAAGGGATTTTATAACTGCAGTGGTCACAGAATTAAGTTGCTGTCGTAGATGATAGTGTTTATTTTAGATTGTTAGACTGTTTGTGAATACTGGAGGGTGGGAAGATGCAGTAATGGTTCACTGTTTGGGCCAGAGCAGATTGTCTAAAAAAAGAAGAGGTGATATATATTACAAGTTAAATTAAAGAAATGAAGAAGTTGTGTGAAGACTTAAAGTGTCTGATTTTTTAAATGTTTAATTTTGTATGGTGAGACTATAAAAATTCAAAATTTTACAGTTTTGTGATCATTTTCTGTATATAATTTTTCTAGTAAAGATTCAGGTTGTCACAGCAGAGATAAAAATTTCAAATTGTCACCATTCTTGTAATTATCTCCCTATATAAAGTACCGTCAGTATGAGTTAATGAAATAGTGGAATACTCAGGTTGATAACAAGTGACAGTAATTTATAAGTCAGCAGTTGCCATGGTTACAATACAGGCTAAGAGGGATTTTGTTCTCTGTAAGGTGTGTGGAAAAGTCTAGCAAATGGAAGGGCAATGACTGTGTTCTCTGTTATGTATGAGCTGATGAAACAGGATGGCAGCACTCCACTAGATGAAATTAATGCTCGATTTGCTTTGAGAGTAAATAAATGATGGCTGGAAACAGCCTGAGGGTAGCATATGAATATTACGGCAGCTGGTCATATGACGATCACGTGGTTAGTTACCATATTTCCCAGCCCATAAGACGCACCGTGATTTTTTCGTTAGAAATTTTAGAAAAAAAATAATGTTGAATGTATTTTAATTTTAGCAATTTATTGGAAGAAAACAGGATTGTTACATACCAAAATTAGCAACCATAATATAAATTATTCATCATAGAAACCCAGAAAATTGTCGCCACTGCCACTAAAATCATCTTCATGGTTGCTTTCACTATCTCATTATAAAGATGTTGTATAATAGACGTACGGGTATTTATAAGTTTGTAAATAATACTTACCCTTGGCGCATAAGATGCAGGTTGAATTTAGGTAACATTTTTTCGGGAAAAAAGTGCGTCTTATGGGCCAGAAAATACGGTAATATACAAGAATGCTTGTTTAATGAAACTTGTAAGTATATTTATCATTTGTCTGTATACACAGTTTCACATGTGTTAAAGATACTTCACTGGGTGTTACCACTAGACTGAAAATTAGATGTGTAATTGTGGTGGCTGCCATGTCATTGTCCTACATTTTACAAATAAATGACCCTCGCAACAGTTTTATACCTTATAAAAGACAGTTATCAGACAAAATAAGAAGGCTTTACATTACATGCCATTTCCATCTCAGAAGTTACTCTTACAGCTTAATCTGTCACACAGAGGGAAGTGCATAGAATAAGGCCATTTGAGAATAGGGTGCTGAGGAACATGTTTGGGTTTAAGTGGGATGACTTAACAGGGGAGTGGAGAAGGTTACATAATGAGCCTCATGATCTGTACTCTGCACCAACTATTATTTGGGTGATAAAATCAAGACAAATGACCTCAGCTGGGCAAGTGGCACAAATATTGGGGTAGAGGGGTGCATGCAGGTTTTTAGTGGGAATATTTAAGGGAAAGAAACTAACTGGGACTTATATGTAGATGGGAGAATAGTATTAAAATGTATCTGCAAGAAATTAGTTAGTGGGGCCTGAAATATTTTGATATGGCACTGGATAGGAGCATTAGCTTGTGAAGAAGGACTCTGCACCATGGTGCTTGTTTGTTTGTTGGCTGGTTGGTTAGCGTAAACTTAGAAATTAACTTCTGGGTTTGCATCTTATCTGCCAGATGTGACATACACAGATTCAAAATCTGTTCTAATGAAACTGGACAGAAAAGGATAACAAAGCTGATGTCAAAACCATATTCAAGATGGGACACTGGTGCATTCTAATTCAGAGGGAATCCTTCCATCATCTGGGAGTTGTAATTCTCTGCTTTTAAAGTGACAGATACTTTCAAAGCATACAATGTATAGTGGCAGGCACTCCTTTGCATTTGACAGATCCCTGATTTGAATCTTGGCAGAAGGCTGAATAACCTGACTGAGTTACTACAGCTGCTTCAAGAAAATGGTGGAATAAATAAGACTACAGTTGCTTTCTGTCCAATACAATTGAGGAGTTTTATTTTAAAATCCCACATGAGCACTTCAGCAAGAAATGAGTTTTCTGGGGTTACACATGCACAACATGGACCTCTTGTACTGGGTATAACTGTTGACGTCAAGAGTTACCTAGTTCTGGCACTGTAGGTTAGATATATTTTGCCTTCCTTCATATGCTTACCTATCAGTGTCGTGTAATCAAAATTCAAGTCACGTCAAATCAGACATACAGATTTTTGAAATAAGATACTCAATACCATGTATCAGGTGAAGACTGTGTTACAGCCTTCATTTATGTGAACAATCCTCTCTTTTATTTGTTAACCAGCTTTCATATTTTATTTCCTGTTAAGTGGGCTTTGGTATCTCCATTATGGCAGCTGTTGCAAAGAAATCTTATTGTCTACACCAGCACTGTTTTTGACTTTAGAACAAAAAGATTGAGACATGACATTTTCAGATGAATAGTCTGTTCATGCAATAATACATAATTAGAGGCCTGTTAAAACTGTTGAAGTTATTTTTCCCCTCCCCATCTTTTAACCTACTCTATTTACCCTCTTTAAGTCTTATAAAAAATTCTTTGTCATTACATGACAGTTCTCTGAACCTCTGATTGCTGAGGTCACACTTAGATATTTAGGTTGTATTTCTTTCAGAATTACCCACTTATTCAGCTTGTGTTTTTTCAGTTATATTTTTAATAGTTGCTTGCTCTCTATGTACTTCTGTGCCCAACATTTGATCCTGAAAACCCAATTTCAGCCTCATTTTTGCATTTGTCGGCCATTACTAGACCCATGTTGGCATTTATAACTTTGGATATACTTTGCTGTAACCTTACAGAACTGAAGTTTTATCCGCCTAAAGGTGCATATAGAAATAAGGATCCTGGTTGGGGGTAAAGGCACCATGGTCAATTCAGCTGTATTGTCAGCATTTTCAGGATTCATATTGTCTCCATTTTCTAGGCAAGGTGATGGACACTTCATGTTCAAAACATAAGTGATATGGGTTACCTTCACCTGATGACATTAACCAAAAACATGGTTGGTGTTAGTACTGAACCACCATGTATGCCTGAAATCAGATTATGTAATGTATATGAAAAAGGCAGGAAATACTTGGAAAATAAAACCCACAGTTATTTTATAATGAAAAATACAAACTTTTAAGAAGGTTAATGTAGTTACATGTTGGAGGTCTGTCCAGTGTCCCCTCCTGCTGCTGTGTCTACAAAAATAAGCACGAAACCTTGTAAGTGATAGTTTGTACTAAGGTTTCTTTTGTAACGTGGGGAAGTTTATATTTGTTATGCTTGTATGAGTTAGGGGTGTCCATCCATGTTGTACACTAAGTAAAGTACCACGTTCTGCTTTGTGACCTACACTGGATTTCTGTCTCTTCACATATTACAGTGTATTGCTTCAGTTCACATCACTTTTCTACTGGCTAAATATTCTGTACCATTTGCTCATACATACATACATACATACATACATACAGACAGAAAGTCCACAGATCCATTAGTGTCTCATAAAGACAAGTCATAAATACACAAATATACAAATTTACAGTGTAATATACTATAAACATTTTACAAAAATATAATGAATCATCTTTACACATAAAAAGTGCATCTACAGAGTAAAAGGAGTGTGTATGTAGATATTTTCTTAAGGCTGTTTCAAATTTTTCCTTCTCATTCTTGAGGATTGTCACACTGGGTGAAAACTGTTGAACATTTATATGCCAGCATAGAATGTACATTTTTAAAACAAGATAGATTGGCATTTGGTCTATGAAGATGGTGCTTATTCCGTGTATTAATATTGTGCATAGATGAATTTCTTTGAAATATTTCCTGATTATTGATAATGAAGTTCATTAATGAAAGAATATACTGTCTTGGAACAGGTAAGGATCCCTTAATTGTTTAAACAGACTTCTACAATAGGTTCTGGGTTGCGCTGCAGCCATAATTTCGACTATTTTCTTTTGTAAAGTTAAAATCTGTAAACCAAGAAATTTTGTATTCACTGTCTCTTCTGTATAATATTCTTTATAACCAATATGTAACATAGAATGTGATGAATTCTTTGTTATGAATTTCATTATATTATTTTATCTAAATTTAGAAATAAATTATTATGAGCAAACCATTTAATCATGTGAGAGAACTAAATCTGACACTGAAGAGAAATCTTTGAAATTTCTGCTTGAAATTATGATACTAGTATCATTCTGAAACAGAATTTATTCTCAGGGGAAGGTCATTTATATACATTATGAGCAACACATTTCATCAGCAGTGCAGACTTGTAATGAGGAGGTATTTTGACAGACTGTTGTGGTGAATGGTGGTAACATGCTCCTCTAAGAGCCTGTAGATACAGTGTCCATTATTATAGATTAGTTTTAATGTTAATTCATTTAGTTATTCCATTTAAGAATTACTCACATACGTATTATTAGTAAAATAATCATACAAGACACTTCCAAGAACATAGTGATGGTGTGGGCTCATCATGTCTGCTTTATATGTGTGAAGTTCTTGGTTGAATCTAGGTCTGTTGGCTGGCTTCTTTGACTGTTTATGGTTATAGTCATTTGTGCCAAGCAAATGATTGGATAGCAAACCCACATTAAATTTAGTCATAATTGTTTCCTTCCACATCATCATATTATCATTCATAATCATGCTCTCATTTGGTGGTATCAAACCTGTACAATTGATAAAATATTGAGTTATGAAGCAAACATCTACCTTAGAAAAAATATCAAAAGTTGGTTAGGTTTTTAATTTTAGAATTGGGTAATCTACACAGAATTCACACTTGCCTTTGTTTTGTCATAATATGGAGTATCTGTGTCATCAACACCAGGAGTGCTGTTATTATTCTTTTTTTATGTTCATCCCATAAGTATGTACTTCAGGATAGAGGACCAGGCATTCATTGTTGCTGTTGGGCTATTATTGTCTTTTCCCCCCCATAACATAGAAGTTTGGTTACCCTCGTTCAAGGATTATATATAAATGCCACAGCGCATCACACAACTTGATGATGAGCAGACTGCTACTGGATTGCCAGTAGTGTGTTCGTGTATGACATGTAGTTGCTATTTCTGTCATCTTCTTTGATTTTGTAAGGTTATAAAATTGACAATGTAGAAATAAGTGTGAACAGCAGTCATAAACACAGCTAAATGTTTAATTAGATAGCGTAGTTGGGATGCTATTGACAACTACATGTTTCGGCCCTCAGGTGGCCAACATCAGGTTGTACGCTCTGAAGTAGATACTTAGTACAGCCTGATGATGGCCACCTGAGGGCCAAAACATGTAGTTGTCAATAGCATCCCACCTACACTATCTAATTTAACATTTAGTTGTGTTTATGACTAATGTTCACACTTATTTCTACATTGTAATTTATACACAATGGGGATGTCGCACCTTAAAATTAAAATTATAAAACTGAAATACACTGAGTAGGAGACAGTTGGAAGAGGAAGGCAGGAGGATGCAGTTCAGTCAGTTTAGTACTTCTCTTAAATAGTTTTTATAAATTGTCCATTTTTATCCAGTTGTCCTAAGTATAGATGTTAATGGTATTATTCACACAATAGTTATTCCTTTCTTTTATAATTTTCATGTCAGTAAATTAGTATAGGACTACTCAAATTTTAGACTTCCTCCATCATCTAGGATTCCAAACACACCAAAGAGCAAACACAACTTTTTGGAAACAATCTCTGTTTCTATCCTGAGGTGGGTTGGTGGGTGGACAGGCAACTACTTGGATGGTACATCAGACAAAGCAATTCTCAATCTTTGGGCAATCCCTGTCAGTTCATCTACCACAATGTACGAGTACATAGGATGTCCAGAAAGTAAAGACACAAACGCAATAAAATTTTTATAAACATTTATCAACAAAATAGGCTGAACAAACTCTTAACACATACCTTTATCTATTTTCCAACATATTCACCACCTTTGTCACGGCATTTGTTTCGCCTGGGTATGAGTTTCTCTATTACGATGTCATAGAACTCCGCCGCCAACGCACACAACCAAGCAGGGACTTCGTTTTTCACCTCTTCGTCTACATGGAACTTCTGGCCGGCCAGACGTTTCTTTAAATGCAAAAACAAATGGAAATCGCTGGGAGCGAAGTCTGGGTTGTGAGTGGTATGGTCTAAAATTTCCCTGTTGAAATTCTGCAACAACTGCTGCGTTGTTCTCGTATTGTGCGCCCCTGCATTGTCATGCAGTAAGCAGATGCTGCGTGTTGACATCCCTCTTCTTCTTTTCTAAATTGCACTTCTAAGCCTTTTATTGTTTCACAATATGCCGCAGCGTTTATGGTGATCCCATTTGGCATAAAATCAACCAGAATCCCCTTTCGGTCGCGAAAATATTTGCCAGGATTTTCTTGGTGGAGGGGGGTGTTTTGAATTTCTTGTTCATGGGATAATAAGTGTGGCGCCACTCCATCGACTGTTTGCTCTCAGGTATGTGGTGAAACATCCACGTTTCGTCCCCTGTCACTATAGAGCCAAGGAAGACATCACATTCTTCCTAGTAGCGTGTGAGAAACGTTAGTGCAGCACCCATTAGTTTTTTCTTGTGGCTTTCAGTCAACATTTTGGGTACCCACCGTGCACACAGCTTAGGATAGTCTAACCTCTCTCTCACAATCTCATGAACCAACGATATGGACACTTACGGGATCACTTCATGCAGTCCACTGATTGTCACACGCCTGTCAGCGCGAATGTTTGCTTCGACATTTGAACGAGACTGTCGTTTGTCAAAGACTGCCTACCATTCCTTGGTTCATTATGAACGATGTTCTTCTTGCATGAAATTCACGACACCACTTTAACACACACTGCCTGTTCATAACTTCCCCATACATACTAACAATATTGTGATAAATTTCAGCTTCTCTCATCACGCTGAGAAATCAAATAACAGAACGCACTTCACACCTGTTGGAATTTGGAATTTATACGTCCATTTTAAACTCGCAGAACACACAAGCATATTGCTGAGAACGAGTGAATGGACTACAGCGAAGTGAGCGGGAGCATGGCAGAAACGAGTGAAGCCACGTTCACAGCGGTGATTCCCCTTTCTCTCCCATACGTATTGTATCGATAATTTCTGGATAACCCTCGTATATGTCTGGGACAGACAAGTTGTCATAGTAGAACTGACATACCAACCTGTCCGGGATGAAAAAGAGCTTCGTCTGACATGCTCAACCGAGTAGCTGCGCTTCCACCCCTTGTTACTGTTTTTACATGAACATGGACACAGAACACCAAAACAGCTCAGATAATGAAATATTGTGGATTTTTAAAAGAACATTAGATGATGGACAGAATCGAAAAGCTGAATGTTCGTACATGCTGTGTACCATAGAGTACTATGGAATTGAACTTAATTCATGGAATTGTGTTAACGCAGTTCACCTCATTGACATAAGTACTTAACAGTAGTAGAGAGACCAATTACAGGCAAACACTGAAAAGAAAACGTGGTATAGAAATAAAAATCATGCAGTATTTGGTTTAAGTCACTGCAGTCAATATTAGATTTTTACTGGCTGGGGTTAAAGGATTTTGCTGGAAATGGTTTGCAGTGTGTTTGACGTTGTAATGTATGCAGTATTTGGTTTAATTCACTGCAGTCAATATTAGAATATTACTGGCTATGTTAAAGGATTCTGCTGGAAATGATTTGCAGTGTGTGCTGTTGTAATATTTTATTAAAAAAAAAAATGGCATGTGGCTTCTTCTAATCGGACAGGTATTCCAAACATGGTATCAGACGTGTGTTACATTTCAGCATAAATTTAATAGTTTATGTGGGTTGAATGATACTTGGCTTGACCATGAAACATACACACTGTATGCAGAGAAATATTTTGTGCATTGTAACTAGGTTTCTTTATGTGTGTGTGTGTGTG
>JGI20166J26741_11736585_pt1 | contig 10598 bp, 3 predicted proteins | sample TergutCu122P5_FD_26741 | JGI IMG/M metagenome (IMG submission 26741) | reverse complement strand
ATGTATTTACCATGCAGTCACTCTTTGTATCTACCGTACTACACAGTGTAACATCACAGCAGACAGTTGGCTTTGTAGCTACTGCCATGACAAAGTGACATTTCACAGTTTTTGTATGGATTCACGTGGCTATAAGTAGGGTATTTTGTGAAACACTGTATACGGGTCTCGTGAACTCGCAGTCGATAACTTCGAAACCCGTGTCGTGCAGCAGCTTGCTGAATTCTTCAACAGGATCTGATGAGTGTAGGTAGGGCGATGTGAACTGATGGGCGTCCTAAAATGTTGGAAATATGAGATTAACCTTTGAAGACCAGACCTAACCGGCATTATATATAAATATTCAGCTCGTACCTCACAGAGAATTCGTTGTGCTTCAGTAAAAAGACCTATCGATGAATGCCGTACAAGAAAGATTTTAGCTGTTTTTTGTTAGAACCGTACGGAACACATAAATACATTGTGTGGGCAAAATGCAGGGTCTTTTAGTGTCAATCCTTCAGTTCGCTATTATGTATGCGTTCAAAGAACATCAAAGTAATCGAAGATTGAAAGCATTGCACGGGACACATTGATGATTGGCTCTTAGGATGGGGTTTTCACTTGTTTCATAGACGATTATATTATCCATATTTCAATTTTTGGACCTTTGGTAGGAGACTATGTTGCTGGTGCTGTTGTTCCCTTTAAGTGGGCTAATTTGATTTACTAACATTACACTGTAATTAATTCAGTTACAATATAAAAATTGTAAATTAGTGAACTGTAAGGTAAAGAAGTTAATATTAGACGTAAGACAAAAGATCTCCAGCGTGTTCTAAGAACATATGAAGAGCTGTAATTTATTACTAATTTAATTATATTATATTTGAATATTTAAATGAAATACATAGTTATTGATAACTTTAAAAAAAAGCTATAAAAATTCCAATTTGTGACTCTATGAGAGATTGCATGGTGTCAAAATGAGTCGGTACATGTAATCGTGTTGTATTTATATAAATTAAAAAATATAATTTAAGTTTTTTGCCGACGCTGTATGGTACTGTACAAACGACTGTTGATCGATATTGTTAAAAATTATAACTTATTTTAGACACTTTTGTGTAGTGTCCATTTAACGAATGACGAAGTAAATGTACGGCTATGCGGTCTAATATCTGTCCTGTTGTTCAGTGCCATCGCTAAAACGCTGCACCTTTATGGTTGATCACATCTGTCAAATTTAGAGACGTATATGCAGTAAATAAATAAACATGAACAGAAGTGGACGTAAAAATATACAAACTTTGCAACACCGTACCATAAACTGGCGTGAAAGTTTTAACACTTGTGTCGGAGCATAGGATATTTTATTACTGTGTTGACCGATGAATCATTGTGAACCCTACGTTATCACCATCTACTAAAACGACAACTATTTTTATAATAGGATTAACCTTAAACATTGTATTTAAAGATTCAGTCCGTACCGCACAGTAAACACAATCCCTCTCAGTTATAAATCCAATCTGTTAATGCTGGACAGGGGAAGAGTGACTGTTTGTTGTGAGATCCATACAAAACAAATAAATACATTATGTACGAAGAATGTAGAATTTTTTAAAGAATAAATTTAGTGTTACATGTATTGACCATTGGGCTTTAGGGTAGCCATGGGTACATTAAACACCTGTACGAAAGAAATTAAAACATTTTGCGAAATTTGAGGTTTCTGTGTGCAGTGACTAGGAAAAGTGCCGTCTGCTGGGATATGAGGCCGTCTGGCCTGGTATAAATTTACAGACGTGTAGAAGGAATGTACTATATCCATATCATACCCCCAAAAATTCAGTAAATTTTTACCACACTGCACGACGTCACGTCACACCAGAATTTAACATTAACAATTTTCTGTTTTTTTATATAATTTTTGGTAAATTTATGGCTGCTGTTAACTACAAAAGGTAGTAAATGGAAAAGTCTCACCTGCATGTAGGGTTGCCACTCTGTTTTCTGACACTGGATCTCGTATATTTTGTACACTGGATGTGTTCTCATCACTAAAAGCAGTGTTTCACCGCCAGGTCGCAGCAAACTCTCTACATTTCTCAGTGCTTTCCTGGTGGTTAGACAGAAATGTTTTATTAATGTTACGATGGTATAACATCATGAAGACCTGTGACGTGTGCCATTGTTTTTAGACGGTTTAAAGTACGATCATGTCCGAAAATAAGTTGGTATGTTTTAGTGCCTCTAATACTTAAAGTGGATATTTCAAAGCCCCTAGAAATACAAATGGATGTTTCAGCACCTCTTGTATTTAAAAATTGTTGTTTCAGTACCTCTAGAATTACAAGTGGGTGTTTCAGCACCTACAGAACCAAAAGTGAATATTTTAATACCTCTGGTATTAAATCGGATGTTTCAGTACCTCTAGAGCCACGAATGGATAATTCGGTATCTCTAGATCCACAAGTGGATGTTTCAGTACCTCTAGAGCAACAACTGTATGTTTCACCACACAATGCAATGTACCACTAATGCTGAATTAAGAACGAATTTTTTTGAAGCCGCCATGTGATTTTTTATCTATTTCAATTTTTTGTATTTTTTATTCACAATTATATGTACTTGTACATTTTGGGACAGAATTGTAATGTCCGAAATTATTAATTCGCATGTTCCCAATAAATGCCTGATCGACACCTAGGCTTATAAGACCAGGCAATTTACCGTATTGGGACAGATATACGAATTCCAATAGGGATCTGGAAATGAAAACTTGTTTCAAAATAAATAATTAACAAATCATTATTGTCATCAACCTTTGCGGGAAAGTCATTTATCCAGCTTCGTCTTCATGTTTAAGAACGACACTTCTGTAATTTCTTGGCTTTTGCTGCTTGCATACATTCAGCAATTTACTTTGAATGCTGCTTTTATTCAACCTAAGGATTTGCTAACCCCCATCAATGACATATCAAATTGAAGAAGGTTTGGTAAATTCGGGTGAGGGGGCTTGGGGGTCTAAAATATTCTAAGTGCTATGGCGGCGGTAGCGTAGCTACTGACAGGGTCACCCCAGCCGGGCAGGACGAAGGGAAGAGGTAAGGCTAAGTGAGATATCCTGGTCCTCCAGGTTGGGAATTTGGATAGAAACAAACAAACTCTTCCAGTAAAACAATTACTGTTAAGAGACCCAAGGATCAGCCTCGGACAGGAAAGTTAGAGTGAAGACGAACGGGAAAAGCGAAGAGGACTACGATAAAGGACATAATAATGCTTAGATGGAATGTAAGAACAATGATGCAATCAGGAAAAATGCAAGAAGATGGCTGGAGGCTGTGATTGCAGATCTAAGAAGAATGGGAATTAGTGGATGGATGTAGAAGGCGAGAAATAGGGATCAATGGAGGCGGATCGTTGAGGAAGCCAAGGCCCACCGAGGGCTGTAGCGAAAAGAAGAAGAAGAAGGAGAAAAAAGAGAAGGAGGAGAAGAAAAGGAGGGGGAGGAAAAGAAGAAGATGAAGACGAATTTGCTGAATCCAGCTGATTCTACAGCTGATGTAACCAATGGTTTTGCATGAGAGTGTGCTGCCCTTCATTGTTATTTCCTATGCACCATTCCCATTACTACAGTTCACAACTGCTCTTAATTTCTAGCGCGTATCATCAAATTTCGCTCAACTTTCGCTCTGCTTGTTGTGCTGTAGGCAGTATAAACATTATCAGCTATTTTTATCATTATCCTCCAAATTTCACTTGTATTGCTTTAGAAATTTCTTTGTTTTTGTTCAAAAATCGAAAGTTATGTATAAATTAGGCATGGCGGCAATAAAGTTTTAATTTCGACCGAATATTCTTATAACGAAAGTTTTGTAACCTTCGAAGATATATTATCGTTCAATATTTCAGGATAATAGACAGGGACATTATATTATGTGAACACTATATTTTGACACTTGCTGCCGGCTGGCTGATCGCATGAACTGTGTTCACTAATCTACTCGCGAACACGATCCTCGCTGTTTCGGCAGGAATTGATAGACGATAGTTGTTAGAAAAAATATTGACCACATGTTAAGTTACTGTAGTGTCATTTCCATCTGTAAAATTCGCTGTAGTAATAATTATTGGCTGAGGGAAGAATATTTACGATTAGAAACGTAACGTGATGTGTATTGACTGGATACTGGTAACGGAGTTTTGTGAAAATCCCGCTAGTTTGTAAAGACATGAATAGAGTGGGACCGGCAGTGGTGTAACTGTCTGTTTGAAGGGGGCGCGGGGTAGTACATTCAAGGAGATTTCAGTGAAAATCCGTCAGCTTTCTTGTAATATGAACTTGTAGTACCAACACCAAAACACCAGCCTGGTACATTCAACTTTTCGCCAGATGTCGACAACGGCTCTCACGTCTGTATGATGTATTCCTCTTCTACCTTACGCAGTTTTCTAAAATTGTATTGAATTTAATTCTTAATTCTTGACATAAGGTGAGTTTATTTTGATACTAAAACTAGAAACCACGTTCCAAGTGGCCGGTCATATTAAATTTCCTGTTGTACGTAAGTTACTAAGAGAGTTTCGCCCTGTGTCCTGTAATCGAGTTTTGGGTTGGATTTTTACCTCTCCATGACCATAGTTCGGACACTACTAAGGATAATTTCAAACTAACGCACGTAAAGTGAGATTTGAAGTTCTCAGAGTGGTACTGATGAAGATCGAATTCTTGTGGGACTTTACGCCTTTCTGAGTGGTAAATAGTTGCCGACGTTTCGGCGGTGGTACGTTCCCCCGAAGCGTCCAAAACTATTTAAGCTTATATGTTAATTCCGTAAATATATCGTTCAGCAACACACAATAAAAGTATATTAAGAATGAAATCCTGTTTTTATTGCCAAGTAATACCTCTGATCAGGAATGAAATTCACACAGAAGAAAGAGAATATCTTGTCGAATTCCGCTGGCCGCAGTTGTGAGGTGTCTCCTATGTCTTTGCTGAGATCGAACTGTGTAAACTTTAGTTTGGAGTGCGTATACGTTTCGCTAGCGTATTGAATCATGTTATCTGACAGGTCTGCTCCTACCAGTAGACAGAAATCCTCTGGCACGCGAGGCGGTAACACTTGGGTGGTCACGCTGCCCGGACCACAGCCCAATTCAAGCACTCGGTCTCTTGTTTTCCACCTCATTTTTTTATGTAATCCGGTAACAATTCGGTGACTTCTCTTGCCGAAAAGTCATGGCACGAGGTGGCGTATAATTTCCCGTCATTCATTTCCTGAAACCGGGAAAACATTTCATTGATGAATTTGAATCGGAATATTACCTTTATCAGAATTAAACACACCTCATAATGATTTTCTATTTCCGTTTTTTTTGTTGAACGGACTACAGATTGGTCTTTGACGATTGAATGATAAGATGAGACTGCCACTGACCAAGAAAGTAAGTACTGTGGCCGGCGACAGTGTGATGCAGTTCTTTTCAGAGATGTTTGCATATTTGCGCTGAAAGTATAGACCCATTTCAGGGAAAATACTGAAATTAATACAGGTTAAATCTGTCGTTGCAACAATGTATGTCTTTTCTTTCATACTCTAACCAATATAATACACTAATTGAAATAAATTAAATCATCATGAAAGACACTTCATATTAGGTACCAATTCCTACATGTTTCGGCACCAAGATGCCATCCTCATGGAGTGTATTAAAGCAAAGGGTCATAAATCCAACAAGCATTTCAAGTGCTAGCCGCCTTCACTTTCATCATCAACCTTTTAAAGCCAACTGGTTACGTGATGTAACAACATGTTTAACATTCAAGAACTGTACGCTCTGCCCACACTGTATTTATGTGTTCTGTATTTATCTGAGCATAAACGGCGACTTGTGCCACTTAAAGCAAAAACTGATTGGTTTTTGTAACCGAGTTGAAAAGTGTTTAATGCGCGGTACGGACTGGGTCTTTAAATAAAGCGGTCTGCGCTTCGTTTGTAAAGGGTTAATTGTATGTATGTACGTCGTAAGCCTACTTTATAATTAGAATTAATGTTAATAACTTAGGAAGTGATTCTGCAGTCACTACTCCAATATTATAATTTTACCTATCCTATGTCTAATGTCTAACTCTCATAAGAAGAAGGAAGTTCTAGCTCGCATTGTGTGTTGACCTCGCATTGGAAGAGACCTTAGGCCTGTCATAAGACAGAATACTAAATGATTGAATGTTTAATTGGGCGCTAATTGTTCCGAATTTACTGCGCACTGTGCGCTGTCGCACTGCAGTTCGTTAAGACTGGTCTTTATTCTTACTTACATTTGTAGCCAGCGATGAACAAGTCAGGCAATGTACGTATCACGTAAACTGAAGCTCGTTCGTGCATCCATTGATTAGGTGGAAAAGCTGTAACTATTGCATATGTTGTCGTGTGCGTTTGTAGTCTTAGGTATCCAGCATGCAATACGCATGCGCCATATTGTCATCTGTGGCCTGTCCTGTTCTTCCATATTTTTCCACATTATTTCAATATTTTCGAAAAAAAAAAAGAATTATTGAACATGAGATGTGTGATTTGATTTTCTATATAAAGTTTGTCTGAAACATTTCTTATTATTAGAAGTAATAAGCGAGATATAAAAAAAATGCTTGTCGGTTTTCATGTAAAGTGCCTGTCATTCTTGTCAGATTTTAATTAAATTCTGGAAGTTTTCGATATATTTTCGAAAAATTTTCAAATATCCAATTCCACGAAAATCCGTTCATTCTGAACCGAGTTGTCCCATGCCAACAGACGGATGTACGAACAGACAGACATGACGTAACTAATAATTTCTTTTCGCAGTTTATCGAACACACCTAAAAAGCGAAACATCTTCCGTACAAACGTCACTGTCTGCAGTATTCCATATGATCTCTATATAACCTTCACAAATCCAAATTTAATTTTTCATAACGCGGAGATTCATACGTCAGAAAACGACTGCATCAGCGTGGACTTGAATCCTGTATTTCGTAAAATGTTACACGCTGACTAGATGAAAACCTTCCATATATTCTGTGTAGTCAATGATTTATGTGGATACTGTCCTGAAGATAATGAACTGTAGAAACGGAGGGAAAACCACAAAATGTTTCAATCGGGATATCGATTAACGTAATAGAGCAGTGTTCTGTGTATATGGTATGAAAATTGTCCCTGTCCACTGCAGGGAATCATACGGGAATTATGGAGGTGTAGCTGCACACTTTTTTAACTTTGGTTCCAGATGAAAGTGAATGGTCAACTTAGCACCCCACTTTACTCCAAGGAAAGAACCCCGATACAGATTGAATAGGAGGTTAGGTTGCCCCCAGAGTTGATATGGATGATTTTGGAGAAAAGAGAAACCTTTGCCCCTTCCGGTATCCGAAAGCGGACCATAAAACCCGTGGTCTGGTCACTACACCGAATAAGCTATCCTGATTCCTCTGAGGATACCTTATGGCTTTGTGAAATGCGTGCTTATGGGGCACTTTCGAAAGACAGCGAAAGGCGACTATGAATGTTTGTCGTGTCTGTCCGTCTGTCCGCATAAATCAACTCTTTTGCCACCCGACGAATTTTTATAGTTAGTAGATACTTTTAATGAGATCTGTCAAGTAATTACATGTTTTGTTAATATCGGACCAAAATGTCAGAGCACTTCACATGGAACCCCTCAGTATGTTTATAATAATATTTCAATGTATTACTACAGGAAATACACAAGTTTCAGAAGAATGTTTTATACAGAATGACATCACAAATTTCTTGTCAAATACATCACTTTCTCCCGGAATTCGTGCTGTTTAAAAAATTACGAAAACCACGGTAATTGCCGACAGGCTGGCCATGACGTAAAGATGGACAAAAGACAATTGTGTTGTGCATCACTGTTACTTCAGACAAAAATACAGATATTTAGTGATAATGTTTAATAGCTTATATCTTGGTATATAAAATTTTGTATACACACAGCTCATATATATAAATATATAATTATATGCATATATATATCCTGCATATTTTGTACGTAGTCTATGTACGAAATATTGTTTTAAAGTCAGAAATTACAAAATAATTCCTCGGGCTGAATCTTTGAGGTTATATATGACCGCTAAATTTAACAAAAATGAAATGAACATTGACATGCAATTCTTCAAATAAGCAGAAAAACAGGCTCTGATAATTGTAATAGCATTCTATAATCTGTATATATGCAGTCCTGAACAATGAAAAATGTGAGGCATTATATTAAATGTTATGACCATCTGAAGAGATTTTAGGATTCAACGTTCCGATCACACTTCAGTATTACGTTATGCACATTTCCTATTTTTACGGAATTTCGAACAGCCTTTCTACATCTCATTTACTATTAAAATGTCTTACACAGCTCAACCATTAATTCGCAGCATCATCAGCGACCATTTTTTGTGTACTGGTGAACACGTACTGATCGATATTTTACATTCCTTTTTGCTTTAACACAATAATTTCATTCTTGTGAAGCCTTGGTTTTAGAACAACGCGCAACTAAAATAGGGTCAGATCAGAAGAATTTTGGCCCATCATCCAACCATGTATTTTCACAAATCGCTTAAGACCAACACGCATGTGCCGAATTACGCCCTACACAAATAGCGTTCACCTATTCATCAATCGCGTTATAGCCAATTCGTGCAAACTAAGCAGAAGTGATAGCAGAACTGACTGTATTTACTCTGTCAGTTGTCTTCACTTTTAATTTCTTCCCATTTTCAGCCCCCTCTTAAGATTATTTTTCAAATCATGTACTTTACCCTTATACAGGTGTGCTGATAAGTCCTTAGCACCATCTACTTCCTGATGTATTTTGTTTGATGGTTAGAATATTTCGTCTGATGCTAGCCTTGTTATGTATATAAATAGTACTAATATTCCTCCAATTATTGTTATAAATATGATATGTGAAAATCAAATTCTTCTGTCGTTGTAACATTTTTCCTTCCTGGTAGTGCTAACGACTTAATAGTACCACTTTACACCACTTTATGTTTTAGCTGATAACATTTCTGTACTTGTTTAACGATACCTTAAACCGTATATACTTGCTATTTTTAAAAGTTTTTTTTGGCCCAAATAGAATTTGGCAGCTGCGTTTTAGAGGGGTTTGGATCTCACACAATTAGACAATCACATCCCGTAGGAATTCTGTAAACTGGTGATCAGCTCGTCGCAGAGGCCGCTAACTACACAACACATAACACACAGAAGGGTAAACATCCCTGTCATTAGCAGGATTCAAACCCGGGATTCTAGTAATCAAGGGGCCGAAGACCTTTGCCTTAGACCATACGACCACCGGGATCGATTTTGCAGTTATTTGCAGTTAGATAAATAACGAATGTTTTGTCTAACAGTGCAATATTTTACTTGAATTAAATTCAAAATTGCCCTTTCTAGGAGAGTAACGAGTCACGAAAAGGGGCAAAACCGATAATTGAAATATAAGATTTCCAAACATTTTAAGTAGTTTATTGCAGATATTCACCGAAAACGACCCAAATTAAACATCGGCAAGCTTAAAACCAATAAATGGTTATGAGTTACTGCAGGAAGGTTGTTGGTAATTACAATAAATTTGAATTGTTACCCAACAACCATTCGAACTGGGTAACTGTAGGTGTCTGTCGGTAAAAGTTCCTCCATCACGTTAGTTAAGTGATGTGTAGTGAAATTTATTTTATTAAAATAACATTACATATCTCTATTTCTTTTCTCCAGTACATTAAAAAAACTCCTAATCCAACACTGAGAGCGCAAAATCTTTTGCCACTAAGAACTTTGCCCAGAAACCCTCCCTTATTAATAATACTTACTTGTACGAAGAATTGTAACTTGTAAACTTCGTCTTCTTCCACTTGGAAGTTGAGAATGAATATGTGACATCACGTCTTACCGCCTGTATATATGTATGTATGTTATGACCTCACACTCTATTTCTTTATCTATTTGTTATTCGGTACATTTACTACCACGTGTGTGTTTGTGACTTGCTCTTATGCAGGCAAATCTTATACACGAAAATAAGAACTTGCCAAGTGGGATAATTAAAGTCATTTGAGGATAGCATATTACTGAATAAGAGTTGTAATTAGATGTACGTTGCATCAGGAGTCATGCAGGGCTTGGATTGCGCTTCTTTATATAATCACAAAGTAACGTACAGAAAGCAGAATTCCTTTGGCCACAAACTGATGAGTAAAGCTACTATGCACTCACACGTGCCGACACATGTTTACTGAATATCTGAGAGAACTTTGATTTCTTTTTTAAATATTGATAACAAAGTGTTTTATTGTAGTTAACATTTGTGCCCTGCCGCATTGCTGGGTCAGGTGTGAAGGTTGTTATCACATGATGGGTATCCAATCCTGTCGCGTACGTCAGGGGTGACGATATGATCAAGTGAATTTTAAGCTCGGTTTTATTTTAACTGAAAAACATCTTAAGCCTTGGTTTTTAACAACCACGCAGAGACGCTAGCGTAAGCGTAGTGCGTTACAACGTGAAATGACCCCTGCGTGACGCACTGATGATGGTTTT
>JGI20166J26741_11736474_pt1 | contig 10600 bp, 5 predicted proteins | sample TergutCu122P5_FD_26741 | JGI IMG/M metagenome (IMG submission 26741) | reverse complement strand
ACCCCTGACTAGGGGACTACCACCCCCAGATCCCCGTTCTCTCTGTCCTCAACTGAATTTGTTGAACCCCCCCCCCCGAAAAAAATTCCTGGGTACGCCATTGGCTGGAATAAGTTTGTTATGATGGTAATATGATTGGATATAAGACTCTTCAAAGGGATTCAGTAATGGACCTTTGTTAACTTGCTTCAGTAAGGACATAATATTATTGTTAGGTCCATATTCATTTGTAGTATTTAAAATATGTAGGGCATATGCTGATGTGGGTCATTCTGTTTTATGTATCTTGTCTTCCTGGCACCTAATGTATCTCTTGTGTGACGTGAGATACATTAGATGTCATGATCCATTACTGAATCCTTTTGAAGAGTTTTATACCCAATCATATTACCGTCATAACAAACTTCTTCCGGAACAAAACACAAGAACGAAACCCAATACATCAGCTGATAGTTGACCTTCATATTATGTCACACCAAAACGTAAAGTAGATTGGTATGCCTGTCTTCCAACCTACCTTCCTCACCTTAATACCATAAAAGCACTCAATTTACAGGCCGTTCAGATTACTGACATGTACCACAACTATCATTCTATATGTTATACATCTTATATTTTATGACATCTGTATTACACTTCTCACTTTTAACATGTTTTATGACCACCTTTGTTCATGTAATGACCAAATGTTTTGCAGTTTTTATAATTTTCAGTGCATACATCCATCTCTATATTCTTACATTGACGAACTTGCGACATTTCCATACACTGAGAATGATAGAAGGGTTGGACGTTTGTTTTGTGCAACTATGCACTCTCTGATGTAGGGCCAGTAAGACCCAAAACATGTAGGTGTTTGTGTATTAACACATTATTTCTAATGAGGTGTGTGCATTTGTTCATCACATTGTAACAAGTATCCTAAAACTATTTTTCTTTCTGTTCGGGAATTTATAAATGATCATTTTAAAGAGAAGGCCTATTTATCTACTCGAGGATCAGTATGAGTTGATCCCTTAAAAATTGTGTATAGTATGAGATACTCTTAACAGATTCTTATTTAATGTTTTTAATCAATTATAAAACTCCGCTTTCATAGTTTTTTTTTCAGTTAAATTGCAGAGCTTAACACAAACAAAAATTTTAATATTTGTAAAAACAACAATGTTGAAGTAACGTTTTTGGATAGTTTAGATTTTTAGTTTCAAGATTTTCTTTAACAAATTATTTTCAAAGTTGTGCAAAAACAAAAATTATGTCTCAGCAGTTCCTTTGCACAAAAAAAATGCATAATATGACAGATTTCTTTTGCATTGTGAAATAATTTGTAGTCACACACACACACACACACACACCATAATTATTTCACATGTACACTGGTAATTGTACACTACATTATATTATCGCTGTTTGCTTTATACAGGTTAGGTCATTGTATTGATGTCCTGCAGTCAATGCCCATCCAATAAACCAGCCAAGGCCTTTCATACCTTCTAAATGTAGCTGAAAGTAGTTCTATATACATGCTGTGTGGTGGTCTCTCTTCTGAACCCATAGTCACATGTGTCATTATTTTATGGGTGTTCTAAAATCTTTTGACACCTTTTTTTTTTTCAGGTAACTATTTCATTTACTGTAGATGCCTTGAGCATCACACAGGTAATTAACAGTTGGTTTACTTTACCAATCTTAAAGCTGTGTGCCATTCCTTACAAACTTTGTTTTGGTCATAATTTGAATGCCTTATACATAATGGGTCTCATTTTCTTATGTGATTAGAATGAAGGGGTCTGCTTAACATTTAGCATTGCACAACTACAATGATTTTGATGAAACATTTTGTTTAAAACGGCACCAAGAACCTTTCAATGGCAAAATATTAGTATTACACTATGCCTTTCAACATCCCACCACAGAACTACGTGTATATAACTTACAGTCTCACACAACAGTCCTTTCTCCCAAAAATGGGTTGCAAGAAATCCTGGTGGATTTGCAAGGAATATATTTTTGCACTCTAAAAATATGATTTACTCTGCCCCTCAAGCAAATCTTTCTAATGCGATATAAAATTAGTTCTGCCAGCCCAAGTATGAATGCTTGGTTCATTGTACTGTGCATTCAGTTTTGCATTAACATATCTCAAGTGGAATGTTCATGCACTTCAAGACCAACAACAAACACTAATTTGCTCCTACATCTTTGCTTTGAGTCAGCATGTTTCAATAAATGAAAAATTAGTCTTCACAAGACATTGGATACATCAAAGCTGACAGTACATAGCCTGTTTTACCCATTAGTTTCCTTAATGGAGGCGTGTCCATTATTATTCTTGCTTATTTTGAGTGCAATTAAGTACATCGCTCAGCAGAGGTGTCTGCATATTGAAACTAAACTTTGTGTGAATCAGCTTTCAGAGAGATCTGGCCCAAGCAAATATTTGGCAGTAGGTATAGTTTACTTTATATACATCCTTCGAGTTGTCCCTCTGTTTATTTGCTTGCCTAAGCACCTATATATTGTGCAGTTTCTTGCCATTGGCTAATGCTCATTTTGTCCATTGTGCATATTGGTCAAGTAGATATGTATGTGCCTGCTCATACTATGATGCAGTGGAGTACCAATTTGCAGAGTTTTTTAGAGCCTCTGGGTAGACTGTTGCCGTGGCTGTCACTGTTTTGTTGGCAGGGTGGTACAAATGGAACCCTGCACCTGCAGCAGTGTGATGGTAGAACTGTGACTGGTCAAGAGATGTAGTAGCAGCATATGCTGCAGCTGCATCTAGAGCGCTAGGGTGCACCGCTGAATACACTTGAGGTTTCAGAGGCAAAGGTTGAGCAGGTGTAACATCAGTCCCTCCACTTCCACCCCCACCACCTAGATACTGATGCCTTAACACGTCCGAGTAAACAGGACTATCAAAAGCACCTCCAGAATGCATCTGCTGCTGGTGCTTATCCCTAGGGGACACAGAAGAAGGGGGTGTCATGGCCGAATGGTAGTCTACAGAGTAACCTCCTGTTGTGGAGTAGGAAGAAACTAAGCTGCTGAACGCATCAGCTCCTCCATTTACAACACCTGCACCAGACTTCTGGTTATGTGACAACACAAACTGATGGTCCCCATAAGTCGATGAACCTTCACTTCCTGGTGGCGTTGGAAGGGGGCCGACTTGATTCACGTCTCCAGCGTAGTAGGATGCACTACCTGCACTGCGTCCTGCCGATGACGTTATGCCCGTTGCTGCAGCATGTACGTTTGCTCGGATGACACTCTCACGGTTAGCATACAGCTGCCTGAGGAGGGCCGATGCAGGGAGTGGTGCTGCAGATCCTTGTGAATGCTGCAGTTGCTGGTGGTGATTCAGATGATTCAGGTGATGGTGATGTGCTCCTATCCACTGGATGGTGCTTCGTTGTTGCTGCTGTTTCAACAGAGCATCTGTACTGAAGTCTGTGGGTTGGTGCTGTTGTAGCGATATGGGTGGTGACGTTGCAGTGACCCCCTTGCCGAGTGACACTGAGGGCAGATGCTTTGACATGGCATGCTCCAGATCTTTCACTGATGTGCCACCCCCACCACCATCGGTATCATCATGCTGAGCTGGAGGTTTAGGGCTCACACAGTTTGGTTCAGCCGTAATAACGAGGCCTCCTCCAGAGGAGGATGCAATGCCTGGGGGTGCTGATGGGACGCAGGAGGAGGTTGTAGAGGAGTGGCATGAAGATGATGCCGGACTGAGGACGGCACTTCGATGGGTCTGTCTGTGTAGAAGAGTCTTCCCTCCCTGGCCAGTTGATGGCTCATCATCTTCATCATCATCGTCGTCTGAGCTGCAACAGCTGCTGTCTTCATCTTGCTGGGCCAGTTTGCGTTTTGGTGCACGTCGTGACACAGACAGCTCCTTTTCAACAGATGTAATCTTCTTGAGTGCACGAATACTGAGCCCTGCTGCCAGCTGCAACATTTGCCAATGTTCTGGTTTCAAATTATGAGCTTGAACTAGTACAACATGTTCTTTTTAATAAGTAATTCATTCCTAAACTTTCCACTTTTTATGAGCCTTAACAGGTTACTAAACTCTATAATCCAAGAATAAAAGCCACTGTAGACATTCCAGAAAAACAGTCAAACTAACGAACATCACTGAGTGGTTAACATTGTTGCTTCTTGTTCCATTAGAAAGAGCTTGAACCTCAGAATGGGTAACCTGACGGTTTTTTTTTATTCTCCGTACCATGAAGATAGTGGTACAAGTTCCTTAAAATATGTCATGACTACATTAGTGAAAATTTATCATATTAAAATTATTGCTAAATAATAGTAATTATATATAATCTGCAGCTTTCATGGTGACTGAATGTGATAAAAATGGGCTACCAGCCTTGTCAGATGGTTGAAGGCTAATAAGAGAAGGTTTTGAGGAACATCTCTGTTCTCGTCATCAGGGAACTGATGCAGCTAAATTTTTGTTTGGGCTATTAAACCACAAATGGATATAATACCAGCAATGAGCAATACCAACACAGAAAAATACAAACAGCACAGTTATTTATAAGTTACAGTTGCATTCAATGGAGACATAAATTTGAAATAGTGCCATTATTTTCTGCAATTCAGTATTAATGACTGTACCTGAGTGTGGTCTATATTTGCTGTTGCTGCTTGCGATGCCATGTGTGCAGCAGAACCTTGCAGCTGTGTGACGTCAAGATGGCCCCGACCGCCTCGTCCACCATGTTGGTCACTGGGACCCTCTGAGGAGCCATCTTCCAGATCGGGAGGGGATCGATGGGGATCCTGCGGTTGGTTGGGGGGGCCTCCGCTATTACGACCTTTTGGGAAGAAGCACAGCATTGATTTCATGTGGATTACAGTAATTCTGTTATGAACTCTGTTACTTTATGTGATGAGGCCAGCAGGAGCCAAAAATTAGTAATTCTATAAATACATAATCCAGTTATTAACATAATGTATAGTTCATATCCATACTGTGCAAATCCAGTTTTTCAGGTTTTCACAGCAGTTTTATCATCATGGTTATGTCTGTGATTGTTAGGTTATCAAAGAACTTTTTTATGTAATTCATATGTTTATGATCTCCATTCAAATTTCTGTTGCCTAGCTGCAGTGGATTATATATCATCAGACATGCAATTAAATACAGATTTTATATGGTTGCCGTGCTGTGTTAATTAAGTATTTATTTCTATTATTCTACAAACACAACTATGTAGATACTGTATATTACTTTCATTCAGTACTACTGTATGTTTTGGCAGTTCACTTCAGCCATCATCTGGTAGGACATATGTTCTCAAAACGAGTACAAGGGAGAGGTGTCTCCTTACAAACAGAAGGTGCAAAATTATTGTGAAATTATTAGAGTAATTATTAGTCCAAAAATGGGATAATAAGCGATGTTGAAATTAATATGTAAATTATGTGTCATGTGTTAAATTTCATGAAAAATCACCACATAATTGTGTATTCTTTAAAAATATCTATAACCACTCACAGTTTGAAGATGTTGCATTAAGTGGTGCTACAATCATTCCTATTTCAGGAGTTTGAATACTCACTACTTTGGTGTAGTGGCTATTGGAGAGTTAAAATGTTTAAGGAAAATTTTGTTGCCAAGCTATTTTATGTTTGTGTGACTGTATTGCCTAAGGTGCATAATTCTTGGGTGCCAGGTTGCTGTGGTGGCTAAATTTTGTATGGTGGCACCTAATGTATGTGGATTCGCAATGTGGTACTTGCTGCATGCCACTGGCACCTAGAATTTTGAAGTGGTTCCTTTTTGTGTGTGTGGAAAATTTGTGCACCCTGGCCTAAGGTACGATCTCACTGATTTCAGTCTTGTGTTCTGTATACTTCTGAATTAGGGTAAGTTAAACTCTTTTACACAAACACACCACAAACATCATGCCATCCACATCTCATTAGTTTGTAATTTTGTTGCCTAATATTTTTGATATGATAAAAATTAATGACATCAATTAAATTAATTTAGGCTTTAATGAGTGTGATACCCCTCCATCAAAACCAGAGCAACTGTTATAAGATTTATACTTAAAAAGAAGTGTACACCTGAATACCTGTTACACTGGAGTTTTAGTTGTATATTACATTTCCCGTTCAAGTAGCTATATTTGCATGTTGGTTTTCTTTAATTGAACTAAAGGAATTGTTTTAGTGATCAGCTATATTTTGTGTTTTCAATTTTGATGCAGTACAAATGTGCGTATGCTGTACTATGAAATACAGTGGGGTATGCTACAATGAATGATCCTACAACAGATAATGCTACAATGAACAGTTTTAATCAATAAAATCAGGAAGCTACTACGAACATGGAGGAATACTATTGGCCGACGTGTCGGGCCTTCCCGTTTTGATTAGAGCATCAGTCATCATCTTTGTTATTGTTTGTAAGTTTCAGTTATCAGTTTAGTTCAGTTATCTGCTTATTTGCGCCTTTAGCAGTGATAGTTTTTTTTTAAATTCTGCTATATAATTTCAGCCATGATTTTTCAGTAAGGAGAGAATGTTTATGCTTTTCAAATTTATATGTACAGTGTATAAAAGTTAAATAAACTAATTTTATGTTATTTTTACGCTTATATTTTTTATTTTGTACTATATTTTTCCTGTTTAAATGGTTGTGTTGGATGGTAATTTGCTCTAGGCTGTGGGCCTGGAACGGATTGCCCCTAAATACATATATTTCAATGTATACTAGAATGAACAGACACTATTACGAACGAGGTTCTAGAACCATTTATGTTCGTTCTAGCATACCCCACTGTATGTAGTAAATTACATAAATGAGGAACCCACTTTGGCAACTAAGTCAAATCCTGGTCCTGAGTATCACAGGTCATGAGGCGCCAAATGTAACTAAATATTTTATTATAATATTATCTTAATCTTGATCATAAAGATAGAACCCTAAAAAAAAAAATAAAACGGGGGAAGAAAGGACTATCATAAGAAGAAGGCTACTAAGTTATATAACATCTTTTATTAATACGACTATTACACAGTGCCACCGGACTCACGGAAATATCATTACATAAGTGATTCATGTAATATACTTTTGCTTTGTTGTTTACGTGCTGTTCTGTGGCGGGATTTATAACTGTTCGTAGAAGCGCCTGTATTATCACTATTTGTTATGCATAACCCTGAAAAACAAGGAAGGAAATTGGAAACGAAAAGAAAAGGAACGACAACTTTGGTAATCGACTGAGGTGCCATCTGTTGGCGACATTTATCAGAAAAGTCACCGGCGTCTATTATTTCGTCGGTATGGTGAACTGCTCGTAGCACATGTCTATTTGGTCTTCGTACTTTCCACTAGATGGCACAACCTCTTCAACAGGAATTCCTGTTTCAACTGCTATTTGTACATATTGCTCAAAAGATGCCTCTGTACTTAATTTTCCGTATTAAATCGGTTCCCACCACTTGGATGCCAGCAGCCGTCATACGAAATTTGTAGGATACTGAGGCTAAGCAAACAACCGTCAATTTCTGACTTTTTACCAGACATCCTCCCTGTTTTATTTGCTTTGTCTCTTATCTTCCTGTTTTTGCGGAAACCAACGTTTTTGCGTCAGAAATTTTAGCGGATATGCTCAAAGATTTCTTGAAGTAGTACTTACACTGACCTCGAATAAAATAAAAAAAGTTTTTTGTTTAAAAAAAAATTTGTATTTATAATGTTACGTATTCAGTAGACCGCGAGTTAAGACTGCAAATATTCTAGAATTGTTGTTGATTTTAACAAGACAGTCAATGTACTGTGCTGTAACATAACTTTGAGGCGCGTTCGCGTAACCATTGTTGTTGTGAAAATGCAATACATGTTATATATTCTGAGTGCGTGTGTAGTCTTAGTTATCCAGCATGCAAAGTGTATGCGCTATATTATATCATCTGTAGCCTGTTCTATTCTACCATAACTTTCCACATAATCTCGTAAAACGGCACGATATTCGGGAAAAAAGTAGTGAACATAAGCATGTAATTCGATATTCTGTACAACTTTTGTCTGAAACATTTCTAATTATAAGAAGAACTGAGCGAGATATTATGACAAATGCAGGTTATGTAGGTCTTTACGTAAAGTACCCATTATTTTTGCCAGATTTTAATGAAACTTGAATTTCCTCGACAGATTTTAGAAGAATCCTCAAATATCGAATTTCATGAAAATCCGTCCAGTCGGAACCTAGTTGTTCTATGCGGACGGATGGACGGACATATAGACGTGTCGAAGCTGCATTCGTTTGCTCCAGGACAGCGAAAAGTGGCGGGCTCTTGCGAATACATAAAGCGGGTGTTTTGTGGAGTAAGAGGACGAGTGTTAACATGTAAAGAGTTATTTGAGTTAGACAGAAAAAAAGAGTGAACTTTAAAATGATCCCTTAAAACGCCTTTTCGTTTTAAATATGGGACGAACTTTGACAGATTTAAATTAATTTGATGTTTTTCTGACCGTGCATACATATTGTTGAAGAATAAAAGAATTTTGCATTAAGTTGGTAATTTGAAAAATATTTAAATTATGACGATTTTTAAAATTGTTGCTAATCTCGCGGAACTTGAAATTTTGCCACAAGAATATGTAATTTCATCTCTAATGTTTCTCTTCCAAAAATAGATCAGGCATACCTTGAAATTTTGAAATGTGGCGCTAGAGAAGGATGGTAAAGATCAGTTGGAACGACCGTATGAATAATCAAGAAGTATTTCATTGAGTCGGGAATGAAACGAACATTCTACATCAAATAAAACGAAGAAAGGCTAACTGGGCTAATAACATCTTTCATAGGGACTGCTTTCTTAAATATGTTTTTAGAGGAACGATAGAAGGGACAGGGGGACGAGGAAAAGGACGTAGCAGCTACTGGATGGCCTTTAAGAAAACATAAGGTTCTACAAATTGAATGCGCACTTTGTTGAGAACCCACCTTGGAGAAGGCCATGGACCTTTCGCAACGCAGACTACACCATGAATCTAACGTTTATGGCTTCTGTTTAAGGGGGGGGGGGACAGATTTGAATCTGCGCCGGAACACAGACCATCCTGATCAATTCACGGCCGTTTCCCTCAATCCCTCCAGAAAACGCAGGACTAATACCTTAAATTAGGTCGCGGCTGCCGCTTTTCACGTCGTGTCCAATTCATTATAATCCAGTCATTCGACATTACGAAGTCTGAATTAGTTACAGCGTCGTTAAATAAGATATAGATACATATTGGTTCTTAAGAGATCGGTTGCCGATTATTCAGACTGACCCGCCAAACAAATAAGCTGAAACAGTTGCCGGTAGGTAGGGCGATTTTAAGAAGTTCACATAAGACTTTCAAACGGATTACGTCTGCTTTAAAAACTGGGAAGTCTGTTGGGGGGGGGCTTTGTCTATCGACGGAGGGCAGAGTTAGCAACCCCTCACCAGTAACACACTCATGTAAATTTTTACAGTAAAGTGATTGTTCAACTCTAACCTCTGCCAGACGCAGTAGTTCGAAGAAATGACACAGTCGGGTCGTCTGTTTCTCATATCCCGATCGAACATGTAAATGAGAGCATGTCCTCCAGCTAACAACAGTTGCCAGTTACTCTCACACACTATCCATTCTGCGACATTTTGACATAGGACTATTGGAAGGCACTTAATGAACCGTTAATGTGGATAGCTGTAACTATCTAACAAACAAACAAACAAACAAACTAACTAACCAACTAACTAACCAACTAACTAAATGTGTTGTGCTGGAGAAAGACGGGGAAGATCAGTTGGGCCGATCATGTGAAAAATGAGGAAGCATTACATAGAGTCAAGAGCGAAAAAAAAATTGTACACACAACAAAAAAAGAAAGACCAACTGAATTGGTCGTATCTTTCGTAGGAACCGCCTTCTAAAGCACTTTATTGCAGAAAAGGTAGAAGGACTGGGAATGCGAGGAAAAAGACTTAAGTAGCTACTGGACGACCTTAAGGAAAGAAGAATATACTGGAAATTGAAAGAGGAAGCACTAGATCGCACTCTGTGGAGAACTTGCTTTGGAAGAGGCTATGGACATGTTATACAAGACAGACTGCATGCTCATGATAAAATATAAATAAATAAATAAGTAAATTGTAAATAATAAATAAATAAATAAATTCATAGGGCTGGGTCTTTTCTGAGCATCTAACCTTTCCGTAGCTGTTTGAAGAAATTTCTCCACTTGTCTGAGATCCACCCATTTCCTTCTCGGTCTCCACGATGATTTTATCTGTTCTTATCCCACAGTTTTAACCCCACCCAACCTTCTGTGTTTCACTGTTATAAACTACTGGCACAAAGTGATATGTACAAATTATACATTTCGTCTTCGTCTAACATTTTAGATTTGTTACATACCTAATTCGCTTTTTTTATATTTTGTTGACCTGCATCATGTTACGATACTTGTTAAATGACCAGCGTGACGCAAAATTCTTTTCTATGTATTTGTTTATATTTTTAACTCTCTACATGTTTCGAGCACATCGTGCTCATCATCAGGAGAGACAAATTGTGTCAATACAACCTCTGGTA
>JGI20166J26741_11736252_pt1 | contig 10601 bp, 9 predicted proteins | sample TergutCu122P5_FD_26741 | JGI IMG/M metagenome (IMG submission 26741) | reverse complement strand
CAGTTTCCGTTTAATCCAGGATATTTAACATCTGTTTCAGCCCCAAAGTCACGGGACATAAAAATATTTCCGTTTAAGACAAATTCCGTTTAATAAAGGGCCCGTTTAAGGCAGGTTTTACTGTACTATACATTGGCATGTGAGGCCAGCACTCTTTAGACTGCTGAGTTTTCTTGTAGTTCATACAATTAAAAATCAAGGTGTGGTTTAGTTAAAATTTATCCAGTGTCTGAATCATTGTCAGAATTAAACTTGAATGTAACCACTACAAAATTTTGCTTCAGAACTGTTGGTATACAGTGAGTTCTGTGAATTAGGGTGGCATGTGTTGATCTGATACAGGAAGTTGCATTAAAATTGTGCAAGCAATATCACCTATTAATATTGCAATTTGTTGGTGCACTTAAAGACTGTGTGGCATTAAATGATAGGAATGTTATGAATTTGAGGGAATGGAAGGAAGTGATGATGGTCTGTTAGAGGGACCGTTGTAGTATTTTCATGTAGGTACTGAGGAAAATCACAATTTCAGGGTTGAGATTCTTGGAGGGGCCTTGTCAGTACAAAGCAGGAATAAAACTACTACACAATCATGTTTATCACTTCATATTTTTATCACAGTAGCTGTTGAGAGTTTTTTGTGTTTGTGAGAAGTTGTACTATAGCTATAAGGCAGAATTTTTGTCTCTTTGGTACATAATCCACATGTTATGGGGCCCTGTAAATTGATGTAATTCATTTCTGTAACGTCTTATTCCACTTGCTGGATAAGGCAGAAAGTTGGAATGCTAATGCTTTGTGTTTAATGTAAATTGTATGAATTACATGCAGTAGAAAATTGGCATCTGAGGATTGGTCTGATTGGAGACTGAAGGCAGACAAACAGAATATGCTATGTTGACATGCTTTATTGTTGAGAAAAGTGTTCAAATTAAACTTGAATAGAATACAGAGGTTGAAAACAGTTTGAAATTTCCTGTTTGGATGACATCTGGCTGATATAAGCTGTGCTGAGGCTCTGGTGACATTCGGTGTGTTGTGTGTTTTGTAAATTTTTTTGAAACTCAGGAGTAACAGTTTTTTAAGTACTGCCAGTTGTTTCTGGTTTACTTTCATTTGAGTTGTGATGTTGTTTCCATGTCTGTACATGTGGATCCACGTGCATGTGTGTATGTGTGGTTACATATGCATATATGTGTGTGTGTGTTTTCCTGCCACTTTCACTGCCTCTAAGAACCTATACTTATCCAATTAAAGGATTTTTATAAGACTTTGATGATGTTGTCATGTCATTGAAGGATAACTGAACGTTGTACTTTTAATTCCCTTCCATCAACAAATCCAACACCTTGGTATGCAGACTTCACTCTCATCACTTAATGTTGTGTCCTGAAATGATTTTCTGTAAAGGTTTTCATACAATGCACATTTTTTTTTGTGATGTGGAATAAAACTCACACAGTAATGGCATTGAATTAATATTCAGCTTTCCTTTTCATGGCTTTCATTAATGAACCATGACAATTAGGAATATGAAATTTCTAATGAGTTATAAATGTACCTACTTGAATATTTTGGTTACATTCCAATTACAAACATGGTGCTCATTTAAAATTTTAGGGTTTTACTCAAATAGTGTCCCCTCTTATTCTAGAATTTTATACTCCTGCACATTGCCCACATGAGTAAATTATTAATTGGTAACACCAATTCAAAATTTTTGTTAGCTCTTCTTTCTATATTGAGAAATAATTGAAGCTCACACATGTTAAATGGTGCTATGCAGGATCCAATCCATTCCCATTAGGACAAGGAATGTGGCAAAGATCTGCCAGGTTAGTGGTAGTGGTTTTCATAATTAGTTTTTGAACCTGTATAATGAAACATGGACTTCCTGAAGCCCTCTGAAGTGCAGTACTGGTTGCATTACTGATTTGAAAAAGAGTAAGCATTAAGATTGTGCTTTCGTTTCTGATGATCGGGAAGGTATTTTGATGGCTACCAACATCTGTAAGAATCATGCTGCACTTCCAAGATACTCTAATGCTAGGGAGCACAGTCCTTTTTGAATAGCTAATAATTTCTGTTAGTTAATTTTCCCAAACCTTACGGGCAGCTCAGAAGTTTTTACCATGTTCAGAAGAGCATCCCGCTGGTCTCTGTTCTGAGCCATTTGACTCCATTTCATATCATACCATAATATTCTTAAGATCCATTTTAATACCCTCCTATCTATGCCTAGATCTTCTGCAGGTCTCTTTCCTTCAGGTTTTTGTACCAAAATCCTGTATGTATCTCTCTTCTGTTTCCATTATTCACATTGTCATACAAAAAAAACCCCTATTTTGACACTTAACCATTATGAGAATCTGAACATTTTTGTGAGAGTAAACATCCTCCCCTCTTAAAAAGAGCTTGTCTGCAATGAAGGCAATTATTGGTAGCCTCTTCCTGTAGTGGCTGATGCACAAAATAAGTACTCATTCTGAGTTGTAAGCTTGTGGTGAGGTTCTAGGAATTTACAGAACACTTCCTTCACACAGTGTGTATACTCTAATTCAAGAAGGAACTATTCAGAACCAGAATGGTCATGAGATGAGTCTCTGTTCACAGCTTTTGTACATCCACATGAATTGCTAACATCACTTATCGTTCTCTTGGGTGACATAATTGTGTAGAAAAAGGGGAGAGGTAGCTAATGTAACATTAAGGTGTAGATTGAGACAGATCATAGCATGATGTCTTGAGTTAGATGCTGAGAAGCTGTACAAATATTGTGATGATGTGTTTATTGGTGGAAGTGTATGTATAATGTATCACAGCATAACTGACAGATACATTGTGGGTGGAGTGAGCTCTTCTTTCTGAGGATAAAACCAAATGCATAAAATGAAGCTGGTGTCATAGATTTAAATCATGGTTTAGTTTTTTTTTTAAATTAACCTTCCTTTTTTTCAGTCTTAAGGAACAGGCTTCCTTGCTCCAATTCAGAATTGACTTCTGATACTATGAGTTGATAGTATTCCTTGGATAGGTGGACTAGCCCATTGCAAGGCCCCTACATGCGCAGGATAACACAAACACGGACTGATGTTATATATACATTTGTTCCCCACTTGTAAATACAGATGTTAGTTTTCTCTGAGCCTATAATCTTTGACAGAGTTGAACCAGGAATTCCAAGCTGTATCCAGATGTTTGTTTGGGATCAATGCCAGCAGCATTTTCTTTTTAATTTCTTTATGGTTTTCCTTTTGAAGTTTATTTTTGTCTTTCTTAACCACACAAAAAGCATTATACCCCCTATTTCTCTGTAAACTTGCTAGAAAATTTTAAAATGCCAGTGGTTTATTTTTTAAATTTCAGTATAAAGTTTTTATTTGTCTTTCACCTTTCTAATGAAGAAACAAACCCTGAAACCATACAACAGTTATTGCACTCACAAGACAAATTGAATCCTAACAGATGTTTGATACAGAACTACTGCATTGTGCAGTCACGCTTCAACATTCACCTGCTTACTGGTGTTGTCAGTTTGCTGCACAAAAGCATCAGTGCAGTTATTTAATTCCCAGACATTGAGCATGGCATGTGATCAGTAATAAATGTTTCTGTATTACACAGTATGAGTATGTTGATCTGATTATGTTTGTGTGGAAGATCCTGATCCAAAGTGATCAGTAATCACTGTATGATAAAAAAAATATATATATTCTTATGCTGATGAAATGCATATCCCTATCCTGTCAGACATTTAATGTTGCTACTAAATGTAACTTCAACTTTGCTAGATATCCAGCTTCCAATTTCAGTGAATTTTCTCTGTGGAACTCCTGATGTGTAAGGTCTAAATCTCATGTCTTCTTTACTTTCTTTGTATTGGTTGCATCAAAGACTTGTACTAGCCCATCAATTTTTAAGACATATAACACTCCAGTGTTCTTACAGTGTGAGTGCTTGGCATATGTTTGAGGGGGGTGGGGGGTTAAGATGTCAACTGAATTTAAATTTTGAAATAATTCTCTCTTTGGACGGCTGCTGTTTTAGATATTTTTTATGCAGTTTTGCCATAGGACAAGTTCTGTCCAGGAAAAGTTTTAATTTCTATTTTAAACATGGGGTACTGGACTAAGTCCAAAGTCACTTAACATTATTAAAATCCTATAGAATTGAATTTACATTCCTTGAAATCAGGTTCATTGATGAGCCTGCTTTTTAGTGATGCTGAATCTGAGGGTTCAGAGGGTTTGTTGGTTCTGTGCAGCACTCAACCCCTCACCAAATTATAGTTTGGCTTCCTAGTGTGATGTGCATATGTTGTGTGGTTGTGGTTCCAAAGTGCCATTGGCAGTCGCAGATACAGTGATGAGGAAGATTTCTGCTCTTGGTAGGGATGATCACTGGCCATTCAATCCGTAGTCTGTAATTTTCTGATTGCTGCTCCATCTGGTATTTGAAAAGTGTGTGAATTTGTAAGACTTATTTTTGCGTAAGGAAGAGAGTAGTCAAAACATTATGACACATGAAATATTTTGGTGTGCCAACAGTGGCTAATGAGTCATTGTGACTTTTCTTGTGAAATTTATGTGTTTTCATTCTCCAGACACATGTTACTGATTGTATGAGTGCTGTTAATATCTATATGTCTAATCCTTTGAAAATATAAAACGCACCTTGCTAATGGTGAGTGCTGTTAATGCTTGTTTAGATATTCTGTCTTCTTTGATTGATATATGAGTTAAAATTTTCTCTTTCCTTATTCAGTGTCCAGGAAGATAATGATTTACTTTGACTTTCAAAGTGATGTTGAGACATGGATGTGTTAAATGAATAACATTGATGTTTCGTTAGTGAAATAAGGGATTAGGAAAGATAAACAGTAAAAAAAAAAACATAGAGTAATTTTTCCAGTTTCATGCGTTAATTTTTAACATTATTTCTGTCTGTTATGAGGTAGTCTTGTTTTCTGCTTGAAACACCAAAGAGTATAGTGACACAAAGTGCGTCCCCTGTGGTGCTAAGACAAGTGTATAAAAGATTTAACTTGAGTGGTTTGGTACCTTCAGAATACAGAGGATTTAAATGTTGCAGCAAAGACATTTCTTTGTTAATTCTTACTGTTTCATTTCTAATTAACCAAAAAAAAAAAAAGTCCTGTTGTGCAGAGGTCACTCTCTTAGAGGTACTGAGCATTATGGTTGAGTGAGTAGCACTCATTTTACATATTCTGGAAGCCTTAGGTTAGATTCTGGCCTGGAGATAAGCTATTCTGAGAGTGATCTTTCTGCTCAGTACCTCCAGATAAATTTTGTTATACTACCTTAAAATAGGCCACATTTGCCCAGCTACATCCAAATCCTTCCCAGTTCATCATGCACAGTCATCATTTTATTTAATGCATTTTTATAATTATATAAACTGTGAAACTAAAAAAGAAAGATTTATAGTGGGTTCTAAGGAATGTGTTTCATATTGTCACTTCTTGGTATAATGTAATCATTCCATATAGATGCACCAGGTATCTCCCTTCTACTGTGCCATAACATAATTCCTGCTGTTTTATTCCTCAGCAGTAGAGCAATACTTCTGATACTAGGTACCACTTTATTGTGTAAATAAGATTCAAATTTCACTGGAAGTCTGAATTTGCAGGAACTTGGTTGTGGAAAACTTACGTAATGGCAGTGATATAAACTTATATTGTAATATAGTGCAGCTAGCCATTAATTCTGTCCAGTGTGAGAGTAGTGCTTTCAGTTCCATGTAGGTGTTTATTTATTTAGTGGAACAATAAAAGTGTGTAGTGTATTATAATGTAAGCAGTCAGTAATGCTTTCTGATGGCAAGAGTCATGTAGTCAGTGATATACAGATGTGCCAAACTTCAGGATGTTATTATATGAGTCATTTTGAGTAAAAATTTTGTATCAACATATTGGATTAGTAACTGTTACATTGCTATGGGTGAATTGTGGAAAAATTGATACCTTTCTTGTCTGGTATTATCTGACACAATTTTCTTTTGATGTACATACCATTGGGTAATATTTAATTGCTGCCTTTGTTTTGTGGTGTTCTTAGACACACATCATACAGTAGGTTAATATTTGGTGCTTATCTTTGTTTTATGGTGTTATCTGACAAATAACTTTTTTTATTTATACATTATGATAAATTATATGTATTGTTAAATTGTAGGTTACAGCCATGTATGTACATTATAGTGCTTGTAATGTTGTAGTGGTTAATGATCAGGTAGATGTTGATATAGCTTTTTCTAATCCACATGACTCATAAAATAACATCCTAAATCTGGCACACCTTATGTGGAATGACCTGTGAAATTGTTTATTTTCTTGGCTCAATACAATGAGTTGGCTTGGAACACTGTTTGTACTCCTCAAAAGGTATAAATTAACCCTGTGAGGTTTGTGTGTAGAGGCTGTGATTCCAGATGTCAGACCATATTTTGTAGAGAGATCCCTTTTAGAAACATTCATTTCGACATATGACACCCCTGCCCCACCAACGCAATCCGTTTAGATTTTTAATCTGGGAAACCTACACTGACATTTAATGTTGTGCATGGCACAACAGTTTACTAGAATTTCAATTTTTCTCTTTAATTTTTCCATTTTTTTCTTTCTCTCCCCCCCCTCCCCCACCTCAGCTCCACTCATTTCAGTTCCAGTCAGTAAAAGAAACATACTGCTACTTATGATTATCACTCACAGGAACTGCAGTAAGAGCTGTATCGATGAATGACAAATTGTGACATTATTGTATGCAGTAAGTGAAATATGTTGGAAAAAACAAATAAGGGAAAATGTCAAATGTAGAATATGTCATGGTATAACATTGATAGAGTTAACTGGGATGTGATTTTGCAAGTGCTGAAGCAGGTCTAATGTAGGACATTTAATGTTCAGATGTTTTGTTATTCATTGTCTGATGTTCTGTTTTTCTGGTGTTGTGGGTCACATGTCATTGTATTGCAGGCAGGTCCGTCGGTGGAACAGATGTGTGGTGATGGAGAGGCAAATCAGAGGGACAAGCACAGTCCCATGCTTGGGGTGAGACATTTGTGCATGAGCAGAGTTGCTTTTGATTGTACATCTCATTTTGTGTCTGGCCATTTTTGTTCAGTTAGTAGACAGGATATATTTGAGAAATGGTGTTTTTTGTTTTTGAATGGAATTCTTGATTTCTTGCAGTTGCTTTCAGAGAGAGAGACCAGGATATTGAGCTTTTGAGCTTGAAGTACATAAGAAAATACATGAACTTACAAGAGATGCGTAACAGCTATTAGGGGCCTTCACAAGATGTGATTAAGGGTGAAACGTGTTGGATGAGTAGAATTGGGAAGTTGTGCAGAACTTAGCTGGGGAATGTGAAGGGAGGTTACCATATGGGAAGCTGAACAGAAGACCATACAAGTAGCTACATCTGTTTTGAATAGTGAATTGTATTGAACTGGCACAGTGTAGGGTCCAGTAGTATGCATCTTGAACATGATAATATGCATCTTTGGATTTCATGAAAATATTTTTTTTTCTCCCCCAGTAAAGCTTCCTTGGGCTAGCAGCTGCAGGTGTTTGAATGCTGAGTGAACCAACCTTTCAAGAACCACCCCTGCTCCCATCATCATAGACAAAAACAGGGGTTGTTCTAGAAACAGTTGTTCACTTACCATTAATCCATCTGTCACTGTTGCTAGCTGAGTAAGCTTCATGGAATTTAATTGCCATGAAAGCTTTGCTGTTATATAGGTAGTTGTTTTAATCAGGTAAATGTTATTTCTTCAAGGGAAAGTCTATAGCCAGGAGTCAGTTAGGTGAACATTTCCATTCCCTTGCATGAGGTAACACAGTTGAATGTGAATGTGCATGCTGTACCATCTAGAAGCAGTGTTAAGGTTGTAAGTATGTGAGCTGCTTGGAAAGTGTGAGGTCATTTTGTTTTCAGGTGCTGTTGCATCTGTTCCACAACTGTCCTTGTGATCTGCATATAAAACTTCAATAGAAGTATACCATTACACTGCAAGAGTCACAATCCTTGAAAGTTCAGATGAAATATTAATGCCAAAAAAAAAAAAAATGCCAGCATTTGAATAAAACCTATCATTACTTTCAATGGGATCCTTCTGATATTCGTGTGTTATGCATCAGAATAGCTGATAGTCATGCTTAAGAATTTTAATCCAGAATAATAAACAGATTTGCTCACACCAGCGGGTTATGTTTACAAACAGTTTCTCAATCTTGCATCCTCATCATTCCATTAGTACATAACAGAAATCCACAAAAAAATTTTTTCTGAAATTAACATTTTGTGTCTGGTATGCATTTTTATGGCAGTTTTAATTAAAGTTCTACCAGATTAAAAATTCTGAAAATCATCTGTTTTATGTCATGCTAAGGCCTATAATTTTATAACAGATTGGAGCAATGCAAGCAGTATTAAGATAAGACTGTGAGTGTGATGATAATTATGGGATAATTCTTGTGGCTATGATTCTTGGCTCTGAGTACGTGAAGAAGTATGTATTTTTTCGACCATCATTTGGGTCCTGTCAGTTTTCAAGCAACCCAGGCACCTATTTACAGTTTCTTTGCATGAACCCAGTCACTCATTTCAGACAGGCAACTATTTGCAATTGTTTTGCAGGTATCTGGGTATGCTGTGAACGTGAGATAAAACAGTGCATCCATTTTCAAAATTCAGACATTGCAGTCACTTCTCAACTACTCTGCAGCACCACATTATACATTAACATTTTTCCATCACTAATAATGACATGGTGTTCATGTAAACTACTGAGCTATGTGCACAGTTTGTGCCATAAAGTCATGATATTTTGTGCAGTTACAGGTCCACAAAATTAAAACTTTTGTTATGATACTTGTATTATGTGATGTAACAGGGCAGTTGCAATGAATTCTTGATTCTGCTTTCCATTTTATGATATTCAGTAACATGAAAGTTTGTTGAGGGGTAGGTCATGAACATACCTATAAATATTGTGAAATATTTTTATATATTGAAAATTGTGAACATGGTGACAGGGTGGAATTTGACATTCATTTCACATATTTAACATTTGGAGATCTGTCATAGTGGAAATTATGCACAGGCTGGGTTACTGAAGTGCACAATTGCTGCCTAAGTGGTACCATGTGTTAGCCTCCTACATTCCTGTATGGAACACTTGAAGAAGTTATTTATGTTAATAATTTAATAGAAGTGAAATGTTTTATTTAAGGCTCTAAATTTTTCAGATTCCAAGGTATGTACTATAATGACACAAATATTTTGTTAGATTCTTGGTCTTAAATGTTGGTATGCATGGATTCAATTTGCAACTGGGTACAAGAACAGACATTTTAAATAGTAGCAGAAGTATTTGCAGCATGGGTAAGTAAATCAAAGAGCAGTCATGTAAACCATTGCATAATATTTGAATTACCAACACACACTATGTAGACACAGACGTTTATTATGAAATGTTGGTTGCCTGTTAGAGACAGCAAAACAGTTTCATTACAGAGGTAAATGATTCATTGCTAAAAAAAGAATGTGATAGATTTGATTGTGGATATTAAATTAAAGTGAAGATTTTCTTTGTTGGTAGGAAATGGCAGAGCCGTCACGAGGAAGTAGCAGTGGTGGAAGCAGGTTGAATGATAAAGCTTTGCTGGCTCGTATATGGGCTGACTTTGATGTGAAGTACATGAAACCATTCCTGACACATGCCCGACCCACTCTGCTGGAAACGCTCCCAGTCTGCTGCAATCCCTTAGCAAGAATCCTGACTACAACGGAGCAAATGACACAGGTATTGCCACACCCTGTAACAGAGTTTCCTGAGTTCTGATGTTTGCATTATCAGTAGTAGACCATTTTTAATTTTAATGTGCATTTATTCGTTACAGGCTATTGATTAGCCGTCCATTTGATGAAGAACAGTTTACTTGTATATTATATTTCCAATTAAAATGATTACTGCTGATACCAGATAAAATGCAGTGAATAGTCTTGTTTGTGAAGATTTTTAATTTGTTGACTAGAATAATGTCAAGTTGAAATGTAATCCTGATTGAAGTCACACACTTATGGAGTATTTTTCATTGCTACATTTTTTTAAACTATATGTTTTGGAAGCGGGCTTTTCTTCTCTGTTCAGGTACACAGTGTGACAGCTACTCTGTTCAGTCCAATAGATGGTCATATTTCTGTCTCCAGATTAACCTTAGCCACCGTGCTTCCTACATATAGGATGGGCATAGTGCTACCTAAGGAACTGCATTTCATATATTTATTCAACAGATGTGCTTGACTGAATGTTTTGAGATGTACTGTACAATCTCCAATTTTCCTCCACGAAATGGAATATATTTCATAATGTTATCTTTTTTGGTTCATAAAATATTCACATTTTACATTGTGCTAAAATTTAAATGTCCAAATTTGTCACCAAGATGTTAATATTTCTAGTATTTTCTTTTAACCCATTGGAACACTAATTTTTTAACCCTTCAGCATGGGGCATTTAAATCCCAGTTCAGGCGAAAATGGCAATTTTGTACATTTGTATTTTATTCA
>JGI20166J26741_11736141_pt1 | contig 10601 bp, 17 predicted proteins | sample TergutCu122P5_FD_26741 | JGI IMG/M metagenome (IMG submission 26741) | reverse complement strand
CCCCAAGAATGGCGCCGGAGAAGTTCTCAACACACGTGTCGATATCCATACTATTATGCAATTCCGGGTTGAACGGAATTTCGGCTTCCAGGTGGGTCTGAAATTTGGCCCAGTTAGTGCGCCTGACATCAGGTCGATCCGGTGTGTGTTGGAAGGATGAGCGACACATAGTGTCAATGAGTACAGGGAGATGATTTGAGCTTAGTGCAGAGCAAGAAATCAGATGCACGGAGGATGGGTTATCTCTGGTTATCACGATGTCCAGTACATCGGGAGTAGCAGATGTGTTGTTTGAGTTAGTGGTTGGTGAGTCCGGCAGGAGTTCCCATCGGCATAGTCACACAGGAGTTTCCCACTCCTCGTGCTCAGCAGAGAGATCCAGTCGACATGTTTGGCGTTCAGGTCGCCGGCCATCAAGACCGGCAACCCGCCGCCAAAGCAAGAGTCCAGGTCCGCTCCGATCAGTGGGCGGGAAGGCGAAAGGTATGCCGCAAGGACTTTAACCCGTCCACCGGCCAGCATAATTTTTATGGCAGTTTCCTCCAGCTGGGTGAAGCCCGGCACTGGTACCGAGTGGTGAGTAATACCACGCCGGACCAGTATGGCCGTGCCACCCCCGGCTGTTGGTCTGTCTGTGCGGTGGCAGACATAGTTGTCAAGCCGGAAGGTTTGTCCAGAGTTAAGAAATGTCTCAGTTAAGAGACAAATATCGACACCGTGTTGGCTCAGAAATTGCTCCAGCTCGAGCTTTCTGCCCCGTACTCCGTCAGCATTCCAGTAGGCGAGGCGCAGGGCTTTACTCCGTTCTGTTCTCCTAGGGCTTGCTGCCATATTCGGCCACGAAGAGAAAGACGATCTTCAAGACAGCCCTCGGGCTGGCTGTCCCTGTGGGCGGAGAGGAGATGGACGTGAGGAGCCGACGAGTCTTCCACACATGTTTGGAGGGGGAGGCGATCGAGGAGATCGCAGATTTACTCGAGTGGGTTTGTGGGGACTACCAGGACGAGAGTTGTGGGTTTAGTGGCCGCGGTTTTGACACTCGCGGCTACTTTCTTTTTTGACTTCCCTAGAGCCGGTTGAGCGGCTGCTGTGGGTTTGGTCTCAGGCTTCTTAATCCCGGCCTTCTTCCTTTTCTCGGTCCCTTTATGCTGCCTGGGCACCTCCGTGACCGGTTGAGGAGGGGTTGTGGATTAGGGGGCGGAGTGGTGGCAGTACCCTTAGCAACACGCCCCCTCGAACAACGTGGCTCCATCCCTCATCTGGGGCCAACTGGTGGGCAGTGGGCCCGGTCTGCTGAGCTTTCGGGGCGGCAGGGTGGCCTGTGGCTGTATTGCTGGGGGCTCGCTGTGGCGCCTGCTTTGCAAGCGCCGCCTTTGCCCCTTTCCACTTCACACAGTCACGGTAGTTCGCTGCGTGGTAACCCCCATAGCCGCAGCACTGAGTCTGCTCCCGCGGGGTTGAGCACCCACCGGAAAAGTGGGAGCCCTCACACGCGACGCACCGAGGCGCGTAACTGCAGTTTCGCTGCGTTTGTCCGAAGCGCTGGCAGCGCTTGCATTGCATAGGGACCTTTGGAGCCAGGTACGACTCCAGCGACACTCGCAGGCCGCAGAGTTCAGTGATTGAGCGCACCCTGGTCAACTCAGGCCCTCGCGCCATTGATACAAGAAGTGGGGTGGGAGGGCGGTCGTTGGTGGGGTCCTAGTCACGACGGCCGGATCGCAGCTACGTGACCCCCTGGACATGAATGCCCAGGGTTTCTAGCTCCCCCCGGACGACGCTCTCAGGCATGCCACGGCCCAGTTTCTTCACCAGCAGCCGCTCACATCGGTCCTCCGGGAGCGTGAAGGTGTGGCAACTCACACCCTCCCCATCAATGGAACGTTGCGCACTGACCGCGGCTCTAAAACCATTAGCGGTTGACGGCACAACCATCAGCTTCTCAGCCTTAAGTTGTGTCGTCAGACCGCCAGGGCAGGACCCCCGCAACCATAACAGGAAGGCACGGGTGTCACGTGCACTGAAATAAAAATGGGTGTCTTATTACTACGCGCCCTGCGGATAAGCAAGTGTTGGTCACCTGGGCGTTTGGAGTGGTGCCATCCGGCTTGTCGCTCAGAGGCCCAAACATGCCGCTAGACATGCGCCTATTGACTGTCTCGGATGAGACAGCGGATTCAGACCGGTCTGAATCCATGGCTGTGGGCTTGAGCGACCCACTTGGCTGAAGAGGGGCGACGGACCCGGCCAAGAGAGACGCGTACGTCTCCCCTCCCTCGGGGGACACGAGGTGCCGGCTGCAAGATGCAGCGTGTTCGCCCGTGACTTCCGATGGGTTCGCGAGCAGAGGCGCGGACCCAGCGCCAGGCGCTGGGCGCCTGATGGCGGGCTCCAACGAGTCGCCCGAGCCTGCTTACCCGTTGGCATTGCGCTTGCCCGCGAGTAGACTCGGTAGACGTTTGGAGGCTTTGGCCCCACTTGCAGATGTGGTGCTGCGCAACCCTGTAGACACCACTGGCTTCTTCTTGCGACATGACAAAGCCATTCTCAGCTCCTTGAGAATAGCCGGGGAGAGCTGCGTTGTAGATATAGCCTTAACAAAGGCTAATTCCTCCTGCCTTCGTATGATGCTTCGGCAGGTTCTCCAATACACAATACAAGCACCGGACTCTCGATGCGGCCGTCAACCGTGCGAGCAGATACACTGAACCGGTTAAAACCATTCTCCGCGCTCGCTGTCGTTAAGTGAAGCACTCAGTCAAATAACCAGTTGTCTCTCATATCACCGTCCTCACTGCTCCACTGCCAACCACCGACTCTGCACTCGGTATCGGCACCTGCACCGATTCAAATCTCCCTTATATAGCCAAACGTAACGGACGAATTATCGCTTAATCGTCTTATTTTTAAAAATGAAACTCTGTATGTTTTGTATTTAGGTTCACTTATGATAATTACTCTGCCATCACCATCCTTTCCCCTCTTAATTTTGATTTTTCTCTCGGTGTGAACTGTAATAGTGTCTTGCTCATTCCCTTTCAAAATTATATGTTTAATACTTTCAAAATTTACGAGCTGCGAAGCGCTATAATTCAGCGTGATGCTTCTCACTTTAGACTTTTTTTGCGCATGTCACTGAATTAAGCGTTTTGTAAGCGTAGTTCTTTGGCCCCCACTTACAAATTCAGAGATAATTGCATTGGGTTAGAGTTCTGACGTCATAGCAACTAGGCAGTCTCCCGTTTCCACCACTGCAGTGCCATGTGTGGGCTGGATATATTTTAACGCTGTCCGTATCCCAGTAGATGGCGCGGTCTTTCAATTTGTAGAGATAGCCCTATAGATGGAACCTGGCGCCGGCCGTGACAAAACTTGCTATCACTTCATTTGTTTGTCGCATGGCCGGCACGTGTGTCTCTTCTCTATGGCGCCAAGCAACCCACACTATTTCGTCGCCAGCAAACAGCAGTTTTGCAACTTCAATACCAGGCGTTGCCAAGGATCTGTGCAGTTCTTGTGGATTTGAAATTAATTTCGTCTGGATTTTCCTTGGGTTCTCCCCTAATTTAACCCACATTGAATTAAGACACAGTTTGGCCAGGCCTCGTTTAGCAGCATTATATTTTATAGAAATTTTTTCCAGAAGTATTCCTTCGCTTTGGCGAAACGACTCAATGTATTGGTCTTCATCAGTCGGGGTTCGAACCCAACTAGAATACCCTCTTGCTTCTGGTTTGAGTTTCAGCAATGTGTTGATATACTCTACGAAACGTCCGCCATCACCTGTGTCTCTATTTTACTGTGTGACTTTATATTCGTACAACTCGTGAATTTCCAAAATTCTATAACCCTTTTCGAATGCCATACGTATTTCATCCGTAACCCACGTGTCGCTAATGGCCCTTTCAACATCAGAGAAATGCTGACATTCTCCACGTGTGTTTTGTTCCAAGACACATCCTACACAGACAGAAATGAAGCTTCTTGTTACATCTGAATGGCAATACTGGATGATACAAGTCCGTCGGGGGAACGACAGTGCACTTAATCAGTCCTTCCAACTGAACACAGACTTTTATGTTTTTGCATGTGTCGCCCACTTGAATGACTGGATGACCTATCGGAAATTTATAATATTTAATTATGTAGGGATACAGGCTCATTATATCGCAATACTGGATTGATTCGTTCTCCACTGGCCGCGGTTCGACACCCATACAGGGAATCTCGTGTATATAGGGGAGTGTGTCTCACAATGGGATGTATTAGTAATTCAGGTTTCCTTTCAACAATTTTAGAGGCATCAAATTCACATTCCCAGATTACTTTCACTAGGTATCCTGCTTGGATTATGTGTTCGATTCTCGTCATGGTACGTTCGTAACGCTCCTCCAAGGTGTCATCGCCCAATGTTTTGCGGTCACGAAACGGGTGACATTTGCAACCGTGGAAAACACCCTAAAATTCATAAACAGTTCGGGTTTCTGCGCATTAAACGTCAACACTGAAGCGAAGCAATTTTGGTAATCTCTATTCGCGGCCATTTCTAGCATGTTGTATTTTGCAGCCGTCTATCTGTTCTATGTGCAGTATCCACATGAGAGCCTTCCTACTGTAATTGTGATTGCGCCTGTACCCTTCAGTGGGGATCAAACCAATGGTCTCGGGCTTCAGAAAACGCTTGCGAAGCACTTTATTACATGCAGAGGCTCTGGTGCAAAACTCTAGAAATACATCAACATTTCCAACCTGAATTAAATCTCGGCGAAATATCTGACAAGCTTGACGCAAGACTGACGTCATCCTGACAATACTCTTCCCACACGCGTCTGTTATCAAAGACTTTGTCTTTCTGTGTATCGTACCAAGACGCGAACTCCTTTCTTTCTGACTCGTTCATCTCAGCGACGCCATACTGTTCCATGCCCTGTATGGGACCGAAATAATTTAGATTTGCTTTGGTGTTGAAAAAGTGGGGATACCAAGATTTAGTTACTGAGAGAACAAATGCCTCTTGTAGTTTACGTAGCGCCATCGGCAGAAACGAAATGGAATCTAAAAATGTCACATTATGAATCGTCATACAGATAATTTTTAATCCATTCAAAATTAGATTGGGGTTTCATTTCAGAAAAATGGCTCTATTCAGAATGAACTGTGAGTCGAAGCCTCTCGCGTTATGTGTAATTGCGACATCCTTTTACACCACTACCGAGGTTTGCATAGATAACTAAGAAGGTCACCGACAGATTCATCAAAGAAAATATGTTTTCTCTTGCCACATCGCGCGCAATCTACCGTGATATCAGACTGCATCTCTGAAGACTTACAAGATTCGGAATGTGTACTGTTGCTGCATCTGAAAATTTCGTATCTTGTGTAGTTTCAAAATCATAAAAGACTAACAGTACATTATCGCTTCTAGGCAATTCATTTGAAAGCGGTTTCATATAACAGAGATGCCCAATTTCCCTATTCTGCTGACAGATTGTACAGTAAGGATTGAAACATTCGTGTTTATGATTTGGATCTAACAGACTACCACAATTTGCACGGTTCCTCTTTTGCGCACACACGGTCTTTCCTTCCATTTTATTAGTGCTGTTCTTATTTAAGCACGATTGACTTCTAAACGTTCTATTGTACGACTCGCACGGGATTCGAAGATCTGTAAATATACACGATGGAATGGACATGCAGACCGTGCATTTCTCTTGACATTTGTGTGTAAACCTGATTTACAGCCCTTGTTACATCCTTTAAACACGTGCCGTTTAGCCATTGCACCTGTTAAATTTGCAATCACGTTATAATGACGGCATAATTCATCATAAAGTAGATTAACCCTCTTTTGGGATGTGACTTGACCATTGAAAATTATATCCTCACAATCTAACCCTCCATAGACGACAATTGTGTATTCTGAAAAGTGATCTTGGAATTGTTGGATTTCGTTGAATCCTCCACCATTTTGCAGATCGATTCCCGTTGTCTGCAGGAAATGTTGTACTTCTGGAAGAATCTTACACCTCTGAATGTACGATTTGTAATTTAGATCGTTTGTTAATCATGCAATGGCAATAATTAGGGCATGGATCAGACAGTTTGTGTCAGCTTTAACCTCAATAATGCTATGTTTCAAGTGTGCCAATACAGAATATGGTCTACCCATTGATCTAACAGCCTTTCTTTCAAAACCCACAGGCATCTTGACTGAATGTACCACTACAATGAACTTATCTAAAGCATTATATCGAGCGTTTAACTGGGCTACCTTTCGTCTAAAACTGATTCCGATTGCCTTATCAAACATATTAACCTCGTTACCTATCGTAACCCCCACCATATCGGAATCATCACAATTACTCAAGGCATAATCAAACAAGTCTATCACACTGGCTTGAAAATGCGTTATAGCATCTGAATCGTCTCCTACAGCAAGTGGTAGAAGACGTACAGTTAACTCAGTTCCTACGGCATTAAAACGTCTCTATGGTCTTGTTATTTCACCATCAATAGAAAATTTAGGCACTGCAAATTCATTCTCATCATCCGATACCGTACTGCTTCTCTCTGAAAACGAATACGTACAAAATGGCCTATACATTTAATTCTCAATAGCCCTATGAGCATAACAAACATTAAAACAATTAGTACTCACCAAGAGACTCTTTTCTCGAAGATGATATTCAACTAAGTAAAGAACATCAGACTTCAGAATCTCTATTTATTTAGTAAAAAAAAATAAAAATTCTTCTAATGATGTCATTTTGTTTCCATAGTTGTCATTCTGTAATATCAGCAATTCACCTTTGACCTACTTCTTCGTTCAAAAAGGTAAATTACTTTTTTTAATTATTTGTTATCGTCAACATGTTTTTTCTACATTATAATGACGTCATGTGTTTTTTGCAGTAATCAGGTTATCATTTTCCCTATAAAAGCAGACCTACAAATCCAAATTTTCATTCTTTATACAACTGTTTCGGCATCTTTTCTTCTCTTCTAGTCACTTCTTCTTGTACTATCAAACGTAAGTATTTTACTTTTATTTATTTAACTAGAATAAAGAAACCTTTATAGGTCGTCCGACACTATTTTTTTTTCACAATTTCATTTCAGATGCACAGTCTCAAAGATTCAGTGATGTGACATGCGATATAGTTCATGTCACTACACTGAAAGTGGATCAAAAATATCCAATTGTAAAAGACGAACGTGTGTAGACCCGCTATGGGGAGACCTTTCGTCTAAGTATTCGAGACCTTCTCACTCTAAGTGTCAGAGACTGACACGTCAAGCTAATGAAGGTGTTCCTACCGAAACGCTACGCCCAAGTCTTTAAAGAAGACGATGTATCATCCATTAACAGCGGTTCCAGCGAATTGTGTTTAGTATATAAGGGTCAGTGCAAGGACTCAAGTACGCTAATATTAGCTATTGAGTGAGATTTTTTATAGATGTCTCTGCTGGAATGTTTTGAAAATACAATTGGAAAACGAGATCTTGTGTCAAAATTTAAATCTCTTTCGACAGGACCATCAAGGTGGGGTCTATCATTGGGGCGATGTCATATGAGGCCTAACACCGAATATGATATCGACCGCATAGAAAAAGAAGGACCAAATAGAGTAATTGTCCATCATTTACGTGAAAGGATAATCTATGAATATCAGCTTCCGAAACAATATGCAGACCTTGTTACGGGAAAAGACATTGAAGAAATTAATAGCGGGAAGGGAATATGAGAGGGACTTTTTTACAGACGAATTGATTTTGATCAGAGCCCTGCCTTTATTGAGTAGTTTTGATTTTTATATAATAATCATTTTCACTTTTCAGATGGATTTGGTATCAAAATTTCATGCAGTTAATTCAGCACTTCCAAAAGGACAGCAATTTTTGGGACTTTGCGTTTTGGAGCCGGAAATAAATATTACATCGACAAAATTTAAAAGCATGGTCCAATAATAGTTTTAAAACTAACATCATCAAAAACCTTTTGTCCAACTATTTATCAGCTTCCAAAACAGTATGCTGAAGTTGTTTCGGAAGTTGATATTGGTAGAATAGATAATTGAGAAATATTATGTTTAATCCGCAAAATTAAAGAGCCAATGGACTTGCCTATGGACGTGTAGTTCGCCACGATTTAATTGTGGTCTGTATGATACGGAGTTAATTCTAACACCAGGTTCACATTGATCTGTGATTTCATTTATCTTATAAATTTTAATATGAATACTGAATGTTTACATGGAAGTTGATGCTGAAATCTACTCTTTCTGGTTTTTGTATATTGTAATAAATGGGCTTTTTTGTTTAGGGACTTAATTGTAAATAAATGGATTTTTTGGGGGATTTTCGTTTTTTCTTTCAGACACCTCTCAAACATGATCGTAAATGGAAAGGCATTCGATGCGACTTGCGATTATGAGAATACAGACAATCGGTTGAAAAAGTGTGCTGGCGATATTTCTTGCCTATCAGAATTTCGACCCAGTAGTTTCCCTAGCGCTCAGACGCTATATAACTTTATGCATTCAATATATGAATTTAACGTATGTTGTTTCTTTTCTGGAACGTTTGTTTTGTTTGCCTCTGGGATTCTTGAGTCTTTCGACGGTTTGACTTTATTCATAATTATGATAGACTGCCACCTATTATACTACATATTTCAGGAAATTCGCACTTCGGCTTTCATAATGGATGATTTTACGTTTAACCTAGTGCATGCGGACAGTAGACGTGACATATTTTGTTACGTTGTGACTTTTGAAGATTATAACACGCCTATAACTGTTGTCGGAATCGATACTACTAAGAAATACGGTCCCCTTTCAAACATAGATTTTGTGCACTTCGTGTGGCAAAATTTCATGTTTCAGTTATAAAAAATATGCAATGGTTCTCTCACCACGTGGCCCTGCTAAGCTACCTAAATTACTGTGTCTGAAATATTATAGAGCTGAGAGTGACGGGTGGAAAGATCGTGGAAACTGCGATGATTGTGTCGAACGGCATATGTTTGTTCTGAATCCCTTTCACTCATGTGACATATCAGCCGAATGCTCTTGTCAAATATGTAAACGTCAGCCTCCTTCCTTAGCGGATTCCACCAGACACGTTCTGTTCAATTTCACACTGCATACAGACAAGATTGAATTTACTTCCGAAACGACATGTGAGCAATACGTATATGCTGTTCGTTGTTCGAACCGAGTGCCACAGGCTAAATTTCTACCGCCAGAGGCCCCTGTGGTTCGTATTTGGTATCGCCATGATGTAAATTCTCCTTTGAAATTTCATCGCGATTGTCCTGGTGATGGGTCTTGGGCTTCCCAAACAGAACGCACATATAAATTTGCTGAGGAAATGATTGAGGACCTTATTACACACAAACAACTTTTTTGGTGCCACCATTGCGAAAAAGGACTCTTCTTTCCAAATTCGTGCCCTGTACACAAAGATGGTGAAGAAGAAGAAGAAATAGTTGATAATGAGATGTAAGAGGTAATGTCAGCACACTATTTCATTTTTTCTTCTCCTTTACAGTTAACTGAAAATGATGAGAAAAACTAGTCAGGGCATGGGATATCGTTTCTCCGAAACCAATAGGACGATCACGTCAGCTGGCGCTTTGAATATCGTAACAAGACTAGCTTCGAGAACTGTAACGGGACACGAAATCACAATCCATGTTCATCAACATTATGGTCTCGAATTTCATCTAGTACTGGATAAACACGACGGCTCGAAAGAAACGTGTATAAATAGAGGGAAACTTGATTATGTTAATACTAAACAAGTCAGCGCACAGCTAGAAAGAATAGCTTTCATGTCCTTTGTTCATGCGTGTATGATGATATGTGTGTCCTGTCCATGTCACACAAAGTCGAGCAGTGTTTTAGAGCAAATCCCTTACACAAGCTATATGTGTTACATAACGATACTACAGATACTGAGGATGAGTTTACAATAACTCGGTGGATGAATAAAACTCGTCAGAACTGGACAAAATCGCAACGACAAGTCTGCTGTTGTACACCTGATGAGCATTACGTGTACATAGATTGATTACTTCGTGTCCCGTTTTTTTTTTCAGGACTTACAAAATGTTGTTCCTGGACGCCATGATGTATCTTTTAGGGCCCCAAGATTCCTGGCCGACATATATATTACAACACCTGTTTATTGATCATCCCTCTCCAGTGCGCTCTTCTAAGCTGAAGAAAGTTATGGCATTTTTTTACGGATAAGATATTCCCCTCGAACTGGCCTGCAATTTCTACAACGCGTGCAATGGGGCTGCGTCTCGATTCGTATTGGAGCAGACAAGCGAGTGGTACTGTGAATGGCAAGGTTTCCAATATAAAAGACACATGGCAGAATATTATAATATGTTTTTCAAAAAATCTATTTACATTAACGAACCGAGACTAAATCAACTGGAACCTGTTTTACCACCTGTAACGTGGATCGAATTTGGGATAGACATTAACACCCACCCCAAGATGATTAGAAGGAAACTGGAAGAAGAAATACACAAAATAGAATTCGACCTGGACTGATTTCCTCCCACAATCAACTGACGCTGGAAA
>JGI20166J26741_11736030_pt1 | contig 10601 bp, 3 predicted proteins | sample TergutCu122P5_FD_26741 | JGI IMG/M metagenome (IMG submission 26741) | reverse complement strand
ACATGATTAACGCCAACAGAGCCCGGTTGGCCTAAAAAACCGAGATCCCCCGGCATTAATTCCGAAGCCGTAATGGCTGTTGAATTGCTCCATTGAGATCCTGAACCGTCGCCGATGCTGACTCCGAGCGCCGTTTTATAGACCCAGTCAGTAAAGCCGGAACAATCCAGCCCATACGGTATAAGCGTACCCGTGGTCCTATCGCCTGATGCCGTAACCAGTTTTGGAGTATTCCAATCGTCATTCCAGCCCGGTCCCGACTTGCCGCCCCAAAAGTAGGGAACCTTCCCCACAAGGGACAGCGCTGCGTTCATCAAAGCTTTTCTGGCGGGGCTGCACGTCAGGTTGTTGAGAAAATCCGTCAGTTCTGCGTCGGTAAGTGGAGGAACCCGACTGCCGGCGGAAGCGCCGTAAAGCGCACTTCGCAGTGCGTTTGCCATGTCTTCTATGGCATCGCCGGTTCGCACATTGAAATCACCGTATGGAGCATCCATGTTTAGCCCAAACGCGGTTGAGATTACCGATATATCGAAGGAACCGATGGTACAGACGATATATTTGACGGTCTCCGACTTTGGCTGACCTCCCGGACTTGCCGGCGGTTTCGTGACTGTTTTTTCTTTCGCTTCATATGTAACAGAGAACATCTGCGATGCTACAGCGTTCAGTTTGTTTTTCAAGTCCTGTTCAGATGCGTTCTTCTGTCCCATGCTGGCCGAGTACGCGGCGAGTATGTAGCAAACATCATAATCCGGGGATACACGGCTGTTGTCGATCAGTGCCGCCATCGACAGATCGCGATCATAACCACCACTCGTGATAATGCCGTCCACCTGAGCCTTTGCAGCTTCATAACCCGCTGCCGAGCATTCCGAAACAACAGAGGACATCGCATTGAAGTTCGCCGCAATATTTGAAGTGCCGGTGATGTCAGCCGCATTGACGGTATCACGGTTAAAGGTATAATTGTAAACAATAGAAGGCAGTGATACAACCGTAACGACGATAAATACAATGACCAGGCAGATTGTAATAAGCACCTTGAACAGCGTATGCCTCAGCGACCACGCCGCGGCGATGGCTGCGCCCCAAGGACCGCCGACTGCCGTGCCAGTAGCTATTTCAGCGACAGCACCGCCTCCTTCGGCGGCGGCTTGCACAGCGGCTCCAGAGGCCATTCCGGCGGCATTTGCCGCGGCCTCACCTGCCGCCGCTGTGCTGTTTACTGCTGCGTGGCCTCCCGCAGCGGCAGCTCCGTTTGCGCCTGATTGGCCGAACTGTCTCGCCGCCTGCGCCATATTTCTCGCGCTGTTCGTGTAATTGTCGTTACCATCGCCGGTATATTGCTTGTCCGGTTCGGCCATTGTCATCATCTCCGTTTTGCCGTATAAATTCTCAAATGAAAAATCCGCCGATCATTGTATATGGCGGATTTATGTAATCAACCTTTGCTGGCTTGGTAGGTAAGCGACACACTTTTCTAATTTGGTAAGTAAGCGACCTAATGCTGCGCATCTATCGTTTCCTCAGATTAGGCGGTTTACGGTCATTTACACTGCGTTTCTTCGGTGCCTCAAACTTGGACAGCGTGGATTTGTATTTGACACCCTCCACATTAACAGTCCTCATCGTATCGCCGTCGTAAACCGGTTTCCCGTTTTCAAACACCGGCCTGCGTTCCACAGTGGGCGTGCCTGGGATCGCGTACCACTGACCGTCGCGTTTATCCTCATAGACCTGGTGATCGCCGCGGGGCGTCTGGTACATGGTTTTGTCGTAGAACGCCGTCCCGGTGCCGTCAGCGTGTCGTATCTCGATTAGCCCGTCCGCGTGACGGGATGCGTCAACCGAAGAAACGGGCTGCTCGTATCCAGGCATGAAATTCTGGAACTGTGCGCGGTTATAAGTATCCATTGCCTCATGAGAACCGACAGCTCCGCCTCCGGTGTTTCTTCCTGACTCTCCGTGAGGCATGTCGCCTACGCCGCCGTAGGCTGGCGCTGTCTCAAAATCAGGAACGGAAGCGCGAGGCTGCATGGCATACCACTCAACCCCGTTGGATGTGCGGATACTGTCATGCGGCGCGTCGGGCTCCTGATAGAGAGCACTGTTGTACCACAAGCTGTTTCCGCCGACCGCACCGGACAAGCCTTCTGCATTCTGTCCGCCCAATTCTCCCGCGCAGTTTGCTTCAATTACACCGTCGCCAACTGTACGAAGCATGGTACCCTCGGGCGCGCTCGGAAAGGTCGCCGACACAAGCTGAGCTTCACTGGCGGAACCGGAGAAGTTCGGAGCGGAGTAAAACGCACCTGACCCGTCACCGGAAGCGACTTGATACCACTTACTGCCGTCGGATGCAGAGACGACCGAATATGGGCCGCCGGGCCTTTCATATTGCGATGCGCTGTATAGATCGACGGACGCTTCCTTGCCGTCGGGCGTGGTTGCAGTCGTGCTTATGTGCCCACCTGTGATTATGGTGCCGCTGTAACTGGTTTCGCCCGGCGATACGGCCCCGGACGAAACTCCGTCGTATATCCCTGCTTGAATGCTTTCATCCATGGCATTGTCCGGAAAGGTTATTGTTCCTGGAGCTTGATCGTCTGGTAAATATGCAGACAGGTTATTAGGTAAAATATCACTCGACATAGCTGCGCTTTCCAGCAACTCCCCGGTTAATGGCCCGGCAACAGCCTCCGAATCAGGCGGCGCTATTTCACCTTCAGCCATAGACATTACAGCGCGCGGGTTAAACGATTCGGCTTTAGATACAAGCGATTCACTTATCTCGGAAACGCCTCCAGGGATAGGCGTGACAGCAGGCATAGGTATTGTGCTACTCGCTAAAGCGCCTGTCTCAACGGCGGCGCTTCCCGCGGCCACATTAGCCAGATGCGGCATATAATTTGTCAGGCTTCTGTCGGCTATCTCACCGGCGATACTGCCTGATACAGACGCCGGCCGGGCTGCCACTGAGGAAATAGATTCTCCTGATAGCGTCGCGCCGTTTCTGGCGGCTATCTCGCCGAAGACCCGGCCGACAAACCCGACGTTTCCGCCGGCTCCCAGACGTGATCCGCCATCGGTAACGGCGTCACGTACATAGGAATTCCCCTTGAATTTAGAGGCGAGGCTTGACATGAACCCTCCGGCGGCGGCTGAGCCTACCGCTGTATTCGCCGCAGATCCGGCAGTACCCTTAAACACGCTGGCGGCGCTTCTGAACCCGCCGCCAAATCCACCGATCATCCGGGTAGCCATCAGCATTTCCATGCCCATGCTGCTGCCGGTCTGGGCTACGGTCAGTCCCAGAGACGCCAGATAACTGTCAAATTTCTGCGCTGTTTTCAGAAACGCCAGTGCACAGAAAAACCAGAGAAAAATATTACCCGCGCCGGTTGTCAACGCGCCTCCGTTTGCCACAAACACTCCTACACTGGAGTCAAACGCCCTGAGAAACCAGACGTTCATCACCAATAAAAGCAATTGGGAGCCTATCATGCGGCACCAGGACTGGAATATCCTGCTTGTAGCCTTGGATCCTCCCACCGCGAACGTAAGAGGGGATGTATAACACAGGACACCCACGACAACATAGCGTTCCACTGTCTCCAAAAGCAGCTTGAAATAATTCCAGCCAAGTAAAACCATCAATATAATGATCAGTATCGTACCGGCGATAGTAGCCAGTGAAACAAGCGTCACCAATCCATTGGTCAGATTTTGCTGTATTCCCGCGAAAGTAAAGTCTCCCGGTCCCATTGTCGAATCCATCAGCGCGGTATAGGGCACACGGGCAATATCCAGCGTGATACTGAAAATCGGTTTCGCGAAGCCGATAAGAAAAGCGAACAGTGAGCTTCGGACTATCAATTGCCAGGGGTTTTCGGCTTCGGTGATCGGCCCTCCAAAGGACCGAAACAGTTGCCATACAGTTATAAGGAATAGTAACGTCCAGGCCAGATACTGCATGATCTCAAAAGCTTTCGTGACAAACGGGAAATACTCCTCCATAGCGGTCATATCCGTGCCGAGCGCGTTCAGGAAAATGCCAGATACCGCGTCCATCAGGCCGGATATGATACTCGATATCCAATTGGCGATGCCCTCAAATATCCAGTCTAAAATGGCAGTCACCTTCCCCAATAAATATTTTTTTACTGTAAAATAAGTTTCTTACTGCAAAATTAATTTCTTGCTGTAAAATAAGTTTCTTTTTGTCCTGAATGTGCTATACTGTAACCATTCCCAAAACGAAGCGGAGAGCAGTGAGCGGCATGGACCTTCCCAACCTGAATCTCGAAATTGTCGGCCAAATCAAGAATATAATTGAGCAGGCGCGGCGAAACGCGGCGGCGGCTGTCAATCACGAGCTGCTTTACTCCTATTGGCAGATCGGAAAGCTGATTGCCGACAGCGAGCAGGCAAACGGGTTAAACGAAGTATCCGCGCGAAGTTTTATACTTTCGCTGTCAAAAGTATTGTCCAAGGAGCTTGGCAGAGGCTTCTCGCGCTCAAATTTATTCAATATGAGGAACTTTTATCTCTGTTATCCCGATGTCCAGACAGTGTCTGGACAGTTAAGCTGGTCCCACTACTGCGAGCTTCTTTCCGTTTCAGATAAGGACGCGAGAAGCTTCTACGAAAAAGAATGCCTCAACTCCCGATGGTCAATCCGCGAACTCCGCCGCCAGATAGACAGCGCCCTGTTCCAAAGGCTGCTGTTGTCGGACGGCGCGCTTAACAAACAAAAGGTCTTGGAACTCGCTCAAAAAGGACAGATCATCGAAAAACCGGAGGACATTATAAAAGACCCTTATGTTCTTGAGTTTCTCGGATTACCTGAGAATAAGGCGTTTAAAGAAAGCGATCTTGAGAAAAAGCTGGTGGAGCGGCTTGAGGATTTTCTTTTGGAACTCGGCAGAGGCTTCATGTTTGTCGGCACACAGCAGCGCATAACAATAAATAACATCCACTACTTTGTAGACATGGTTTTTTATAACAAGATCTTGAAGGCTTATGTATTGATTGATCTGAAAATCGGAAAGTTTCAATTAGAAAATGCCGGACAAATGAACGGCTATGTAAACTACTACAAAACCGAGATTAACGAACCCGACGACAACCCGCCAATCGGCATTATTTTGTGCGCCGGCAAGGATGAAATCGTCGCCGAATTTGCCCTGGGCGGTCTGGAAAATCAGATCTTCGCGTCAAAATACACTTACTTCATACCTGACAAAGAGCAATTAATAAAACAGGTTGAATATGTTTTGGAGCAGAGTGTTTTGAATGAAGATGAATAGGCCATGTCGGGTCGGCTTATTGTATCCTACTCCGCGTTCCGGTATTCTCAGGCCATAAACACCGCAGAGGGACGCCCTGCCTGGACGCCCCCCTGCGGTTACTCGTTTTGACTTGTTTTAACGCCGCTTCAGTTATGTAGATAATCTCAAAATAAATCTACAAAACCGCCTGAAAAAAATATTCAGTTACTATGTCACAAACCCTACCGATCAATAGCCCGTCCGTGGCAATCTTCCTTCACTTTGGGGCCGGTAGGCATTTACGGACCAGGCCGACGAATTTATGACCCACTCATTGCCGTATTTGCCCCCGGCATCCGCCTTATTGGAGAACACGAATCCGTTCTGCAACGAGCTCAGCGTAGTGGCAAAGATCTTCGGCTGTTCAACGGTGCAAAAGCCTGCCTTTACTGTGCCAAACATCAGCGTGAAAGAGGTTACGTATTCATCCGAGCCTAAGCCAAGCGAAGCGTTGGAGAAATCGACGACATTGTTCACGGTGGTGGAAAGGTTATCCGTGACTATAATTATATCACCCCTGTTCGTTGTGGCTGTGATTTTGTAGCGAAGGCTCTGGTTGTAGGTCCCTGTTGTGATTTTATTGAGCCTTATCGCGTTTGTGGGTAACACATCGCGCCAATAGAAGCTGGTCAGCGGAACCGTGGAATCGTTACGGACAACCTTAATGTCGTACGAGATCGGGCTGTTCGGCATGGTCTGCGTGCCCCCGGTCTTTTTGATCGTAACACCGGTATTGGCGCTGTAATCCGAGAAATCCAGCTTGACGATCTGCGTCGCGAACTCAACGTCTACGTCTAATTCTTTCGTGTTCAGTTTGTACCATTGGGGAGCCTGGACCTCCTTAACGATGTATCGGCCAAGCAGCAGCGGTTTAGACACGGCTCTGCCGTTATCGCCTGATACAAACCGGTCAACGAGATTGCCGGATTTGTACTCATACGCCTCGAACACCGCTCCTTGCAGCGGAGTACCGGCCGGGAGCCCGGAAATCTCATTATCGTCCGCCGAGGTCTTTGTCACCTGAATCTGGCCCATGCGCGGCGTGTTCTCCCAGGTTATTTCCGTATACTTGCCGGCTTCAAAATTCACTGTTTTCGGCACGTCGTCCGCATAATATCCTGCCGCTGGCCGCGTTTCGCGTATCGTATAACGCCCGGCGGTCAGCGCGCCAGTGACATCAACAAAGCCGTTATTGTCGCTGTAATATGTCCCAACGGCTTTCCCGGATTTGTCAAACACCATAAATTCGGCGTTGTAGATTCCTTTTTTGGTAAGGCTGTCGATCTTCAGAATACGCAGCCCGGCCTTTTGAGTATTGGTAAGCTGCAAGGCGACCAGCTTGCCCGGGACTATCGTTACATCATGCACGTCGGTATCCAACTCGTACCCCGGCAGCGCCTTTGTTTCGGTCACCGTATATTGTCCGGCCGGGAGGCTATTGATTAAGATACGCCCGTTAGCATCTGTTGTGAAACTCCCGGAGATGTCGCCATTCGCCGATGATGTGGTATTTGGGCTGTTGGCGTAGGTGTTCGCTTGGTTTTGATCAAGTATATTGCCGGCCACTCTCTGTCCGTCCGCCAGTTTCACGTCAAAAACCACGCCCTGCAACGGCTTGCCGGTCTGAGCGTCGGTCTTGACTATGAGAAGTCCTGACATGGGCTTGTTGACTATTTCCAAAGCCGCGTTTTGGCCTTTCTTGACCTCAATGTTGTGAGGCGTGGCGTCCAGCAGATAACCGTATGCCGCCTCAGTTTCAACGACCGTGTACCAACCTGTGTCAAGGTTCGGGATGAAAACCGATCCATTGTTATCGGTGGTGTAGTCTCCGATCTTGGTTCCGTCCATCCTGGACAGACTGAACACAACTCCGCCGATGGGCTGTTTGGTTTCTGAATTTAGCTTTGTGATCTGCAGTCCGGAGGCTGGAGTATCGGTAAAAGTAATGCTTGCTAATCTGCCGGCCTCGATCTTTACATTCTGGACTGCGTTGTCGATCACGTAACCCTGTGGAGCCGTCACCTCGGTCACGGTGTATTCCCCGGACGGCAGGTTGCCGATATTGATCTGGCCGTTTTGATCTGTCGTGTAGGTGCCGATCAGATCACCCGTGGGGGAAGAATCCGCCGTAAGACCGGTAGCGTCGGAGTTGGTTTTATTTATATTGAAAACCGCTCCCTGCAATGGTTTTTTCGACTGCGAGTCCAGCTTGATGATTTGCAGCCCCATCACTTTGGTATCCGAGAATGTCACTGATGTCTTTTGTCCCGCTTTGACCACAACGTCCTGTTTTGCGTTATCGATCTGATAACCGTCCGGGGCGTTTGTTTCCACAACCTCGTATTCCCCGTCAGGTACGGCAACATCTATCAGTCCGTTGACATCCGTCGTATACGTGCCGATAAGCTGCCCGGCGGGCGTACCCGACGCTACGGATACATTGCCCGACGCGCCGATGTTATAAACATTGAACACCGCGCCTTTCAGCGGCTGTTTGGTCTGGCTGTCCAGCTTAATAATTTCAATACCGTATATCTTCGTGTCGCTGAATGTTACCGTAGTTGGCTGACCCGCGGTTACTGTGAACACCTGATTGGACGCGTCCAGACGGTAGCCGTCCGGGGCTTTGACCTCTTTCGCCATATAAGTGCCGTTTGGTAACGTGGCAACCGAAATCAGACCCTGAACGTCCGTCGTATAGGTGCTGATAAGCGTACCCGCCGGCTGAGAAGCCGAGACGGAGGTATCCGAAGAACCGTTGGTCGTCCAAACCTCGAATTGAGCGCCTTGCAGAGGAGCGTGAGTTTGACTATCAACTTTCTGAATGACAACTCCCTGCAATTTCTGATTTTTGAAGGTTATGCTCGCCTTATTCCCGGCCGCGACCGTTACGGTCTTGGGAGTCTCATCGATGGCGTAACCCTGTGGGGCTTTTGATTCGGTCACCACATAATCCCCGGAAGGCAGAGGATTACCATTGGCGTCCTTCGTAATGTCAATTGACCCATTGCTATCGGTGGTATAGCTGCCGACTATCGCGCCGGTTACGGTTTTGACCTGGAATTCAGCCCCGTGCAACGGAGCGTTGTTCGCTTCGTCTACTTTGAAGATTTGCAGTCCCATGATCTTCGTATCGTAGAAATGCAGCGTATACGTCTTTCCGTCCGCGTCAATATTGATCGTCTGTGTCGGGTTTACAGGAAGCTGATAACCCCGAGGAGGCGTGAGCTCCGTCACGGAGTATGTCCCCGTGGTAAGTCCGGTTATGAGCGGTATATTGCCTGTCGCATCCGTGGTAAATATTCCGCCGTTCGTACCGATCGCCGTACCCCTGCTGTCGGTAATCATGAATACAGCGCCGGCAAGCGGCGCTTTCGTCACGTCGTCGCCCTTATAAACTTCCAGGCTGGATGCCGGACTGTCGGTAAAGGTCACTTTATAGGGCTGCCCTAAGTTGCCGACCACGACCGTTTGAGAATCATGGTCGATAGCGTAGCCGCTCGGAGCCTGCATTTCAGTCACGATATAGCTGCCCGGGGCTAAATTAGACACCAAGACTTCGCCGTTCGCGTCGGTTTTATACTGAGCATTATTGCCGACGACCGCGCCGGATGCGTCAGTCACTTTAAACACCGCGCCGGCAAGAGGTTTACCGGTTTGAGCGTCTTGCTTCAATATCAGGATGCCGGCTACCGGAGTGTCGGCAAAGGACACCTGATATGTTTTGCCGTCTGTGCCTATCAGTATTGTTTTTGGAGTCTTATCCAAAACATATCCGGCTGGGGCTTTTGTCTCCGTGATTACGTAGCTTCCCGGGGGCACGTTGGGTATAAGGATCGCACCGTTCGAGCCCGTCTGATAAGAGCTTGTGCTGCCGATGTTAGCACCCGACGAATCGGTCACGGAAAACTCCGCTCCGTTTAAGGGTGTACCGGTCACAGCGTCGGTCTTTGTGATATTGATCGCGGCATAGGGATAATTGTTAAAAACCAGTTCTGGAGAACTTGTCTGATCTGGAGCTATCGTGGCGTTCTGAATATTAGTCTGGCCGATAATGTAATTCGCGGGAGCCTGTGTTTCCTTTACGAGATAATGGCCGGGCTGTAACCCGCAGAATGCGAACACGCCTGAACTATCCGTTGTCGCGGTAGCGATAACGCTGCCGCCTGTGCCTGACATCTGCCCGGATACTTCGATCAGATCAAACGTGGCACCTTGCAGCATAGCCCCCGTATTGGCGTCGATTTTCTTCACGATTATGCTGCTGCTTTCGTAATCCGTAAAATTCGCGGCTACAAGTGAGCCGGAGGCAATAGAAATGCCGTATACATTCTCTGCCGACAGCCCGGGCACTCCGCCTTGCATGCCGCCTTCACTCGATGAATACGAGTTGTCGCCGGGTGATAGGTATATCCGCTTCGTCGGATTACTCGGCAGCGTTGACCCTGGGGCCGGGGCGGTTTCCGTGATGGTATACCAACCTGGATTCACATATGGGATAATAATCAGACCGTTCGCGTCCGTTTTATAGGTTGTGCCGAGCGTTTGCATACCGCCCGCCGGATTATCCCAGGCGATCGTGAACGTAGCGCCGGCAAGCGGTTTCCCGGTGGTGCCGTTCTCTTTGGTAATCACCAAAGTTGGCTTAAGCGTATCGGAGAATTTAACCAGCTTAACTTCGCCGCCGTTGACCTGAATGGTTTGAGAAGTCGGATTATCAAGTAAATATTGAGGCGGACACGCCGTTTCCGTAATCGTGTATATACCCGGCTTCAATCCGGGAACCTTGATCAATCCGGTGCTGTCGGTCGTGTACGTATACTGCTTCGCCGAAGTATCGTCCGTCTCCCGCAGGGTAAAGGTAAACCCGGCAAGCGGCGCGCCGGTCCGCGAATCAACTTTTTGTATGTCGATCTCAGGGAGTTTGATGTTATCCACTTTTACGATAACTTTACCGTCTCCGCCCTTAATAACTACCGTTTGTGCGGACTTCGTATTGTCGTCTGTCATATACCCGGGCGGCGGATTTAGTTCCCGTGCTGTGTATGTACCCGGCAGTAACAGACCGGAATTAAAGATACCCTGCGCGTTGGTGATACCGGCCGCAACCGGCTGCAATGCGTTATCCTGCGAGAATATCTCAAACTGCGCGCCTGCGAGAGGCGCATTAGTTAGAGCCTGTCCAAAATCTCTCCCATGTGATATAATTAGAACAAAATTCCATCATGGGGGAAACGAAAATGCGCAGCTCATATCCAAGTGATATAACAA
>JGI20166J26741_11735919_pt1 | contig 10602 bp, 8 predicted proteins | sample TergutCu122P5_FD_26741 | JGI IMG/M metagenome (IMG submission 26741) | reverse complement strand
CTGTAAGCGACATTGGCTCGGTGGTTTCAAAAAACATCGTAGATTTCTTTAAAAGCGATGAGATAAAATCCACTCTAGATTTGTTTAAAACTTTAGGCATTGAATTTATAGATGAACAAGGTTTAGAAAAGACGAGCATATTTACCAATAAAAATGTAGTGGTAACGGGGAGATTAAGCAAATACACAAGAAGCGAGATAAAGGAAAAATTAGAAGGCTTAGGAGCAAATGTCACTGAAAGTGTGAGCAAAAAAACTGATTACGTCATCTTTGGAGAGGATGCAGGATCAAAACTTGAAAAAGCAAATAAACTCTCTGTAAAAGCAATTTCTGAAGATGAATTCGAAGAATTAATCAAAGTATAAGGAGAATTTTTATGGATTTGACTTTAAATGAAATAAAAGAACTTGCTGATTTATCTAAATTAAGATTTAATGAAGATGAATTAAATGAAATATATGATGAAATTAAAAAAATAGTGGATTTTAAATATATGGTTAAGCTGTCCAGCTTAGATTTAAAAGACACTCCTATATGCATAAACCCTATTCCTATTGAAAATTTTATGAGGGATGATGTACCACTTAATGAGTTTAAATTAGAGGATGCGCTTTTAAATGCTCCTGTTAAACTAGAAGAATATTTTGTTGTTCCAAGGATTGTGGAATGATCGCGGAGGAAATTAGATGGAAATACATAGACTTTCTGGATGTGAAATAAGTGAAAAGATTAAAAATAGAGAACTTACCTGTGAAGAGGTCATCTCTCATTTTATAAAAAGGATGAAGGATGTGGATAAAAAAATAAATGCTGTTTTGCAGCTCGATGAAATGGGAGCTATGGAACGAGCTAAACAAATAGATAAGAAGATTTTAAATGGTGAAAGATTAGGGGTGCTTTGTGGAATCCCAATTGGACTTAAAGATAATATAAACTATAAAGGCTTAAGAACTACATGCGCATCGAAGATCCTTGAGAATTTTATATCACCTTATAATGCCACTGTTGTAGATAAAATTTTAAAAGAAGATGGAATCATAATGGGTAAATTGAACATGGATGAATTTGCTATGGGTTCATGCAATAAAACCAGTTTCTTTGGACCAGTTAGAAATCCTTGGAATTTAAATAAAGTATCAGGGGGGTCATCAGGAGGACCTGCAGCAGCAGTAGCGGCTTTAGAATTACCTATGACACTTGGGACAGATACTGGTGGTTCCATTAGAGAACCTGCCTCATATTGTGGAGTCATCGGAACTAAACCCACTTATGGTGCTGTTTCAAGATATGGTGTAGCTACATTATGTACATCTTTAGATCAAGTAGGAGTATTTGGCAGAACCTATGGGGATGTAGCATTATTATCTTCAGTCATATATGGATTCGATGAAAAGGATTCTACATCAAAAAATTGCAGTGTCTTATTTGAATTAAAAGATGACGATGGTTTTATAAAAGGAAAGAGAATTGCTTATCTTGAAAGCTTAAGTGGTGAAAAAGAGAATTCTCTTGTCAAAGGTATCTTAGATAAAGCAGTTCATGAACTTATAGAAAAAGGAGCAATTATAGATAAAATTCAATTAAATGGTGAAATATTTGATTTATTTATGAGCACGTATATCATCATGATGAGTACTGATTGCATGTCGAACTTAGCTAGATTTGATGGAATTAGATATGGATATAGGGATAAAGATGCCAAAACGCCTGATGAATTATACTATAATTCAAGGACAAATGGATTTGGAAAGGAAGTTAAGAGAAGGATTGTCATGGGAAGTTTATTCACACTGGAAGAAAACATGGATAAATACTATAACAATGCTCTTAGGATTAGATATAAAGTTATCGAAAACTTAAAAGAAATATTTAAAAAATATGATTATATTCTATCTCCAAGCACTGTAGATGTAGCAGACGATATTGACAAAGAGTATTTTGAAGCAGAAGGGTATTTTGCAAATCCACAGCTCGTACTTGCTAATTTAACAGGACTTCCTGCAATATCTATTCCTTTTGACTTTTTAAATGATATGCCCATTGGTATCCAATTTATTGGTAATTATTTTTCTGATTCAAACCTTTTAAAACTTTCTAAACTATTTCCTAAGATGGAAATTGAAAAAGAAATATAGGAGGAGAAAAAATGGAATATGAATTAGTAATCGGGCTTGAAATACACGTTGAGCTTTCTACAAAGACTAAGATCTATTGCAGGTGCAGCACAACATTTGGAGGAAGGGCAAATACCAATGTATGCCCAGTGTGCTTAGCTCTTCCTGGTGCACTTCCGGTTTTAAATAGAGAAGTGGTGAATTTTGGAATAAAATCTGGACTTGCACTTAATTGTTCTATAAATGATTATTGCCACATGGATAGAAAGAATTATTTTTATCCTGATATAACCAAAAATTATCAGATAACTCAATTTCCACTTCCGCTGTGCAAAGACGGGTTTATCGATATGGATGTAGATGGTGAAAAAAAGAGGATAAGGATAGAAAGGGTTCACATCGAGGAAGATACAGGAAAAGCCCTTCACACAAATGATAAAACTTTGATGGATTTTAATAGATGCGGTGTGCCTTTAATCGAGATCGTAACTGAGCCTGATTTAAGGAGCAAGAAAGAGGCTATTTTATTTCTTGAAAGGATTAAATCGATCTTAATTGCCATAGGAGTTTCAGAATGCAAGATGGAGGAAGGTCAGCTTAGATGCGATTTAAATACATCCGTCAGAAAAAAAGGAGAGGAAAAGCTGGGAGTCAGGTGTGAACTTAAGAACATGAGCTCTTTTAAAGCAATAGAAAAAGCTATAGATTTTGAATTTGAAAGACAAGTAAAAGCTATTGAAAATGGGGAAAAACTGATCCAAGAGACTAGAAGATGGGATGAAAAGAACTTAGTATCTATATCCATGAGAGAAAAACAGAGTGCTAATGACTATAGATATTATCCTGAAGGGGATCTGGGTGGTCTTAAAGTCAGCGATGAGTGGGTAGAATCTATTAGAAAAACAATTCCGGAACTACCACACGAGAGAATCGAAAGGTTTGTAAGGGACTATAAAATACCAGAATATGATGCCGAAGTTTTAAATCTTTCAAAGACAATGGCAGATTTCTTTGAAGAGACTGCAAAGATTTCTAAAGATCCAAAATCTTCATCTAATTGGCTTATGGGAGATATATCCAGGCTCTTAAATGAAGAAGCTATTAAAATAGACGAAATAAAGTTTTCGCCTTCGAGCTTAGCAGAATTAATTGTCTTAATAAATGAAGGCGTTATATCAAATGCTATTGGTAAAACTGTATTAGAAGAGATGTTTAGGACAGGAAATGAGCCTAAAAAAATTGTAGAAGAAAAGGGACTTAGGCAAAATAGCGATGAAGAGGAGATTAAAAAAATAGCAATTAAAATCCTCAAGGAAAATAATAAAATTGTTTTAGATTATAAGGCAGGGAAAGTTAAAATAATTGGGTTTGCAGTTGGTCTTGTTATGAAAGAAACTAAGGGGAAGGCAAATCCTCAAATTGTTAATAAAATCGTCATAAATTTACTAAATAGCGGAAATTACTACATATAATATTTAAAACACTAAAAGTTTAATTGACATTTAGTGTTTTTTATTATCTATTTTATGTAAAATAAATTAGAAATAAATATCATGTGAATTAAATATAAATTTTAGTCATATATTGAAAAAAGTATTTAAACTATTGTAATTTTTCTGTATACTATTTGTATATGCACATTATAGGATAAAAGTACTTATTTTCAAAGCTGAATATTTAATTAGGACTATTTAGGGTAATTGAGTATGGCTTATGTTTTGAGGTGGCAATCCATGGATGAAAAACTAAAAGAAGTGATTTCAAAAGAGAATTATGACAAAGAAAAAGTTTTCCAGGAACTTTATTCTTTGTTGTGGCTAAATTTATATAAATATGCTGCATACACACTTGGAAGCCATGAAGAAGCGGAAGATGCAGTACAAGATGCTGTAGCACTTGCTTATGATAATTTTGAAAAATTAAAGAATAAAGAAGCGTTTAAATTTTGGATATTTAAGATATTATCTAATTGTTGCAAAAGAAAACTGAGAGGCATCATTTGGAGCAGGAAGACAGATCCTATATACGATATTTTTGATTTGCATGAAGAAGATAAAACCAGCGAGATCACGGAAAGTTTAGATTTGTATAACGAAGTGATGAAGCTTAAAAGTGACGAGAGGATAATACTTAATCTTTCCATTTTTGGAGGGTACAAAAGCAATGAGATTTCTGAAATATTGAATTCTCCAGAAGGAACTGTCAGATCGAAACTTCATAGAGCATTAAAAAAATTAAAGGGTAATATTGGGGAGTGAGTTGTTGTGCATAATGATTTTGAAGATAAGAGCATTTCTGATGAAAAAAGATATATAGAACAAATGTTAAAAGTTATGGACGATTATCTTATAATTCCAAACAGTATAAGACCTGAGTACATTAATTTAAAACTTAAGAAAAGAATACAATTTGTAAGATATATAGCGGCTGCAGCTTTAGTGATAATTATATCCATGGTATCATTTGTATTTATTTTAAAAGGAAAATCACCTCAACCTGGAAATCAGCAAGCTGTAGCATCAAATGCAAGCCTTGGGAAATCAAACACAACTGATATAGGAAATAGCGAGTATATAACTAAAACTACAATCGATAATTATGATGAGTTAAAAACGATCTATTCAAAACTTATAGATAATACATCTGACGCATTATGCATTTATGACGACACATCAGCTATTACAGATATAGACGATAATTCAGTAGATACTGGAGATATTTATAAAACTGATGGTGATCATATATTTGCTTTATCACCAGGATATGAAAGAAGCGACGAAAATACATCTTTAGCAGATACAAGCAAAGCACGAGTGAATATTGTAAGCACACTTAAAACAGGTGAGATGAAACAAGTCAGCACGATATATTTAGACGGACAACCAGTTGAGATGTATCTATCTGGTAAAAAGCTTATTGTAATTACAAAGCCAGAGCAATATTATATAAATCTTCAAAACAATGAGATATTAACAACTGAAGAGTTCAACACACTATTCGAAGATTTTCATAAAGAAAATAATGGTGTTTGTAGCGATGAAATGGATAAACAATTTTATGATGGTTATCAGTATGAAACTAGTACTCAAGCGTTGATATATGATGTAAGCGACGTATATAACCCAAAACTTATGAGGACTTTTACTCAAGATGGGTATTATTCCTCATCAAAGCTAATGGGAGATAACTTTTATTTAATTACAAACAAGTATGATTATACAAAACATTATGATAATTTAGATGATATAAATCCTGTGAATATTTTACCTTTTACAAATGATAGCGCATATGATAAAGTAGATAAACCGATAGACTTAAGCAATATTATAGTATTTACTAATCCAAATAGCTATCAATATAGCGTTATTAGTGGATTAAATATTAACAACAATGAAAAAGCGACTACTTTGGCATGCCTTGGAGGTGTATGCACAACATATACAAGCTCAAATTCTGTTTATTTTTTAAGTATTGACTATAATAATTTTGCTAATAAAGATTATAACACAAATATCATAAAATATTCATTAGACAATGGTGTACCAAAGCTTACTGCAATTGGTAAGGTTTCTGGAACTATTTTGAACAAAACCTCTTTTGATGTATTTGATGATCATTTTAGAGTTGCTACAACAAATAATGGAAGTAAGAATAATATATATGTTTTAGATAGTGATTTAAAAATAGTAGGGAGAGCAGAAAATATACTTTCAGGTGAACAGATAAATTCTGTTAGTTTTATCAAAGATACTTGTTATTTAATCACAAATAGAGACACAGATCCTATAGTTTCAATTGATTTAAGCAATCCATCCGATCCTAACATAGTTGGTGGAATAAAAATACCTGGCTTTACTTCATATTTGTGTCCATACTCAGATACAAAATTAATTGGGATAGGGAAAAACGTGTCGATAAAGAATATTCAAGGTAAAGTTTTAACATTGACAGAGGGTATAGAATTATCATTCTTTGATATTTCGGATCCAAATAAGCCTGTTTTATTAAAGAGCATTCCTATAGGAGGAAGAGGAACATCATCAGAAGTATTGTATGATAGTAAATCCTGTTTATTTTTAAAGGATCAGAATATTTTAGCGTTTCCTGTTACTCTATACGAGAATCAGAACAACAATACAGATCCTTTATCCCCAGGGGTATTTAGCTATATGGGCTATTATATATATACTATAGATGATGCAGGAAATTTCGTATTTAAGTATAGGATCACCCACTATGATAAATTGCCTGATTTTACTAATTCAGAAGATAACAATCTTTTTGACAATATAGGTTATGAGATAAGCCGTGGAACTATTGTAGATGGTGTCCTTTATACCATATCAGAAAAAATGATTATGGCTAATTCATTAACAGATTTCAAAGAACTAGGGAAGGTAATATTGACAGATTAATAATATCAGCTAAGGTGAACATCTTAGCTGATTATTCTAACTAAATATTTGAAAATTCTGTATCAATTTCATAATAAATGCAAACAAAAAGTATATAAATGTCTTAAAAATGGTTAATAATTAATAATATTAAATACTAATAAAAAATATTCAGTAATGCAACAATATCTACCTTTATCTACTCTATATATTTAAAGGTGATATTGAGAGGTGAAAACGTATGAAAAACGATTTTGAGGATAAAGATATTACCATAAACCAGGATGAAATTAAGCAGACATTAAAAAAATTAGATGATTATTTGATTATACCAGATTCAATAAGACCTGAAAATATCGACTTGACATTTAAAAAAATAAGCATAAACTATGTAAAGCCTATAGCTGCAGCAGCTTGTTTGGTGCTTTTTTTACTTGGTATTGTTTTGCGCTTAAATTTACAAAACTCTATTATTTCAAAAAATAATGATGAATTAAAAAGCATTTATTTTAGCTTTCATAACAATGATACCAGTAATACAACCAGTCTTGAAATGGAAGGCGCATTGCCTTATAGTGCGAATAATTCAAGGAACTTTGCACCTGATGTTTCAAGCACAAATATTCAAGTAGAAGGAGTAGACGAAGGAGATATCGTTAAAACTGATGGTGATTATATTTATTCTATAAATAATAATTTTTATTTAGATAAATCAAAAAATGATGGCTATTACAAAAGCATATACACGATTAATATTACGAGTACTATTAAAAATGGAGAATTTAAAAAAATTTCTTCTTTTAATATAGAGGGACAGCCTTTAGAAATGTATTTAAAGGATAAAAAACTTGTGGTTATCATAAGTCCACAAGCTCAGTATTTAGATATTAAAACAAATGAAATATTAACACAGGAAGAATACGATCAAAAAGTTCAAGAATTATATAGTAATAGCACTATAAGCGAAGATGAAAGCAATGATTTTTTTTATAGATATCAATATCAAAGTTTAACAACTGCATTAATTTACGATGTAAGTGATCCGGCAAATCCACAGCTTAAGAGAGAATTTTCACAAGAAGGGTATTATTCATCTTCAAGATTAATTGAGGACGATCTATATTTAATTACAAACAAGAGCGATTACGCAATAATATATAATACAAAAGAGGATATAAACTTAAATAACATTGTTCCTTTTACCATCGACTCTATTGACGGTGGAAACAGAAAAGCGATGTCTTCAACCGATATTAAAATATTCGAAAATCCAAATGGGTATTCTTTTGTTTTAGTAAGTGGGATTAACATTAAAAATGATAAAAAAGCAGTTACTAAGGCATGTTTAGGAGGTAGTGATATAATATATTGCTCATTAAATTCCCTTTACATTACAAGCCGTTACTATGGGGAGCAAACTCAGCCGAGTGGTAGGATTGCTATAGATATGATTATGCCTTCAAATTCTGACACTGATATCATTAAATGCAATTTAAAAAGTGGAAAACCTGATTTTTATGCATCTGCAAGGATACCTGGAAGCATTTTAAATCAATATTCTCTTGATGAATACGATGGATATTTACGGGTAGCCACAACAAAAGGAAATTTATTGGATACGACTGGAGAAAATATAAGTAAAAATAATCTATATGTTCTCGATGATAAATTGAATATTATTGGAAAAATAGAGGACTTGACTCCAGGTGAACAAATTTACTCAACCAGGTTTATAGGGGATAAAGGATACTTAGTGACTTTTAAGCAGGTAGATCCATTATTTGCAATAGATTTATCTAATCCTAAAGAACCAAAAATAATCGGAGAGCTTAAAATACCAGGTTTTAGTCAATATCTTCAGCCTGTTTCGGAAAACTTATTGATTGGAATAGGAAACAACACTGAAACAATTGTAAAAAAAGATACAGATGCAGTAATAACCACAACAACAGGAATGAAACTTTCATTATTTGATGTATCAGATCCAAGCGATCCTAAAGAAATTCAGAATTATATGCTAGGAGCTTCAGGCACTTATTCGGAAGTTTTATATAATCCAAAGGCATTGCTTTATTCTAAAGAAAAAAATATAATCGCTTTTCCAGTGTCTTTAACGGAAGGAGACAATTTCAATATAACATTTATTGGATACTATATATTTGGGTTTGATGAAGTTACTGGATTTACACTAAAGGGCAGGGTTACCCATTACGATAAGCTTCCAGGTAATGATTATATTGATGACAAGACATACTATGATAGCATAGGTTTTGATATAAAAAGAGGAGTTTTTGTGGACGATGTTCTATATACTATTTCGGATAAAATGATACAGGCTAATTCTTTAAGCGATTTTAGCCTGATAGGAAAAGTTCAATTAAATTAAGAGCTAGTAGACACAGATAATTTTAAAGTTACCTGTGTCTATTTTGTATCATTATTTAGAACTTCATCTATTATCCTATATGTCTCAAGGGCTTCTTCGCCACTGCAGGTACTGTGCTTTTTACCTGTTAAGAGTTCATGAGTAACTTCTCTTATCATACTTTCCTCGATGAATTTAGGTGTACTTATAGTCAGTTCATCTATTTCATCCACTGTTTTTATCATTATATCGTTATTTCCATGGATGCTAAAACTGATAATTCCATTTTCGCCATGTACGATCATCTTGTCTTCTTCATCAAATGCTAAAAAGTTAAAATTGGTCGACCCTAAAATTCCATTCTCAGTTTCAAAACACATCGTGACAATATCTTCCACTTCATAATCTGGGTTATTATTTGTCTTTAATCCATATACTTTCGAAAAGTTTCCAAATAAATATACCATTATATCTATAGAATGGGGCGCAAGATCATAAAATCTTCCACCACCTGAAATTGCAACATCATATAACCAGCTATTTATCAATTCATCTTTATCATAGGATCTATTCAGTCTAAAATCAACTTCGAGAATTTTCCCTATCTTTCCACTATTGATAATTTCTCTTATCTTTATAAATTTTTGCAATGCTCTTCTATAATGTGCTACAAACAAAGGAATGCCCGATTCTTTGTAAAAATTTACTAATTGCAATGCTTCTTTATAATTTTTAGCAAGTGGCTTTTCAATATATGTTGGCTTTCCAGCTTTACAGCATTCTATAGCTTGCTTAAAATGGAGCCCAGGAGGTGTTGCTATGTATACTGCATTTACTTTTTCATCACTCAATAAATCTTCTACATTATCGTACCATGAAGAAGCATGAAACTTTTTTGCTGAGAATTTTGCTTTTTCTATATTTCTTCTCATTATAGCATGGATCTCGCTATTATCAGAGATGAAAGCCATTCCACTTTTGTTTTCTACAACACTTCCGCATCCAATAAATCCCCAGAAAACTTTATCCATAAAAATCACCTTTATCTCTTAATTGAATTAAATACAGGCCCTAAATCTACTTCAATATTTTCTAATGTCTTTAACTTTATTTTATCATCTTCAAAATAAAAATCAGGCTTTCCATATATTCCATTATTCAAAACAAACACAAAAACTCTTTTTATTTCAGGATCAATAATCCAATATTCTTTGATACCCAATTTTTCATACTTACCTAACTTTTTAATCATATCATATCTTGCAGTAGAGTCAGAGAGTATTTCGATTACAAATTCAGGTACACCTTTATATCCTGTTCCTTTTAAACCTGGTTTGTCACATATTACTAAAATATCAGGTTGAACTACAGTTGATATATCTTCATCTCTTTCATTTTTATTAGTCAGCTTTAAATCAAATGGTGCAGCAAATACCAAGCATGGTGATCCCTCTAACTGCCTATCTAATTGGCTGACTATTTTACTTGAAATAGCTTGATGCTCCCATAATGGAGCTGATAACATATAAGGTACACCATCTAATATTTCCCATCTTTCATCTTTTGGAAAATTCAAATAATCCGAATAAGTATATACTTTTTCTAAATTTGGTATTGTCATCGTAAGCGACCGTTACATAAAATCTACTAAAAACTAATAATTAGAGATTTTTTCCTTGTTCAACGTGTCCTGCCTTGCCAAAGCTACTACAGTTTGTTTGACACTCCA
>JGI20166J26741_11735808_pt1 | contig 10603 bp, 9 predicted proteins | sample TergutCu122P5_FD_26741 | JGI IMG/M metagenome (IMG submission 26741) | reverse complement strand
TCCCGGTGGGACCCCAAGTGTGTTTTTAATTTTTTATGTTTTTTTGAAAGAACACTTTATAAGTCTAATTACATAATATTTATCTTAAGCTGATGCGGGATACGTACAAAAATCAGGAGTAAATTAGTTGATATAGTTATGGCAGGATCACAAAAAATCACCCTCTGGGGTCCTCAGAGGACCCCCCCCTTGGTATATTAAGGGTTAAGACCACTAAGGTGCCTTGAGCTGTCAGGGACCAATTGCCCAGTGACATGTTGTAAAATCCCAGAGGAATGGAGACCTCATCTACACTGCTGCAAAATCCTAAAAACTCACCAGTTTGGTTATAACTCTGAAAAGTAATTTTAAGGTATTCTCTGTGTGCAGAAAATTGTTTTGTAGAGATGTCTAGTCTTTCTGTGTATTTAATCTTCTGATCTGTTCAGAAATTTGGATGGCAGTTGTTTTGGAAAGTCAATGTTAAAGTTGCTGAGGAAGTTTCTCTTTCATATGTGTTAAGTAGAACCTTTAATTTGGTACACCATATACTTAGAATCAAAATATGTCTCAAGTAATATATGTAGATCATGGTGAATTTTATATTGTGTATTGCATATATGTTTTTTTATGACTAACCAGAGCTGCAGCACTGTGGGTGTAAATAATAATAAACATTACGAAGTCAATTTTTATATATGTGTAAGGATATACATTCAGTGAAATTAGACTGATTTTAATGTGATATCTTGTTTGTTTCTCAGATATGGAAAAAGTAAGTTTCTACCAAGTGATGTGTTAACATTCATGTCTTTCAGTTCTAAATTTCTATAAATGCTTGAACGGAGTGATCTCACATACATCTGTAAAGCTAGATTGGCTGATGATGTGTCAACAGCGCTAAGAGTGTTACCATGTTTAAGGTCATGGATTGCAAGAGCTTAGGTTATTTCAGTTTGTACATTGCAATGTGAAGTTTCATAAATGGGGGAATCAATCTTTGTACAAATTTTTTATATCTCCATTATTCTTGCAGCAGATGTGTGCATCCATACACCAAAAAGAAAGGGAATAAACAGATTAAAATGAGGTTTTAGTTTTTCATGGAAGTGGCCGTGAAGATCGTTGTTGTCTTAGTTGTGACGCGCCCTAGTCTAGCAGCGTGCTGACATTTCAGAGGCTCTTGTCACCTCTGTCATTAGATCAGCACATTTCTTCCATATGACATGGTGTCACAACAGACAGCATTCTTTATAAACAGATTGCGTTTTAGTGTGTTGAGGGTGGTACATACCCGTTTGTAATGAAATATTTTAATATGTGTTTTGTCTTTTCTCATCTCTTGTTTCAACATACTTTCACACACCAGATTTACATAATTTGTCACGAAAATCTGATTTATACTTCTTCTTTCTTCAGATATAACCAACAAGATACAACATTATAGAGTATTCTTTATTACTGTCAATGCTCTGCATGTTTCAGGTGGTTTCTTCTCCCATCATCAGGAGCTCAAAACTGTACACACAGCATCTGGTATATGTCAAGCTTGCTTGCTGCTACCGATAGCAGTAGCAGCAAGTAAGCTTGACATATACCAGATGCTGTGTGTACAGTTTTGAGCTCCTGATGATGGGCGGAGAAACTGCCTGAAACATGCAGAGCATTGACAGTAATAAAGAATATTGTATAACGTTGCATCTTGTTGGTTATATTTGAAGAAATAACAATGCACGGTCCCATGAATGTCAGATTGATTTATACGTTGGGGTCACATTTGCTGACCTAAGGGAAGACAAGTATTCTGTTGCAGTGTTAGAACAACAGAAAGCAGGACAAACTGTTTGTAGACCTAGTATTAATTCTGAGGGCTTTGTGTTTTATATGTTTATGGTCGGTTTCCAGTTTGTATGGCTGTTTTATACTGGTGCTAATATATTGAATTTTATGCATTTTACCTGCGTAATGTGTGAATTCAAATGTGTTCTGTTTATCTTTTACTACCTGAATACTTTCAAGTGATATGTTTTTGATTTCCCTCACACTATGTGAATTTGTACATGTTGTGTTTATCTTTGACTACCAGCTTACTTTCAAGTAATTTGTTATGACTGCCCTCATACCACGTGAATTTGTAAATGTTCTCTTTGTATTGTATTACCAGAATACTTTCAAGTAATGTGTTCTGGATTGACAAAAATTGTAAGACGCTTCTTCTGTACCATTTTTTGGAATGCAGTGGAGGTGCATTGGTTGAGTGAGAATTTATATTATCTGACCTTTGTTCGGAAGGTTCTCCTAGTTGTGTGGGTGTGGTTTATTTTGTTTATGTTTCAAGTGTACATTACACGCAGTCTGATGGTATTACCATGTGCAGTTGATGGAAAAGAAAGTCAGGGAATACAAGAGATAAATTTGGTTACCTAGTGTTTTAGTCAAAACGGAGCTGCAATTGTGTTGAATACACAATTAAATTTTTAGTTCGTATCTTTAGAAGTATATACATGTATACACACACACACATCCATCCATACATACATACAAGTATTGAGAAGTGGCTGTCAGATGCTGTTGGAATGTAAATCAAGGAAGATACAAGGTTCTGGGATGTTACACTGTGTTGTGTGGTAAATAGTTCTTGCAAGTCAACATGTAACATCCCAGAAGATTTAGATTTTCATCAGCATGGCTGTGAGAATTTCCAATTCCATTAATTGATTCTGAGTAAAGAGAAGTTCTGCTAACATGGTTCTAATTCAGGAAGAGTAAGGAGTTGATGACAGTTGGAAAGTAAGGGAATACATTCTAGAAATGAGGGTTTTTAATGAAAAATTAACAGTAACTCCTTCATGTAACTGAGATAAGAGTTATGCAATAATGACATTTTATAAACAACGTGCAGAATGTTTGTCTCAGGAATGCAAAGTTACTAACCACTTCAGTAATACTTGTTCTCAGCTGTATTCAAGTAGCAAATAGGCTGTTTGAACAGTGTTTATGACACATTCCATTATTAAATAATGGGTATTTAGTGTATGTTACAGTTGTGAAATTTTTAATTTAAAAATCCCTTCTTTGTGATATTTTATCTTACTCTCCAATGAGCACGTATCCTTCAGTGTTCTGAACTGAGCTTAGGATGACACACCTTTATTTACACTGGATCATGTGATTAATGTTCTCACAAAGTTTGGCAGAGTCTTCATGTATCACTTTGTGTGTATATTTTTATGTATGCGCGTAAGTTACTGTAGGCAGGTCATTTTTTGTAGTTATGGTATAGTACTTTAAACAGGTAATGCAGTATTGAGAGAACAACAATGTTTTTGATAATTTTGTACATAATATGATGGACTTTTGTATGTTGTCTTGAAATGTAGTACATAGAGATCAAAACAAAGATGCTTCCCTTCAATTTAGTGTAATTTCATTGGTTTAATTGATTTGCAATGACAGCACCTCCTCAAATTAAAAATATTTTTAGATTGTACTGTGTGTTCCTAGAATAACTTGTGTGTGTGTATTTTAAGGGGGGTGGGGGTGGGGGAGAGAGTAAGCAGAGTACAAAAGTTTCTCTAAGTTGATTGTACTTACCTGAGTCTCATCTTACTGAGATTTGCTGTGTTGTGTGTAAGTTTGAAATTGGGATATTTGGGTAGAAAAGAGGGTGTGTCATAGAAATATTATTGCTTGTTTGTGTATTTTTTTATCCACACTGCTAAACTACAGGTAAGAATCATCAGTCCCAAATGCAGAATTTTTGGGCGCACTGAAATTACTATGAATTGTGGATAGAACCTGTTACATTGCATTCCCCACACCACTTTATTCAGTACATATTGTCCCTGTGGGTGCTAAAATTTGAGGACCATCTTTCATTTGCATAGTAACTGTAATTCAGTTCGTCCATTTGACACCATTTGAGGTTAATCTTGGGGATGAAACATTTGGTTTGTTCATCAGAACATGTGTGCACATTAATTAAGGGCTTGACTAACACTGAGGAAGTTGTCAGAATTGGAAATACTTATTTGGGAGGCAAGTGGTTTCCATCTTGACAGGACACTGACTACCCTTGTAAGTTTTTTTCTGGTTTTTTCTGTCCCTGCAAGCATTTGTCTGGATAGTACCTCAGATCAGGCCAGAACTACTTGCTTGTATATCCTGTCCCATTTGTTATTCACTGATCACCCTACCATTTGACACTGCTTACAGTGAGAGTATAATTTCAAGGATCTGCCTTTTACATTTTCCCATATTTAAGGTACACCTCTGAGGTCTTAGCTTGAGGTACATGTAGCCAGGGGTTTACAAACCACAGGTGCTAGGTTGCTTGTTCGACTAAATTTTGTTTGTGCTTAATATATGTGGGTCCTCATTATGTAACTTGCTTCATTTCACCTTTCTGGCACCTAGAATTTTGAGACGGCTTCTAAATTTTTGGAAAATTTGTAGACCCCTGCATGTAACATATTATTTTCTTACTTTCTTGATTTAAATGTTTACCCCCATTTTGCATATGAAATTTTGATTCCTATACATCTTCCACATCTTGGGTAAGTGTTGCAGGGAATTGTTAGTGTGTATCAACCTGCATGTGCCTACCTTTCCATTGTTAAAGGTCATAATTTGCACAGCATACCACAGAGAGTGAATGGGCCTGCCCATTCTTGTGTCTTTGTGTCAGTAAGAAGTGATATCAAAGGAAGACATGCAGTACAGCAAGTGCAGGCAAGTACATGTATTAGGAAGGTGGTGAAGAAGTGGAAGTGGAGCAACCTGTTCAAACGTTCGGGGAGGCAGTTGCTGGTTTGGAGACAGGTGATGAAATCTGACTTATTTTCTAGTGATGCTAATGTGTGCCATTGACTCAGTTGGACAGAAAGCTGCTCTTTGTCAGGTGGAGATGTTAAATAAGCCACATTTCTACATTAATCAGAAAAATGACCTGTCTGGGTATGTATGCTTGCATTATTTGTTATATGTTACTGGTGCAAGAGTTCATAACTTATAGTGTACCGGTGTATGGCACAAATGGAATTTAGTGTAGTCATATTCTATATACATAATGTAAGTCTTCTATGTTGAAAAAATGCATCCTTGTTTCCAGATATGGCTGCTGAGGCTCTTCCCATCTTTCACTGCAGACCCTGCTGTGTTTGCTGTGTGATTCATATTTTTGAATTAGGTTCTGTTTTTAGATTGGTATTTTTGTAATTCACATTCTGTTTTATGAGTAATATTTTATAATGTATGATGTATTAATTTAGGTTTATATGTGATTTTAATAAATTTGTAACATTGTAATACTATATTTGGAAGTTCTTATTATTCTTGTTCTTGTCAAAATTGTATGTACGTTGGGAAATTAATGTAAGAAGTGAATGCACATGTTTCTTTTTTGAGTGTCTTACAGGGGATTTAATGAACAATATTTTAAATGTGTGTTTCCCTGAACACCCATTTAGCAACTACAGTAGGAATCCTGTCTGTCATGCAGATGTTAAGCAGGGGTTTTACCGTAGTCTGAGGTACTTGTAGCATTGTAGCATCATTAAGCAAACAAGTGCTGTATGATCAGTGACATACATACAGCTTACTGCGCACGGCAGACCAAGTTTTAGCTGACGTAATACACCCAATACAGGGAAGCTATGTATGGAGCTTAATCACACAGATCACGTCAATAACACCCCAGGAAGACGCCAATGGTTCCTGCAGTTTGAGTAAGTGAAACAACGGCTGTCTGAACGATGACTATTAGTGCAGTAACACAAGTGAAGTGATAGTGAAAGTGGTACAAAACTGACACGCCTTACCGTACGTTACATGCATAAGTCTTCCCAACCAGTTAGTCAATTCATGCAAGACACTGTGAAGTGACTTAACATAATATTTTATTCATTACATTTTACTTACCGTTTTAATCCAATAATTTTAACGTAGCAGTCATTTCACTAATAATGTAAAGCCCAATGGGATCCCATTGCGTTCCGACATACCCTGTTATATGTGATATGCTTTAGCTCTTATGGACCTGATGATGATCTAAGTTGACTGAAACATGTTGTCCTATTGAATTTTATAGATGACATCCTGTAATTAGGACTTATATTTGTTGTGTTTGACAGTTACTAATAAGTTAATTATTATATATTGTGTTTACAAAGTGTTCCTCAGTTATCGTCTTGTTGATATCACCTACAGCCTTTAAAATATGTGTTACATTGCATGAATTAGCAAGAAAGCAGGTGGTACTGTGAAAAGTTATATTTCCTGACTGGTTGTTGATATTCTGTTCAGTAAGGGTAAAGGTAAAGTTCACCCTATAACCTGCCATGCAGGTACAGAGAGGGAGTAGAGGTATAGCTCTGCTCTTTCTTTAACCTTGGCACTGGATGAAGGTGGGTGATTAATGTCATGCCCTGGTGGCTTTACCCTGGAAATGACCTGGCAGCCATTGTAAAGGAGGATGGGTGGGCCCCAGGACCAATCTGGATGGGTGCAGAAAATTCACCTCTTCTGGGTTTTGATCCCCAGACCTTCCAGCCTGTAGCGAATCGCTATACCAACTGTACTATCCTAGCCTCTGTTGTATTCATTGCGTAAATGTAATCCTAAATCCTTTGTATCAGTTAGGAGCTTAAACTGAGTGTCCTTTGGCCTTAACCCATTTTTCCTGCAACATAGTAAAATCAGTCATACTATAGCAGGCCATTAAAATTTGTAGTTGAAACGTTAGTTTCACATAGTTTAGTGTTTCCCTTTGTCATATTATTCATTTAATTTCAGTTTTTTTTAACTAGGCACAAAATTAAAATGGTGGGTAAAGTTTAAGAAATCCCATTAGACTTCATAAAATATAATTATACTTACTTTATTAGAATGTCATAGATCTTCTACAATCACATACTTTGCTTTGTACATTCATTACCTCATATCAGTACCAATAAGAAAACTGAACTGGAAATGAAGTCAGTGTAACTTAAAAGTAAACATTAGTAAATTTGTTTTTTAATATTCGCAGATATTTCACATTTAAATAATTTATGCACAGTAATGGTGGATATAACAATTGATCCCAGTTATTGTTAGCTCATTTATGACTTAATTTAGATTCTTTTGTTCCGATCCTTAAATGGTGACTGTCCTTTTTCACTATTAAAATTGATCAAGTGGAGAATCTTCTGTACTTTTTCAATATTAAAATACAAAGAGGTTCAAAGACTGTACCTTCCCCCATATTGATCATTCAGTATTCAAAAGTCACAAATACTGTGTTCACATAAAATTGTTTTGCATTGGTTTAACTACATCATTTTAATTGGCATCAAGTAATGTTTTTCTGTAACTTTTGTGGAAGAATCTATGAACCAGAACTCTAGAAAATTTGGTCTGATCATGGCATATTAGGCCTTTTGGTACAATATTCAGAGTACTGAAGTCCCCTGCATTACTAATATTGTGCCATGCATCAGAATGTATGATGTGCTAAACGACTTCCTATGGTACGCAGACATATCGAGGGCTGTGCACATTCGTGTGACATGTTCAGCATCTTTATTCTAGTATTTCCTTAGTTACAGCATACATAACTAACACTGAGTAGACATCATGAGAATTCTGATGGTTTTCAACTTAATTATTAGCAGTAGGTGACAACTACAGACTTGCAAAACTTACTTCACTTATTGGGAGTCTTGCATTCAGAATGTGTAACTAATACAGGTGTACAGATTTGAAGATACTGGAGGATGTAATCTATAATCATGATGATACATTTTTAGGGGACAATGTCTGGGACTTCGACACAGTACAGTGCTGCATTTTTATGTTCCATAGCTCTTCTCTTGGATGTAAGAAAATTCTTTACAATGAACCTAAAATCAATGCTGAATGATGAAAGGAGTTTTTGATGCATTAATGGTGGTTCTAATTTTCACAGAAAAAGCACTGATAGGGTATAATTATAATGTTGTTTTCAGATTCTTTCCTAACTACTTAAAACATAGCATTCTAACATTATATGCATCTGAGCTATCTGAAGCTTATGTACAGTACATATGTCTTAATCAGCCCTCCCAAGAAAATTCTGTATGCTCTGAAATGGACCTTTGAATTGGCTAGCATTTGGAAATTCTGTATAGCATTTGCTTGTGTTGACAAGAAACTGGAGGGTGTCAAGAGTTGGCCATGCTATGTAGGAAGGCGAAACTTATTCAAATATCTGGTAGGTAACTACATTTAATATTTTTCCTGAATGACATACTCTCAGTCATTTCAAAAATTACCTAGTATATTGTCATTGTAAGTAGTTGTCTTGTGCTTTAGTCAATAACGACAATACATTTTATGCTTGTCTTGACAAGTGGAATGCTACAGACATATGAAGTACCCTGCAACTTTGTTATCATCAAAGGGAATTATTAAACCAGTATCAACATTGCCATTTAATATTGTGGTTAAATAGGGTGAAGTGTTACAGTAAGCTTGACTAATGTTATGAACATTGCCCAGTCATCTTGGGAGTTGTTAACACTTCGTTTCAAAGACTGGATCTTCTTATGCCTGAAAGTGAAGAAGGGGGGGAAAGTATCCTAATCTGGTGGGCCCATTTGAAAGGGCTTCTTTCTATTGCTCGAGTGTGCTTCCATCAAGTTAAGGATACTTCTCCCTCCATTTGCACTGAAGATGGAACAATATGAAAAATCTAAAACATAGAATATGCAGGAAGTCAGACATTGTTCCAACATTAGTCAGTCTTATTGTGGTACACCATTGTCAGAGTCCTGGAAGGTTGAAAGTGTTAAATGTTTACCGAGAGGAAGCAGCAGGGATGGGTACAGGGAGAGGAGTGTGAAGGAAGTGATGGACAATGCAAGGACTTTTGCAGCACTGACATTCCTCTTCACGGATTTGGCTTCTTCTCAGAAGTTGAATGCTTCTCCGAGCTGCAAGCTGACAGTCGGCATCTCCAAGACACATCAGATCAGCCTCAGTGATGAACATAAGGTCACATGCTGCTGGAGAGGGTGCCCCGAGTTCTGGACCCTGAGGAAGAGAAGGTTCCATATATTGCAGGTCCTTATGTGGGAATAATTTCTAATGTATAGGATTAAGGAATTATTAAATTGAATGTCATTGAAGTTAATTCAGCACTTCATGGAGTAACTTTCTCCCATCATAATTGGGACTGCTCTCTGCCACATAACTGTCTTTACTGTTTGTCGTTCTTTACCAACGGTAAATCTGTCAGTACAACTCCACTGTTAATCAGTTGGTTAGTGGTTGAGCTGCATAAGCCATTAAGCCATTGTAGGACGGAATTTTGGGTGATAAGATGTTAAATGTCAGTGGAAGCAGGTCATGGGTCATTTTGAAGAGTTATTATTCCAGCATCTGCTGGAAATTGTGAAACAAAGTTTCTGTTGTTACCAACTATCTCAAATTGTTCCAGTTTTGTAATTATTTTGGACTTCATGCTGTGTCATAATAAAAGACCCTTACTTCCAATAAAGACTCTGCAATATGATAATCTGACACTTACACATAAGTAGCAGATCTGGTGAAGACTGCAGAGTGGAACAAACAGCTGACTGTGGTCACCAATCACATATTCTGAACTTTGACATGTGTTGAGAATCTCTTCCAACACTGGGCATTCGTTGTCTGTGGCAACAAGTCAAGTATTTTAATTAGAATAAATGATGTGGCAATTAGCAGTTATTGATCCAGCAGTTCTCAAAGTTTCAGAACTGTAAAATTGTCTAAGACTGGATCGAGCTGGCTGAGGATAGGGACAGGTGGCGGGCACTTGTGAATGCAGTAATGAACCTTTGGGTTCCATAAAATTCGGGGAATTCCTTGACTAGCTGAAAACCAGTTAGCTTCTCAAGAAGGACTCTGCTCCATGGAGTAAATAAGTTGTAAGTAAAGTTGTCTAAGAACTTAAATTTTCTTGTGATGTTTGGACCAACAGTTAACATTAGAATGTGCTATTTAAGTATCTTTTGTAAGGTATAGTTCAATAGGTTATTATATTGTTTGTGTCACTCTTCACTCAGACTGTTTTGCATGATGGCAGGGAGTGCAACAGAGACTGCTATTCAAATTTGCCATGAGTTGGGATCTGTTGCACTGTAATAAATATTTTCTATTTACCACATTTAAAGAAGGTGCTAGAAATGATTTTCTTCAGCTAAAAACGTGTCATATCTAAAAATACATTATTTGTTGCATGTAAAATTTCAGCTAAATTTCCATGGCCTACTCAGGGCCAGGGACAGCCTTGACAAAAACAAAATAATACACACGTTACAGGTATGTTTTTTTATATGCACAACTCGTTGCCATCTCATCAGGAAAGCTGTGAACAAAATTCAAGAAAGTCTCCATTCTAAGGTGTATCATCAGGAAGACAGGTGGGGGGGGGGAACAAAATTAGTCAGGGGACTTTCCCCAAAAATCCAGGATGAATGGTCACCTTAAGTTCAGCAAGCTGACGGGAAGTGACATGAGGATAGTTGTTGGCTAAAATCATGCCCCACTACAAGTTATTTAAAAGCTAAGGAGAGTGGTTGAAAAATATAAGGTGTATCCATGAAGAAGTTCAGTTACAAGATCT
>JGI20166J26741_11735697_pt1 | contig 10603 bp, 8 predicted proteins | sample TergutCu122P5_FD_26741 | JGI IMG/M metagenome (IMG submission 26741) | reverse complement strand
TGTCTGTCATAGAGCCCAGCTATGTGATCAAACGCAGGTATGGCTAACAGACAGGGGGACGTCGACTTGCGCTTCGCGCAAGTCTCCGCCCCCAGTTAGAACTTTGGCTTGCCTTGGCTATGGTGCCTAGGGAATGAAAATAACTTAATGTAAGGAGTCCACCAGGTTAGGTGCTTCTTTGCCTGGAAATGGAAACAGACCCGGTTTTCAAAATGTCATGCTTCGTCAAAAACTTAGGCTGTGCCAGTTAATCTTTATCATGCTGTGTTCTGTCTTTTGGATTTCTTGAACCTTGAAGATGGGACCAATACATTGTCCTGAAACATCAGTAAGGAATGACCACCCTCTGCTGCGTAATATCGCAGCAGAGTGCATATCTCACTTGACGATTAGACAATGCAGGCTTTGACTCCGCATGGTTCAGTTCAGAACAGTCTGGTTTGGCACAGTCCAGTTAATTGCTTCATACATGAATTTAAGATGACCTCACATATTTAAGCCCCAAATTTAAGGAAAAAGCTTTGTCTTGCATTTGGGTAAATATGGTACATACTGGCAAGAAAAACACTGAAGCTTTATTAGTCAGTAGTAAGGAGGTTGGTCTAGAATAAAATGCTGAGCCAGCTACATATATGTTCTTGTCTTGTGAACATAATGCAGGACAAAATAATAAAGACAGCTAATAAATCCTTGGAAAATGTGGCAGAGTAAATGTATTTAGGAACAACAGTAACGAAGAAAGATTGCATGCTTGAAGAAATTAAAACAAAATTTAGGAAATGCCTGAAACCATTTAGTCCAGAATCTTGTGTTGTCCATATGCTGCCTAAGAATGTAAAAATTAAAATATGCAAAACTGTAATTTTGTATGGGTGTGAAACTTGGCCCTTGCTATTAAGGAAAGAAAATGTTTTTTTGTGGCCATGAACAAAATGGAAGAAACCCCAATACGCCTTACAGCAGGGCATGGATTTGCATTAATTTAACCTAAGAAATTTTATGAGCTTTCAGCTGTTTTCTTACATCAAGAGCTTGATCATGAAATTAAGTGTTTATTAATATAAAACATGACTTTCATACGCGTATACACTATGTGACATGATGCACTGCATTTTCCTCCATTTTACAGTTTCTGAACACTTGTTCAGATTTATACAAAACTTTGCGTGATACTCGTAAATGTACAAGAACAATATTTGTTGGCAAATTAAATCTGAGAAGTGAGTGAATTGTCCAAGTAAGTGTTTATTTTTCTCATTAAGTATACCCAAAATTGAAGAGTGTTTCACGCACATTTACTTGTTTTGATGAGATAAATGTTATGCCTCAAATGTGTATTTTTTATAGTATAGAACATTTTTATCTATAAAGATTGTGAACACAGTCTTAGCCCCAATAGTGCATCCAGGTTCTGATGCAACTATTGCTGTTTCAGGCATTACACATGTACCTGATGCTCTGTAACCATATTGAGTAGAACTAACATGAGCTAAAGAAAAGGAAATATGTTACTGACAAATCTGACAATTTCTTCCACATAAACTCCATATGGTTTTCAGTATCTTCTAAGAAAAGAATTACGATAATGGAAAAATGAGGTTGGATGTTTTAATTCTGTCAAATGTTGGAAATTAACAACCCATAATGCTGACTGTATTCTCATCACTGGTTGGATCATAGCCAGAAAATTCTTGAAGATTCATAATCTTGTACAACTTGTAAAATGAAACCAATTGCATGCTAACTAAAACATTCTAAACTAAAAACCAAATATGGTATTGTAAGAGGCCTTTTGCATGTGTGCATGTACTGTAGTTGCTTGTGTGGTGGGCAGTAAATAGTAGAGAATTTTAAAAGGGCCATTTTAAGGAGTTTGAACAATTACAATTTTTTTAGCCCTTTCACTGTTAATGAAGACATGTGGCAGAGAGCTACTGTGTGTTAGTATTTATCTGTCAGAATGCGGATGTCAGTGCAGTGTTTCATCCCTTCCTCTTATATAAAGTGTGTACATAATACACCAGCTCCTTATATTTCCAACTCCTCAGTGAGGAACTTCTCAAAACCAATAAAGAGGTGTTACAGCTCTCAGTTTTTAGAAAATTGGTTTCATCCATAACAGTGGAAGGATTCAAGAAATCAAGATGATTTGCTTAATAAAGGTTTAGTGATTTATTGGAAGTTGTTCCTGTTATGTTTAATGGTCAGTGTGTTGTAAATTTTAGGGTGAGATGGAGGTGACACCAGCATGCTACGCTCACCTTCTGAACTCACTGCTGTGTCTCGCTGGAGGAAAAGTAGCAGTTGTACTTGAGGTGTGTGTTGTTTGTCGGAGGTGAGGACAAGGTGGCACAGAATTGTAGAAATTAATGTTACTGTGTTCCATGAGTAACATCTTTTCTGTCATAATCGTATTCATCATAAATTGTAACTCCATGGTATAGTGTATTTTAAAAGTTTTAATTATTCAGATTATTCTGTTGATCAAGACATCCATTTGCAGGACTCAAAGATTGTTTGTCAAGATCACAAAGTGTGATATTCAACCCAATTTTCAACCAGATGAATAGAATTCAGATCTTCACAACTTGTTTTTTTATTGACATTCTCATTTATGTGTGCTATCACATAACAAAAACCAGGTAACATTAGATAAATTTTGACACTTTTCTCTTTTTATCTCCCTAACATGAACAAGACAAACACAAAGTTATTGAAATTCTTACTTGCTCTTACTCTGTCAGAAGTGACATTAAACCCCTCTTCAGAAGTCAGTATTGTGTCCAGCTTCTTAGATAAATGTATATTTTTTCCCTCACTTGCCTGTGAGGCGTGTGTACACACACCTCACAGGGTAAGTCCTATTTTATACCACTTTTGCCCAAAATGTTCTAATAGTTCGCAACTTTTTATTTACATACTCCATATATATCGTTTTATTACAGCCACAATATGCAGCCATAACACTGACATCCTGTGCAGCCTCTATATATCTACTTTTAACCAAGTGTGTCATTTTTAGCTAAGTACTGATTGTGGCTCCCTGTTGATGGTTTCCTTGTAAACCGAAACATGTTGGAGCAGTTTTACTTACTTTAAAATATTTTAATAACTCTACGTTTTTTAACGTTGTGTGCATCAGTTGGAAATTAAAGTGCTGAATTCAGATACTAATTTTATTCAGGGTGTACAGAGAGGAGAAATCTTGAGGTAGGGAGACTTCATAACACTTTCAAATATGGCTACTTCTGACATCTTGCATTATTCATAAAAATAGTTGGTGGCCATGTTAATTTTAAATTAAATTTTGTCGTGAATATTTTAAAATGTATAAGGAGCTTCAGTCATTGAACATTAAGAAACATTTAAGTACCAGTTTTCTTCAGGGTGTATAGAAAAATTTCCTGGGATTGTGACAGAACTTAATAATGCCCTAAATTTTGTTATTTCTTACTTTTTTATTGACCATAAAACCGACTGGTTCGTTTCTTCTAAGCACTTGACTTTGTTAGACATCTTCATTTCAGCCCTACAATTTTCTCTGTATCTGCAGGGGGGTTACTGTCTTCAGTCCCTTGCGGAGGGAGCAGCGCTGACTCTGAGAGCACTTCTCGGTGACCCTTGTCCTCTGCTTCCCAGTCAGGGACGCCCCTGTGAAGGGTGAGTTATTATTTACTGTGTTATGTGATTACCAACAGCATAGGGTCATAATGGAGAAACGATGATTCCACATCAACTGATTGTTTCATGCAGTGCCCTCTATGTGCAGTTTATACATTTTAAATTAATTGCTGTTAATCATTACATTCACACAGGCCCAATTTAAGACCTAATCCTAAGCCAGTTTATGTCTTCATGACTTACATATATTTTTGTACAGTCCATTTTAATAGTGTCCTTCAATATGTGCCCAGGACTTCAAAACAGTCTGTCCCATTGAAATTTGTAAGGACTTGTTGTTTTTGCATTCATGCTATATATCTCACCTACTTCCTTCTTGGTTTAATCAGTATTATTTAAAATCTTAAAGTTTAAATTTTTAGCAGATTGCACAGTACTAGGTAAAACTGTGTACCTCTTTTTTTTATATAAGTTTCTTCATTCTCCTCTTTACTCCCACATACCATATATTGACTTTAGAATTTTATTGTCTATAACCCCTGTGTGAATGGATTTCTACTGTGTTATTTCAATATGTTTCTAGGAGGTAGTTGTGGTATTAAGTATAAAGTTATTCCCATGCGTAAGCACTGTGCATTTTAGATGTGTAGGTACGTAACATCTTAATGCCAGCGACAGATGTGCACATTGATTGTGATTTTATAGAAGCTGTACTGTACTTATGTTTTATGAAAACTAGGGGAAGCCTTCCACACCACTGGATGCAGCTAACAGCTCCACACCATTATCGAATAGGGCCGTGTGCAATTCTAGCAAATTGTAAGCTGTTTGAAGAGTCAGTCTGTGTAAATAGTTCCTGGGCATCTTTGATTTTTCACATATGCTTTTCCATTTGTCTGACATCACGAGTGTTGTTGATAAACATATTCTTAAGAGAGGGGCTTGTATGCACAATATTATGATGATACATGAATTTCACAGTGACTCACTACTTCCATACTTTTTTGTTTCATGTGAATACAAGCACTGAAAAACAGGAGCAGTTGTTAATTAGTCAGGCAGTCAAAGAGTCAAATCTTTAAAGACTACCATTTACCCATAATTAATTAAGTAAATGCTTAATTATTCCGTGTCAGGAATTACAAAATAATGAATCAGTCCATAAATACATATGTTACTTGAAATCTGAGTTCTGAATTAGTTGGTACATTGGCAGAATATACACCAGTGAACAGAATTGCCAATACTGAAGTAAGCCTCAGTGTAAAATGTAAAAACTGACAATATGGTATGCCAGGACAGTGTAGTCAGTATAGTGACTCACTATAGGCTGGATGGTCCAGTGATGGAATCTAGTGGGGATGAGATTTTTTGCAGCCATCCAGACTGTCCATGGGGCCCACCCAGCCTCTCATACAATGGGTAATGGGTCATTCCTGGGAGTAAAGTGGCCAGGGCATGGCGCTAACCACCCACCCCCATATAGTGCTGATGTTAAAGGAAGAGTAGAGCTTTACCTCTACTCGTTTGTGCTTTCATGGCAGGTTATAGAGTGAACTTTAACCTTTAACTTTTACAACTCAGAAGTGCCAACTATATATTCTAAAATGTACAAAATCCATATGATGTTTCAGCCTTCATTTTCTTTCTCATGTGCGGTTAAACAAGTTTATGAGTCATTGTGAAATAAAACATTTAATCAGTTATTCATCACAGTGTACTAATTAAGGCGATATGTATTGATATAAATTGATTTGATAAATTAGCTTTGTGGGTGCATAAGTAGAACTTCGGGGGAAAGCAATGGGAAGCTACCCCTAAGAACTTGCCCAGGATGCAGCGTACCAGAGCTATACCAGTCACCTGACTGAACTCTGATCTCTGCCCAGACTGGCCCAAGGGCTGAATACCAATAATAATAATAATAATAATAAGTAGAACTTAACTTGAAACTGTTTTAGGATACGTGAGACAATCCTCAATGTGATATACACCCACCGAGACTTCTGGCAGTGTTACCAATTCCAAGACAAGTACAGTGCTCATGCTGTAATTAATTCATCAAACAAGAAATTGCCACAACATGAAGAACATCACATGCCAGTCGTGAAGTTCCTTGGATCAGATGACAGACCAGAGCGGTTTGCCACAAGAAACTGCTATCCAGTGCAGAGCCAGCAGTTTGTAGATGATGTAACTGCACGTCTGAATCTTCTCATAACAAACACAAAGTTAACATTCCCTGCACACAGAGTCTGCCTTGTGTATGATGAACGAATGATGAAGCACAAGAACATCGCTGATCCGTAAGCTATTTATGAAAAAACTGTAGTTCAACTCTTGTATAAGATAAGTACAGATATAGTCCAGTTAACAGTGCACCCCTTATCTCCCAGTGAGGGTTTCTTTGACAAGCAGTGGATTTGAATACTAAACTAAGGAAATCTTAAATGGGAGAATTTGACATTGAGATATTTTACTTTGGAAAATTGAAATTGAACATAAAATTGTAGAATTTTATACAGGAATTCCATTGTATTTACTACATTCCTTGAAAATACTGCTTAATGAGAAAACATGTAATTTGAAGATCTGAGAGTTTATATTCCTATGTGAATATTTTTCAATGGTAAATTTGGCATTTATGATCATTTTAGGTTATTGAAGGTGAAACATCTTTAAAAAGACATTTAAATAGATAAGTTACCATATGGTACTTCTGGATACTACCCTGCACAGTGCTAGTGTAGATTCATCCTCAGAAGTCTGCAAAATCATCTCATAAATGTTGTTTATTGTAGAGCATTGAAAGTTACCAACATGGTGAGCTCTGCATACTTAACTACTCTACTACTCGTATTTATATAGGTATGTTTAGTGTTTGATAGTTCTCATGACTTGTTTTCAGAGGTCATCCAGAGAAACCAGAGCGAATATCAGCCATATTTTTGAGACATGAAGAATATGGATTGTTAAAAAGATGCCATCTGCTAAAGGTAAATATGCATATTTAAGGCTGCACTTCAGGATTCTAAAGGTTTAGTAGACAGTTTAGGTTTTACAATTACTAATACAGTTATTACATATGTGTGTAATACACCTCCATATATATTTTGCATGTTGCTTTCCATTCATGTACAAAATTAGCATAATGAAAGTTGCATATTTCAAAGATCTTGTCACTATGCAAACTGTGAAGACTGTGTAGTCAATGGATTGTATGGCTAGTTAGACACATCTCACTAATTTGTCCCAGAAGGAACAATGCTTTTCCAGAGCCTAACATGTTTTCCAAAACTATTTCCTTGTTTTGGACTGTATTCATAATCAAATAATACATAAAATGCAGCAGTTTGGAAGGCATCTCTGCTTTTCTCTTTAGATTTTGAAATGAACCTATCAGATGGATTATCAATCCAGAAGAAGGTGCCTGAAAAAAAAAAAAAGAGATGCTATAGAAAATATGGAGCTGAATTCAAACTGCTAATAGAGCTTGTCTTTCTGTCTTACCACTGATCAGGCATTATGACACCAGTTGGAGAGTTGGAGTAATGCAATATAAAACATACATACACAGCATTGTCCTATGTGATAGTGAAACAGGGACTCTTTCCCAGAAAGCCATTGTGGTTGTATAGGTATAAATGTTCTATCACATGATATACAATACACATGATACATGCACAATCACATCGCGTAGCACTACTTTCACGCGTACATACACCGTCTCCCGGTTGCCTGCTGCACACACTCAGCTCGCTTCACACACTGACTCACACTGACCTACTTCTCAGTTGCCACTGCGCTCGCAACTCCATCTTAATGTTTGTACGACCGCAGTGTGTGTAGGTGATGCAGTATCCTGGCTAAGTGGATGGGCTAGCCCGTGGCACCCACCACACCATCAATATGATTGACATCTTTAAAAGAAATCCTCAGAGAAATATTAGGGCCTACATAGGCCAAGGGGTGTGTAAACTTACGTAAGTTGAGGAGATCTGCATTGTATGATGGTGTTGCACTTCCAACATATTTACTCCTGAAGAGACTCTTGTGGGCTGGCCACACAATAAGGATGGATGATTCTTGTTTCCCCCCCCAAAAAAGTAATGGGAAGATGTTTCAGAGAAAGAAGGTCCATTGTAAAGCCTAGAGGAAGATGGAAGGGTGCTGTTTTGAGGGAAGCCATAGATTTGATGCAGATACAGAACTGGAAGGCTGTAGCAAGGTACAGAGAAGTTTGGAGGTAGGAGATGGAGGAAGCTGTGACCCAAAAATGGGCCAAAGTGCCAAAGAAGACGAATTATAAGAAGAAGAAGAAGAAGAAGAAGTTGGGCTTGACCATATTGAGCTGTTCTAAGGCACTGGGCTCTATCTAAGGAGCCCACCTAATAGGTTTGTTTCAACACCTGAAGGTTGAAGCAAAGTTGGCTTCCAGACAGGTCACATTTGAATTATTATCCAACGAGAAATAAGTCCAAAGAGGAGATTGTTTCAGAATTCAACACACCATTGTCAAAATGTTGTATAATTGAACTACAGTCCCCCCCCCCCCCCTGAATTTGGTATTCAATCTTGTGATGCAGGCACGCTGTGTGACAGAGGAGGAACTGCTGCTTCTGCACACCCAGGAACACATCAACCTGATGCAGGAAACTGCCAACATGAAATTGCGGGAGCTTACCAAAAAGCAGGATGACTTTCGTTCACTCTATCTGCATCCAGGCTCTTATCAGGCAGCCTGTTTGGCAGCAGGCTCGGTTCTTCAGGTGAGAATGTGAAATGGATTAGGTTGTGTTCCAAAATAATTGTCTTGGTCACCTGAATAAATATTTCCTGCTAAGGGCAGACCTGCTGCTGGGGAATTGTCAGTAAGTAAGTTATGTGGTAATGTGATGAAGGTAATGGTTGGCTAGTCAAGATACTCTTGGACTTTTACGGAGGTTTATGTGATACAAGAACCCATATTATGAGCAAAATGAATCTGGTCCAATCCTTCATGTAGAGTTGATGTAACAAGTAAATTTTTAAATTGAAAATTCTTTTTTTCTTGAGACTGATGTTCTTGAATTTGTGTTAATGTTACCTACAGTTTTTATGTGTAATTGTATATTATTAATGTGCCAATGTGTGTACTGATATAAATTTCAGTTGCTTTAAATAATTCCACATTACTATATGCAGTGTCACTCATTCACATGTTGCAGAAGTTATGAAACAAGTTGCTTTTGCATATTCTCATTTCTGTATGTGACGGCAGGTGGTGGACAGTGTTCTGAATGGAGAGAGCCGTTCTGGAGTTGCTATTGTGCGACCGCCAGGTCATCATGCTGAGGAGGATGAGCCATGTGGCTTCTGCATTTTCAACAATGTCTCACTGGCTGCAAAGTATGCCATTCAGGTGCATGGACTGAAACGGTAAGCTGCAAATTAAAATATTAATGTGTAAGCAGACTCTGGATAATGGAAAGAAAATGGTATAACTGAGTTAATATGTTACAGTGCCATAATTCCTGTTGAACTGATTTCTGTACTGAAGTGTGTACATGAAGCCTGTTTATGTGCTGCAGATAACACTTTCCTGTAGGTTTAGACAATTCCTGCAGGATGGTTTATGCCTTGTTTTGTATTGCACCCAGCACATGCTTAATACTGGTTGTGGTACAATAAGAGTGGTCTTTTTGCTTTGTAGAATTTTACTGCTGGACTGGGATGTTCACCATGGTAATGGAAGTCAGCATTTGTTTGAGTCAGATCCCAGAGTTCTGTATGTATCAATACATCGCTATGACAATGGCAGCTTTTTCCCAGGTTCAACAGATGCCAACTACAGTGTTGTAGGAACTGGCAAAGGGGAGGGATATAATGTCAATATTCCTTGGAATAAGGTAGGATGAATATATTTCTGTGATCGTCCTTTTCATTTCTCATGTTACTGCATCTAACTGTGCAATTGGCACATTATCAATAAACAGATTATACATTCATGGATAATAGGAACATTTTACTGAACAATGCATGTCATGGTTTTCTTATCTTCTAGTGTGAGTTGTTTCACTTCAGCCTATATTCTCTGTGACATAAAACTCTTGTAACACATGAATATATATACAAATACACTATATTGCAATATAAAAGTTTTTACGATTAAAACACTATAACTCCGACATATTTCGACCCTTTCTTGTGAATCATCCTCAGTCAGTGTACACCAGTATTTTATAAAACATAATTATAAAGAGATAGAATAGGTTAAAATTGTATTATGATACAATTTTAACAATTAGTACACAGGTATGAATACCATAAACATTCTTTAACACATCCTTCTGTTATAGAGTGGGATGAGTGATGCAGAATATCTGACAGCTTTCTACCAGGTGGTTCTGCCCATCTCTTACCAGTTCAATCCCGAGCTCGTGCTTGTATCTTCTGGTTTTGATGCTTGTATTGGGGATCCACTTGGAGGTAAAACAATTATGTATAATGTTGCATCTTGCTTATGTTTTGTGTCACATAAATTATATTTTCTTGAATAGTCGGTGCCTCTAAATAAGATGCACACCCCCTTTTGTAGAGTTCCAATATACATGTGTAGTAAACAAACACTGTCTTGATATTTCAACATGAAGTGACTTTCTTCCTCATGTTTTCCAGAATATGATGTCATGCTGCTATGAGTTATTTTTCTACTACACAAGTGTTTCTTGCAACCTCCATCCCATCTAATAATACATATCTGAGCCACTACTTGTCACCTGCTGTTCACAGTGCTTTACTTCTTATGAAACAAACATCATATTATCATTCAGCAGTACAGTCTCCTTGTGTTGTGCTTGTGAGAATGTGGCCAGTTCTTCACTGTCTATGAAGGATCTTAATCCTTAGGCTACTAATGTCATATATATATGGAGCTCCTAGTAAAGCCAGAAATGCTAACGTCGTGTATATATGGACCTACGTTTGGCAACGCTGAAACAGT
>JGI20166J26741_11735586_pt1 | contig 10604 bp, 5 predicted proteins | sample TergutCu122P5_FD_26741 | JGI IMG/M metagenome (IMG submission 26741) | reverse complement strand
TAGATAGATAGATAGATAGATAGATAGATAGATAGATAGATAGACAGATAGACAGATAGACAGATAGACAGACAGACAGACAGACAGACAGACAGACAGATAGACAGATAGACAGATAGACAGATAGACAGATAGACAGACAGACAGACAGACAGATTAGATAGATAGATTTGATAGATAGATTAGATGAGATTGGATTGGATGGATGGATGGATAGATGGATGGATGGATGAATAGATGGATGGATGGATAGATACCAATACCACTGAGGAATAAGTTGCCTCCTTCTTTAGGGCAGAAAATTCTCTACAGTCTAGCTACCAGATTACATGGCTATAGACTCCAGAAGATAGGTGAAATTGTTACTTAATATTCTTCTTGTCTGTTTTGCAGAATGTACTGATATGACTGGCATAGTGGTGAAAAAGATAACATACAATTTTGGGGTCAGTTGCCAAATTCCTCAGAAAATTTTACAACATACCCCAGAAACTTAAGAGCCATATTTATGCTACAGACCCTAGATATTTAGAATGTTAATTTTTAAATGGAAAGTTACATCTTTTTTGTGGGTGGAGGGGGTATCATGTAAAACGATTATTCTGTTACAAATTTAAGTGTAATATGTGGTAGTAATAGTTAGACTTTGGATGGGTTAAATTGTTCAGAGTGAGACTCAGAGGCTGCCAGTGCTTAGAAAATCTAATCTACCCAAGTTCTATCAGTCTTTGAATACGAAAAGTTTGATAGCCACTGCCTTACTAAATCTAGCCTGCTTCACCATATATGTTACTACAGTTTCTCAAGTTTATGTTCACAACTAAGCATCAACTTAAGTTTTAGGCAAAGTTCTGGTCCAAAAAGTAACAGTTAACTTGATGACTGCACCCTCATGTCAGACTTTATGTCAGGGTTTAATCTCACTCAGACTTCATTCTTGCGCATTTTTTTTATTTTGTTGGTCTATTTTGTAATCAATAGACTCCTATTAAACATTCAAAATTATAATACTTCCAAAATTAATTCTGGTACCAAAGGGTGTGGTTGAGTGGGTATCATACTTCTTTTATGTTTCAGAGAGTACCAAGTCAAATCCTGGTCCAGAGACCAGCATCTTGACAGACTTTCATGGGCCTTCTCAGTCCTCCATGCATATGATTGAGTAGTACCTCAAATTAGGTCATGACTGCTTCCTTTCACATTCTTTCCAGTTCATCATTCCATAATTAACCAATCATTTGATGCCATGTAATCTGCCTAATATGCTTATATCAAATTAGAGTAAGAGAAGAATTTGTAAATGTTGCGCTAAACAGCAGCTGCATTCAAAATTATAGCAGCTACAACAAATTTACTGCAAGCAAGTTCTGTATAGTATTTTTGGTAATGTTAAATAGTTATCTAACTCTATGAATCAGAGTCCTTCTTGAGAAGCTCAGCTAATCCAGAAATATCCTGAATTGTACGAATCCCAGACTTCAGTACCATGCTCACAAAAACGTGCTAGTTAGTCCCTGTCCTTAGCCACGTTAATCCAGTCTATAACCTCCTATCCCATTTGTTAAGATAAATTTTAATATTGTATCCAATCTGTGCATAGGTTTTCCAAGGGGTCACTTTCCTTCAGGTTTCCCAAACAAAATTATAATACTTCCAAAATTAATTCTGGTACCAAAGGGTGTGGTTGAGTGGGTATCATGTGACATGTGCCCCACCCATCTCATCCTTCTTCCTTCCATCACTATAATATTTGGTGCAGAGTGTTAACTGTGCAGCTCCTCATTATGCAGTTTTTTCCCCCTCATATAACTTAATATTTCTCAGAAATGTAATTAACTAAAGTAAGTAAAATATTGAATTTGCACATGGGTTTAGTACCTGCTGAATATGTGTGAGATGTGTGCCCTAATCTTCTAGCATGCTTATGTTCTCTGTTTGGTACCTGTTCTTGCTACTCTCTTCCTTAATGCATGTGATGATGATGGAGCAGTCCATCTCCAAAGTTTGAAGATAAAGCTTGGGATCTCCCTCTTGTACAACTGGAGAATAAGTTGCAGCCATACAGGTACACTGAATCTGGAACATATTTTGTCAGACTGTATTAAGGAGTAGGATATAAAGAATATGGACAATGACTGCCTGCTCCTCTTTAGAGCAATTTTATTTCATGTTGAAAGTCACCAGCATAGTTGCATCTCAAGTATACAGTAACTTGATTTCACCAGTGATTTAAAAACATACAGTCACTATTACATAAATGTGACGAAAGTTGTGTAATGTAAACAGAACTTGTCAGTTCTGTGTGAAACATACACATGTCTCAAGAAGCTGTTTTTAAGATAAAAAGTAAGTCTAAAACATATAACTATTGAAACAAACAAATTAACACTGCATTTTGGATGGTTTGGTTTGGTTTATTTGTTCATCCATTCAGTCACACATGTAACACTGGACATGTCAATTACAGGTTACAATTTATATATTACAATACAGCTTATAATATATGGACATCCACCCAATATAATATAATAAATAACAATACAAAATTTAAAGACCAACTGGAGTGGAATCTGCCTCTACATATAGAAATATGTGTATTTATATAAATATACATAAGAGTTAAGAATTCAAATTAAAAGTAATTATATAGAAGGGTATTGAGTTATATTACATGTAAGATTATTTAGATGTTTACTTTTAAAATGATTACACTGAGCCAAGATCTCTATTGGAATTCCAAGTAAAATATTCCTGCAACGAGTAAAATTAATTTATACGAAGGAAACTTTTGAGAACAGATCTGAATTGGTTTAGGTCATGAGATGTATTTTTTATGCTAGTAGGAAGGTGATTAAAGACTTTGATTCCAAAATACAAGGGTCCTTTTTGGAAAGTTGTTAAGTTTGCAGTTGCAGTATGTAAGTCAGAACTAAATCTGGTGTTGATGTTATGAATTTCTGAATTTTATTCATATGAATCTCTATTTTTGGCAACATATAATGGAAGGGAAAAAATATATTGTGATTTTAATAGTAAAATGTTTAAATTCTTTCATAGCTGATGATAAGAATCTCTATTTCTGCCATTCATAATTATTCTAATTATCCTTTTTTGAATTTTAAAAATATCAGAGCTATATGCAGAATTACTCCCGAAAATTATACCATACAATAGGATGGAATGAAAATAAGAAAAGTAAATTGTCCTTAGTGTATCATGGGACATAAAATGTTTAACATACCTAATTGCATAGCATGCTTTGCCTAGTTGATACATCATTTGATCAATATGGTCTTTCCATGACAAGGAGCTATCTACATCTAATCCAAGAAATTTGGTATTTTTAGTCTCTTTAATCAATTTGTCACAACTTATTTTTATATTAATTTCATAATTATTTTTAGGCCTAAATTGTAAAAAGTATGTTTTATCAAAATTTAATGATGAGTTACTTCTGAAACAGTCAGTTATATTATCAATTTTATTGTTAATATCTTCTTTAAATTTTGAGGGACTAGGATCTGCAGTTATTATGCTTGTGTCATCTGCAAATAGAACTGGTTTCGAGTCAGCTATTATATTCGGAAGATCATTTATATGAAGTAAGAAGAACAAAGGACCAAGTATTGAACCCTGAGGAGCACCATGTTTTATTTTGCCCCACTCTGAAAAAGTAGTATTATTAGAAAAGCCACTGTTTATTAATACTCTCTGATATCTATCACTAAAGTATGATCTTAGCAGTGCATTGGTTTTGCCCCTGAATCCATAAAATTCACATTTTGACAATAGTATGTCATGATTTACAGAGTTGAATGCTTTTTCTAAGTCACAAAATATTCCACTAACTGTTAATTTATTATTAAGTGCTAGTAATATTTCATTTATTAGTTTGAAGGAGGCTTTTTCAGTTGAGGAATTATTTCTGAAGCCATATTGTTCAGATGCAAATATATTATTTTAGTTGATGTGTTGGTACAATCTTGTACATACAACTTTTTTCAGAATCTCTGAAAGGGATGTAAGTAAAGAAATAGGTCTAAAATTGGTTATATCCACTCTATCTCCTTTTTCATGTAAGGGCTTTATTTCAGAAAATTTTAATCAGGAGGGAAAAATACCTCACAAAAGTGATTTGTTACATACATATGTTAGAGGAGATGTGATGAAAGGTGTACTTACTTTTAGAATTTTCATAGGAATCCCATCACATCCATGAGAGTTTTAGATTTTAGTGATTTGATAATTTTTTCTATTTCTTTGGGTGTTGTATATATTAGTTTCATGTTTGAACACGGGATCTTAAAGTTTTCATGAAGACAATGTATGGAATTGTTACAATTTAATGAAGTCTTATCATTTTTGATGTTACTAGTTATTTTGTCAGCTACTGTTAAGAAGTAGTTATTGAAACAGTTTGCAATTGATTGTTGATTAGTAATTAACTTTCCATCTATATTTATGAGATGAGTACCTTCATTTGTATGGTTTTTGCATGTTTCTGTTTTTATAATAACCCAGGTAATTTTTATTTTATTGCTGGACTTAGAAATCTTATTGTTGTAATAAAGTTGTTTTGCAGCTTCAATTACTTTAGACAAAATTAAGGAGTAAGATTTGTAGTACATCTTTAATTTAGAATTATTACTATCCCTACTGGTAAAATAAAGTTCCCTTTTATGCTGGCATGAGGTTTTTATTCCTGTTGTAATCCAGGGTTTGTTATTATGTGTACTGTATATTTTCTGTAACGGGAAGCCAGAGGTGAAAATTCTTAAGTATGTGTTAAGAAAGTTGTTAAAAACTGTATTAACATCCTCCTCAATAAAAAGTTGTCCCAGTTTTCATAGATGAGATTAAATGCAAACTGAGATACAGAGAATTTATTAAATTTTCTTATGCTTTGAGTTTTGCTATTACATTTATCCACAGTAATATTATTATTATAATTTGGGCATCATGATCAGATAACCCATTAACCAGTGGATATACGGAATAATTTTCATATTTCACTTTATCAATAAATATATTATCTATTGCCATAATAGAGTTACAATGTATTCTAGGTGGAAAGTTTGCAGTACTATAAAGGTTGTATGTGAATAACAAGTTGTCTAGTTTACTTTTTTTGTCATTGTCTTTAAGGTAATTTATATTAACGTCACCGAAAATAATACTCTCAAATGTGTTGTTGTGTAAGATATTGAGAATGGAGTCTAAGGTATGTAAAAAATTTCCCATTGGTTGCTTTCTTAGGAAGAAGGTATATGATGTTGTTATTCATAGAGGGTATTCCAACTTTCTTAACACAGTATATGAGAATACTAATGAATAATGGGTGAATTTGCTTTTGTGCTCAATTGACCACCATGTCGTGAAGACATGGAGAAATAGCACCATTCATTCTTGACCTTGACAATGAATGGAGATGGCAGGTTGCATTCACACCCTGAATGCTCTGCTCCCAGGGGTATTCATTGGATAGGGGCCTGGCTGGGCCTGAGAGACAATTTGGAAGCTTTGGAGAAAAAAGAAATATCTTGGCTCTCCTAGGAATTAAAACCTGTTTCTTCATTTTTCAAGCCCATGGCCCAGTCACTACACTAACTGAACTATCCTGAATCCAAATGAGGATGACTGATGAGTCTCCCATTTCTCCCAATTTTGCAATTAACTGTGACAATGTTTTTCAGAAACCAAATGGAGACACTTGATTTTGATGCCCAGCCTCATGAACGTCTGTCCTCACAGACCTGCGAGAATGTGCTGAGAGAACGACACTTGATGAGAGCTTGGCACCGTGCTGTGTTGCAGTCTAACAGCCAACAGAATAATAACAATAATAATAATAGTAAGAATCTATTACCAAACTATGACAAGGTGGATGGCAAGGAGGGTGGTGCAATGGATCAGTATGTCAGCGGAATTATGGACAGGTATTACTCACTATTATAATCAGATTCTTTAGTTCTGTTCTATGTAAGTTTTTGAAGATGCTGAGCTTCAAAGATAGCATTGGAGGGTATCTGTTATTCTCTTTGCTTACATTCTTGTTTAGTGTAAACCATGCCTCATCTGAGAAAAGTTTAAATAACTAAAGAAAGAAAGAAAGGAATGAACAAAAAAAAATACAATAAATAAATGAATAATAAAACAATTAGCAACAATGGACATGATTGGCAGTTATTTTGTACTGCAGGTTGAGGAACCTTCTAACATCATCCAGTAAGATAGTGCACCCCAGTGTTTTGGTAACATTGTACAACAGTCAGTTAATTGCCAGTATCCAGATAATAGACAGTTAGAGGATAAACAATTTGTTGAACTCCCAAATCACCCACTCTTAGTTCACTCTTTGCTGTGGAGTTATGAATTGTGACACACACACACAAATGAAAAGTCACACAGATAAATTGCAACCAAGCACATCTCATTTGTGACTGAAACAAGTCTGATGTGAGGATGGAATATACAAAATTATTCCCATTGCAGTTGTTGAATAGAGAATATTAAAAGCTACAGGCTGTTTTCTAAGACACCTTGTACATGGGGATGGCTAAATACTAAGCTGGATGAATACAAAATTACAGATGGATATCATGCTGAAGCAATACATCAAAATAAAATATCAGTGTTGTATATGTAAAGAGAATCTGTATTGTTCTTACCAAGTTCAATAAAAATTTAAATTCTAAATCCCAGCAGTCTTTTATGTAAACTGTATAATATCACATCACAATAAAAATCTTACTCAAAATAAAAGTAACAAACATTTGAAATGTGCTTCAATAAAATTAAACAAATATTAAAATATAATAAGAAACTGTCAATGAATTAATCAGCCAACTTGCAGAAGCAGGGAATGTGTTTATAAGCAGTTATCCTGCTATAGGTGATGTGACTCCTGGTTTTAATATTTCCATATCTTAAAACACAAATTTAAAGAAATAAACAGAGTTAAAACATACATTCATTCTGAGTCAGACACTGTCAATAGATGTGATGGATCAGAAATTGGGTAGAGATGACCATGACTTCAATAACATACCTATTTGAAAATAAATCACTTCTGTTTTCAAATGAGATTAAATCAGTGGCAGTGTCACTTACATCAAAATAATTGAAACATGTTTACACCCTTAACCATGACAAACTATGTTTGATGAAGGACATCAATTTTTTAACCTGGATTGGTTTTAAAGTAATAATATATTTCATTTGTAATACAGAAAGGGTTAACCCAATATGCCAGTAAATTAACTCCATTGTTGATACAGCATTAACAAATAATCTGAAAATAATAATTGGTACATATTGAAAACACATACTGTAACAGTACTTTCACCATAGTAAGTGCTTTACTTTGCTAAACACAGTTCTTCAGATTAGAATTTTTTCCAGGAAATGTTGAGAATAATTTGGTTTCAAAATCTTATTCAACCTGTGAAGGTCTAAATTAATTCTTTTTCTTAACAGCAATAGCCATCCACGGGGGCCTAACCGCCTGCCACAAATCCAGATTAACAGTAGTAGTAACAACAGCAGCAGCAGCAGAAGCAGAAGCAGCAGTAGCAGCAGCAACAACAGCAACAACAACAACAACAACAACAGTAATCACAACAACAGTGGCAGCAGCCCATTTAGTCCAGCCTCAGATCTCCGACGGCTTCTCCGTTCAACTGATCACACTCCAGACCCTCCCACATGGAAAAATCCTGTCAAAAACAGTGAAGAAAATAATACAGCAGAAAATGACTTCAGTGGTCCCTACAACTTCAGACAGTTGCTGCGCCCAACACGGCATGTACCAACAGAATCTCTCCGCAAGAGAAAAGGTGTCTTGATGGGAGAAAGAGCCAATATCAGTGTAATTCCACAAAACCAACTCGATGATAGTCCTAGTAAGCGAAGGGCAAAACCAATTCATCCTAGAAAGGTATAAGAAGATTCCATTCTGGTCTTGCTTGGCCAACTAGTGCCATTGCTCTGATTCTGTATCCATAGCTTGTACAGTTATTTGAATGAAGTGGCCAGAATTAGTATCTAAAATGCCTGTTGGACCAAAGAATTTAATCCTTTAGTGTACTGGACAAAATCCACCCTGGCCTGTTAATTGTATTTTATCTACCCCTACATTATTCCACAACAAACTGGTTTATATATACATAAATATATATATTTGTTGCTGCAATACATTCCTTGCGATTTGTGTCACTGACTGACCGTTGTTGTAAGTAATAATAGAGTATATTTTCTATGCAGATTTTACTTTATAGTCAAAGAGCTTTTATTTTCAAGTGTTTGTGGTTCAACATGTTGTTAAGAAAATAAAAAATTAATTTTTGTAAGTTGTGTAAAAAATGTACCACAATGAACCAAAATGTCTTTTATCCAACAATTGTCAGTGTATATTTTAACAATGAAATTCATCAAAGTTGTGAGTTTTTAATTTTTGCATTGGCGTAGCTGATGTATCTGTTCTTCTTTATGTAATATTATGCCAATGGTCAATTGCTTCCTAACATTACATGACAATGTGGTAGTTTAATTTTCAAGAGTCAAAATAAAATTCTCTGAAAATTTTGACTCTTGAAGATCAGACCAGTAAGTTGTCCTGCAACTTAAGGAAAAAATTACCCAGTGATGTGGTGTCATATCCCAAAAGAATGGATATAATTCACAGAGTTTATAAAAAGATTTAAAGATTGTTACACAAACATACACAATCATGGATCTCATAATGCCTTTCATTTAGTTAAAAAATCTGAGGTAGGACATGATGTCTACTAGTGTTCCAATAAAGCAGTTTATTTAAGAAAATAGTAATCCGGTAACATACGATATATAGGCCTGTAAATTTATCTCAATATACTTGATTCCAAGTTTGAAACTTTAAATTAATTAAAAATGAGTGTTTTATTTTCTTAATTTTAAATACCAAGTCATTTAGTTCCATGATTTATAAAGTGCAATAAAACTGTATTATTTCCTCTAACAGAGTCAGACTGTAACTGATTACATAGGAGGCAGGGTACAGTAACACCTCACTCTGCTCAGAGTTTGCTTCCACCTTACTGTACTGTTATGCCAGATGTACGTTGCTGTCTGACTTGCAACACTCTCAACTTTTGACACCATTAACTTATAACTATATTCTCACACTAATGATCATGGAACAATCAGAAAGCCCCATGACTGGTCAATGCAGTGCAGACACATATGAGTTGGTGTGTCCAGTAGCTTTACCTTTGTTTTTGTGTTTTTTCTGTGATACTGTATACAATACTGTATTTGGGTGTGTGATCAGTATTCACATTCTACTAATTTACTAATGGGCAGTCGATGTATGTAATGTATGTATATAATGTACTTCTGTCAACTTATAACCTGTTCATCAGAACCAAACCCTGTAAGAAGTCAGGGAATGTGTGTACATACAGAACAAAGGACAGCCTCTCCATGCATTGTATACCAATGCTGCTCATACTATGTACACCAATGCTGCTCACAATAAAACACTAAAATCATTTGTATTACTGGTCACATAAACACTTACCCTGTTCATATATGTCCTTAATTTATGGGTATAAGACGGGCCTGATTTTTCAGATTCTAAATTAGGGGAAAATGTGACAGGTAATTATAATATAGTAGATATACAAGAAAAGGAGCAATGAGTGCAAAGTGGTGTAAAGAGACACAATGAAAACTTCAAGTTTGTTTCATGGCATTCTCTCCACAGGTCTTTTTCACTTACATAATACTTATAATAATTCTAGATGCGCCTTCTTTGGGGCCCTAAATACAGTCCTGAAACACTTCCCCTCCATACATTCAAAAAGTGTAAATTCTGCAGTTTGCTTGCAGAGAAAGCCATTTCTTCAGAACAGAAAAATTCTCAGATGTTTATTCTTAACCTAGAATAATCATGTTTGGATTTAACATTCTGTTTTAGTTATTTGATTTAGTTCTTTATGACCTTTTAAAAGTACTTTGGCCATCATGTATTAGTCCCAAAATAACACAGTCTTACCCATCACATCCTCTGTCCTTTTATCACACTTAGTCTTGAGCCGTTCCCATAGCAACGGCTCATGTTGTTGCCAGGCGGAAGTGACGTGGAGAAGATTTTTTCCAGAACATTCTACCCAGTGCCAGGCTGTCGTCGGTTCATTGGCTGTTGCGTGTCGGGGGAGAGAGGTTGAGGGGTAGTCGACCGAGGTTTCTTGTTTGATGTCTGCTGCGACAGACGTGACTCGGGTTTTGATTTCTGTTCTATCAACAACGCAGCCAAGGTCGACCGGTTGAGAGAGAGAGGAGGTCTGCGGCCCATGGAACCTCACCGCGCCAGGCGGGCATGTAGGGGTACGGTAAGCTAAATTCAGTTTGGCTGGTGGATTTGAAATTCTTGAATTTCGGCCTGTGAGGGCAGCGTACCCCGGGTTTGCCTGGCAAGGGTTTGGTTGTTGAGCGTCAGTTCAGACGTTCGCGGTGAGGGGCTTCTGTGCAGCCGGCAGGTCCCGTATGGGCTTTTTAATGTGTAACCTTTGTAATATGTTTGTCATACGAGTCCGATAGCAAGTTTTGTTCCTATGTACTTGGCC
>JGI20166J26741_11735474_pt1 | contig 10604 bp, 9 predicted proteins | sample TergutCu122P5_FD_26741 | JGI IMG/M metagenome (IMG submission 26741) | reverse complement strand
TTTCTTTATGTTCACACAATCATTTTCGTCAGATTATTTATATCGCCCGCGCCCGCTATTACCACCAAATCATATTTGGCAACGGACTTTTTAAGTTCTTCCGCAATATCCTCAAAATTTTCAATAAATACGGCATTATCTAATTTTTTTACAATATCTTTTGAAGAAATGTTATATTTATTTTGTTCGGTAGCGGAAAATATTTCGGTCAGGATTAATTTGTCAGCGTGCGAAAGAGCCTCGCATAAGTCGTCTAATAATTCATATGTTCGCGAATATGTGTGCGGCTGAAAAACATACCACAATCTGCCGTTGTTTGCGTGCGCGATTTTTTCCATTTCAATTACGGCTTTTCTTACTTCCGTCGGGTGGTGCGCGTAATCGTCATAGACTTTTGCGCCGTTTAACATGCCTTTGTATTCAAATCTTCGCCCTGCGCCCTTGAATATATTTAAACCGGCTTCGATAAATCTGCCGTCGATTCCGCACTTATACGCCGCGCTTGCCGCTGCCGCGGCGTTGTATATATTAAACTCTCCGGGGACAAGAAGATGTACATGCGCGTATAATTTGCCTTTTGCTAATATATCAAATTCAGGAAAACCGTCGGGGTATTTTATATTTTTCACGAATATGTCGGCTTTTTCGTTTTTTAGAGAATAAGTCAGGATTTCGCCCTTGAAATTTTCAGCGGCTTTTAGAGCGTTTTTATCGTCGCCGTTTATAATTGCCGTGTCCGACGTATTTTTGAGAAATTTTTCAAACGAATTTATAACGGCGTTTAAATCTTTAAAATAATCCGGGTGGTCCATTTCTATGTTTAATATTACGGAAATATTGGGTGCAAAATTTAAAAAGCTGTCGGAATATTCGTCGCATTCGAGAATAAAGTAATCTCCAGAACCTGTCTTATACGCTGAATTGACGGGAGGGTAAACAGCCCCGATAAAAAATGTCGGGGCTGTTTTTGCCTGCATGAAGATTTCGCTCGTCATTGACGTAACCGACGATTTGCCGTGAGTTCCCGAAATTCCGACAGAAGTTTTATAGCCCGACATCAAAGCCCCGAGCATTTGAGCGCGTTTTATTATTGGGATATTTAACTCTTTTGCTCTGATTATTTCGGGATTATCTTCTTTGATACGCGCCATGTAAACCAATAAGCCGCAGCCCTCGACGTTTTCTTTTTTATGACCTATAAATACTTCTATACCCGCGTCTCTCAAAATTTTTACTTCTTCTTTTTCCTTAATGTCAGACCCGCATACTTTGTATCCTTTCTGATGTAAAGCGGCGGCAATAGCGGACATGCTTATGCCTCCTATGCCGGAAAAAAAGATTTTTAAGTCTTTTTTCTCCAGGTATTTCATAACATGTGTAAAATCAGACATCAGTTATATAACCTCTCTAAAATTTGATTTTTTAATTTTCAATAAGATTATATGACAAAAAAGCGTTTATGTAAACATATTTTAAGCAATTTTTAGTTAATTTTCTTAATTTTAACGGTAAATTAATTATAATTTAATTTTTACAACATTATTTTCATGTATTATATAAATAAATACTTTTCGATATATCAAATCAATGTATATTTTTTGAAGTATTATTAATAATATCTTTATATTCACATTTTTGACTATATATCGACAGGGTACAATCAAATCTTATTTATTTTTTACAGGAGGATTTAAAAATGGAGATTTCGGATATAAAAGTTCGCAAAACATTTGAAGAGGGACCTTTAAAAGCTATTGTTTCGGTAACTTTTGACAACGAGCTTGCCGTGCATGACGTGAAAATAATTTACGCTAAAGAAAAGTTATTTTTAATAATGCCCAGCAGAAAAAATTTGGACGGGACTTATAAAGATATAGTTCACCCGATAAACAGCGAATTCAGGCTGAAACTTGAATCTGCGATACTGGCTAATTACCATGACGTGATTGAAGCTCAGAAAAACGCTGTAAGCGAAGAAATTTAAATAAATTCAAATTTAAACTTCGGGGTCTGTCAATAATTTTCTAAATCTAAAAATTCAAAATTTGATATTTAAATTGTATATCTGAATTAGTTTTATTTTTAGTTAAATTACGAAAATCCAAAATACGGTTTGCAAACTGATTTTTGTTTGCAGACCGTATTTTTATTTTTTTGTTAATTATTGTTTTTTTACTTGTTTTATTAATTTTTTTATATTATAATTAAATTTATAATAATATTTATTTAAGATTATATTTAAAAAGGAGATTTATATTATGCAATATCGTAAGTTCGGTAAAATAGGGAAGATGATTTCTGCGCTCGGTTTCGGCTGTATGAGGCTGCCCGAATATGAAAAGGACGGCAAATGGCATGTTGACGAGGAAAAATTTATACCTATGTTTCAAAAAGCGGTAAAAGAGGGGATAAACTATTTTGACACGGCGCACATGTACTGCCACGACCAAAGCCAATACGCTCTCGGCAGAGCCGTAAAAATCGTAGAGCGAGATAAAGTTATGCTCTCCACAAAACAGCCGCTGCATTTAGTCAAGCAAACTTCTGATTACAGAAAGGTGCTTGAGGAACAGATGCGGAGAATGGACGTTGAGTATTTAGATTTTTATCATTTTCACGGCATAAACAAAGGCGCGATGGACGGACAAATCAAACCGATGAAACTTATGAAAGAAGCTCAAAAAGCAATCGACGAAGGGCTTATAAAACATATGTCGTTCTCTTTCCACGGCGACCCTAAAGATATGCGGTACATAATCGAACAGGGCGAAATATTCTCGTCTGTTTTATTGCAGTATAATCTGCTTGACCGTTCGCACGAAGAGGCTATAGCGTATCTTGCAGACGCGGGAATAGGCGTAGTCGTTATGGGACCTGTGGCGGGCGGAAGGCTTGCCGCTCCGTCAAGCCTCGCCGAAAAACTTTTAGGCGAAAAAAATCCCGAAACGGCTGAGCTTGCGATAAGATTTGTTCTGGGCAATCCGAATGTCTCATGTGCTTTATCGGGAATGGGTTCGATGAAAATGCTTGAACAGAATCTCAAAGTGGGCAATATGGAAGTTCCGATGACCGCCGCGGATTTTGAAAAAGCGAAGCAGTTAATGGTCGATTTAAAAAAATTCTCGGATTTATACTGTACGGGCTGCGATTATTGCAAGCCGTGTCAGCAGGGCATAAACATACCGTTTATATTCGACGCTTACACGCACCATAACGTTTACGGAATGACTTCGCGCGCAAAAGAGATGTACAGGGAAGTAACGACGGGACGCAAAGACTGGCACGGCAATCTTATTTCAGAACCGGTTTCAAAATGCGTTGAATGCGGGGAGTGCGAAGCGAAATGCCCGCAGCACATCAAGATTATCGAAAAATTAAAAGAAGTCGATAAAGTTTTTGCCGGACTGTAAAGAATAATGATTAACACAAAAAATATAATATATTTTATTAAAATACAGGAGGATTTTCAATCATGAAAATGAAAAGATTTTTAACTCTCGCGCTGGTTTTGACGCTGGCAATGCTGACGTTTGCAGGCTGTTCCGGGAGCGGCGGAGTATTGGGCGGCAGTTCCAAGCTGTCCGGCGAAGACCTTTACACAAAACTTGATTACGCTATAAGCAGCCCGGATAATGTGAAAAGCGACGACCTTCCCGGCACTATCACTTTCACCGCTATGATAATTTCAGACCCTATGGAAATAACGCTTGACGACGAAAAAACGCCGCGCCTTTATCAGGAAGCCTGCATATCGCGCAATGCGGACGACACTTTCTTAATAGAAGTGACCGGTATTGCGGAAGCGGACAGACCTGCAATCGACGCTATTGTATCGGTTACGGGCGAACTGAACGGTTCTGTATATTGGACTGAGAACGGCGAACGGGTTGAATTACTGGACGTCAAAGCGTCTAAAATTGCGGTTATACCGGAAAACAACGCCGAACCGTCTTCCGACCCGACCGTAACTTTAGGCTCGGCAAAATATACGTTCAAGGGCGCGCATTTCAGCACGGATATAATTGCAAAAGTAATTGTCGTCTATTTTGACTTTGCAAACAACGGCTCAGACGACGCGAACCCCGATTTAAGCAAATTCTTTGTTTTTCAGGGCGACGGGCTGATTGATTCAAGAGGTATAAACGTGGAGGGAACAGACCCCAACGCTCTTGCCGCAAACGGGGTGGGCAGCACTACCGAAACATATGCGGGCAAAACCTCGCTTTATTATATGGCGTTCCGTACCAGCGATGAACCCGGGAACGACCCCAACACGGTTTACATATGTATGTATGACGACGATTTCCATCAGACGGCGGAGATTGCAATTCCTATCGCCGAGTCGTTCGACGCGATGAAAGCGCAGTAATTTAATTCGTAGTGCTAATTGATTTTTGATGATAATATGAAGTTTTCGCCAAAGCCTCCACTGAAAGGGGAGGTGGCACGCGGAGAACTTGAAAAAAATTGTGATGTTATGTGCAGTCCGCGTGACGGAGGGGTTCGTCTCCCCGCAGCGACATCAGATTCCGAACCCCTCCGTCGCCGCATTTAACATCATTTCGTTAATTTATGCAGTGTGCTGCGGCGACACCTCCCCTTTCAGTGGAGGCTTTTCCAAGAGTGTACGTTTTCTCATTCTTTCAATTAGCACTATGCAGTAATTTAAATAATAAAATTTTATATTAAGGGGTGTGTAGGCAAACATGAACAGGCAAAAAATAATCGCAGTTTTTGTTGTCATTTTAATGTTTTCGCTTTTGATTTTACAGTCCTGCGCGAACAGTTCAAATAACGCAAATAACAACGCGTCTTCACCGGACAATAATAAAGAAAGCGCCGGAGAAAATCAGACGGCTCAAACAGAGACTACTGAATACAAGGCGGCAGCCGAACCTTTTGACTGGGGCGGAAAACAGTTTAAAATTCTTGTAAACGATACGAAAAATACTACGTGGCTTGACGTTGATTTTACCTGCGAGGAACAAAACGGCGACCCTATAAACGACGCGGTTTATAACAGAAATCTGAAAATAGAAGAGATGTTTAATATTAAAATCGTTCCCATGCCCGTTGACCAGGGCGCGCATGTCACAAGTATAAGAAAAGCCGTCAAAGCCGGAGACAATGCGTATGATATTGCGTTCAACACTCCGTTTGACAACGCCGCGCTGTCTCAGGAAGGAGCTTTATACGACCTTTTCACAGTACCTAATCTCGATTTGTCTCAGCCGTGGTGGGACCAAAATTCAATTAAAGACCTATCAATAGGAAACAGACTGTATATGGTTACTGGCGATATAGGAACGATGTATAAAAAATCAGTCGGGATTCTCTTATTTAACAAGCAGATGATGCAGGATTACGCTCTCGGAAATCCGTATCAGCTTGTTAAGGATAAAAAATGGACTATGGACGCATTTTTAAGTATGTGCAAAGCCGTGAGCCAGGATTTAAACGGCGACGGAAAATATGACGACCAGGACAGATTCGGGATTTTGGGCTACAGCGATATGATAGCTATAAGCCTTATCGGGGGCGGAGTTAAATTCGCCACAAAAAATGCGGACGACATACCGGAAATTACTTTTTATGATAATAAAACAGTGGATATATTCAACAAAATAACCGAGATTTTATACGACAAGTCATTATTCTGGAGCTGGTCGGCAGTCGGCTCGAATAACGAGCGTTCTCAGGCAATGTTTGCCAATCAGCAGGGATTGTTTAACTGGAACGAATTTCACGCCGTTCCTACGCTTAGATTTATGGATACGGATTTCGGAATACTCCCTATGCCTCTTTACAACGAACAGCAGGACAGATATTATCATGTCGTAAATCCGCATGTGGCAATGATGTTCACAATTCCCGCGTCGAATCCAGACTTAGAAAAAACCGCGGCGGTTGTACAGAATATGGCAGCCGTTTCAAAAAATATATTAACTCCGGCGTATTACGATATATCTCTCAAAGGCAAATACGCGAGAGACGACGAATCAATAACTTCTATGGACGTTATATTCAATTCGCTGACATACGATTTGGGATACATGAACAACTGGGGCGGTATCGCGGATTTTACGCTCGCAATGGTTAATAATTATAAAGGCGATTTGTCTTCGGAATACGATAAAATTGCGGGAAAAGCGCAAACCGCGCTTGATAAAATGGTCAGCAAATATTCCGCCATGCAATAAAAATATAGTAAAATTTTTTATAAAAAATAATTTATTAGGTTGAGGAATTATGGATAACATATCGTCTTTATCAAATTTATCAAAGGCAAAGGACAGAAAAATCGTCAGAGAGCTTGCCGCGCAGTATTATAATACGGCGTCAGGCGGCGCAAATGCTGAGAAAGCAAGGCTTTTCAGAGCGGTAAACAACAGGAAAATGATACGTCCGGTCGTTCTCGTCGATGAGATTCCGTGGTTTGAATTGAATATTGACCATTGTCTTGACTGTTATTGCGAAGACCCCGGAATGAGAACGCTTGAATGGCATTTCAGATACTGGCTTGCGAGGCATAAATATTTCGGCGGCGATTTATATTTAAATCCTGTTTTTTTAGTCTCAAAGATTGTGCATATTTCGGATATAGGCGTTCATACCGAAGAAAAAATTATAAAAACCGAAGAGAGAAATCCTATAGTCGCGCATCAGTTTGTCGATAAACTGCTCACTGAAGAAGATTTAGAAAAACTTCACAATCAGACCGTTACTTACGACGAAGCCGGAACAAAAAAATGGTTTGAGTTTGTCTCAGATATAATCGGCGATATTATTCCCGTTAAGATTACGGGCTTGTCGTCGGATTACGGACTGGGTCACGGTATATGGGATACGGTTTCTTTTTTGCGGGGAGTTGAAAATCTTCTGACAGATTTGGCGGAAAGACCGGAATTTATGCACAAAACCGCGCGAAAACTCACGGATATACATATTGATAAAATGCGTCAGATTGAAGAAAAAGGACTGCTCGGAATCGAACAGCCGTATATTCACTGCACCCCTGCGCTCACCGACGATTTAGAGCGTCCCGCCGACTATGACAATATAAAAATGCACAATATCTGGGGACGCGCCGTCGCGCAGATTTTCAGTTCGGTTTCAAAGGCTATGCACGACGAGTTTGATATAAATTACGCCGTGGAATCAATGAAATCTTTTGGACTGGTTTATTACGGCTGCTGCGAGCCTCTGGATAAAAAAATAGATATTTTAAGAAAAATCAAAAATCTGCGCAAAATTTCTGTTACGCCGTGGGCTGACATAAATATTGCCGCAGAGGCTATAGGCGGCGAATATGTTGTCTCCGCAAAGCCGAACCCGGCAAACGTAAGCGCGGGATTTGACGAGTCTGTAATAAGAAAAGAGCTTAAAGGCATAGTTGACGCCGTAAAAAGAAACGGCTGCCCCTGCGATATAGTCCTTAAAGACATATCTACAGTCGCGGGAAAACCGGAGCATTTAATAAAATGGATTCAAATAGCTATGGAAACGGTAAACAATTATTAATTTATTTGGTAAACTTGGCATTGTTATGAAAAAATTTACAAAGACTTTTGTCTTAAAGTTAGCTTAAAAATGTTGACATACGGCTGAAAATGATGTATAATGTTGTTTGGTAACGGCATTATACATCATAATACGGACAAGATATGTTTTACTGTGCGGGTTTTAAGACAGGGAGGATATGATTTTGATATTAAAGTCAAAAAAAATAAAGATGTTAATAACGGCTTTATTTGTAATATATATGATTTTATTTTTTGCGTCTGGCGCGTCTGCGGCTATCGTATCAAAGATAAATTACGGAGAAGAAACTGTTAAACTGACCGGAGGAGCAGAGGGCGGGGTCGTTATATATATGTACTGTCCCAATGTCAACCCTGAACTTGCGGTTAAATTAGACAGTAAAGGCAATATTATAAATGAACCCGATGAAAAGAAAAAACTTGCGGCGGAAAAGTGGTATCCCGTTTACGGCGATACGATAGATTTAAGCACTTTTATACCGCAGACCGACGAAATAAAATTGGCTTTCAGGAACGCAAACGAATTCCCCGACGCAGACGGAGTTTATAAATCCCGCGTGTTATCCGACTATATACCGTGCAGACCCGCAATCACCGATAAAACGTCTATAAAGAAAAGCATAGAATACTGCCCGCAAACCGAGACGATAGACATAAAAGACGACGCTCTGGCAGGCGGATATGAATATAAAATCGGAATAAGCGGCTGGCAGAAAGGCAATGGTTCAAGCATAAACGTAAGCTCAAAATACAACGCCCTCGGCGGAACTGTTATAATCAGAAAAAGCGCGAGCGAAATCAATAAGACTTTTGCCTCGACGGAATATAAAATAAAAATACCCATAGCTCCGCCGGTCCCGAAATTAAAAATAAAAGACGGGAAAATAATAGGCATAGATTTAAATCAGGTGTATTCAACTTCGCCCGACGGTATTGACGATTACAAGCCTTTCAAAAGCAAAACTATTGATATAAGCGATATTGATAATCAGCTGGGGATTGACACAAGCGGCAAGGACTACATAGATATATATATAAAAACGCCCGCCACGGATAAAAAGCCTTCGTCTCCCATTCAAAAACTGCATATCGATTTAACTGGAAATAAAAAATAACAGTAAAAAATAAAATACGCCGTAAAAATTTACGCGGCGTATTTTGTTTTGGACAATTCTGCTATTTTGTTATTTTGAATGTTCTCTTTCGAGCAGGAATATATCTATTTGCTGAGTCTGCAAATCTATATACTGGTTTAACTGATAATCCTCCAAATGAATATAATTTACCGTTTCGCCGGAATATTCTATTTTCACAACGTAATCGTTCGGGAGCATAAGATAATAAATATAAGGGTCCTCGCCGTAAACCGTGCCCGGAAATTTTTTCATAAAATCAAAAGGAGATATACCGCCGTCGGCAAGCATTCTCACGGAGTCCATATTCAAAACGTCGTCTTCGTTTATAATATTTTCCTCGACTTTGCCGTTTGCTCCTCCGACGGACGAAACGCCGCCGTTTGGATTGTCCGACAGGTTTGTTACAGTCCCGTCGTCTGTATTGTAATATTTTTTCGGTATATCCATCGCTGTTTGCGCGTCAAATTTTTTATATCCCAAATAGAATTTGTATCCCGCGATATACCCGTTTCCAAATTCGGTTTTTGTTTCTATAGTGGAATAGAGAATACCGTGCCCCTCTATATATTCCCCGTCGTTGTATTTAGCCGACTCTATTTTTGAAAATAAAGGCGATACCGACAAATTTACCAGTATCAGGTCTGTAAGCATAGTTATAAACAACACAAATACGACCGTGCAGGATAAGATTAATATAATTAACCTGACGGTTTTCTTTTTGCCTTGATTTTTTGTTTCGATTTCCATATAAAAAATTTACTGCCTTTCATGACGTTATTTGTTTATTATACGCCGTAATTTAAAATGATAACATAAAATACAAAAAAAATCAACAATTTATTGACACATTTATATACTTTATATAAAAAATCAAATTGACAAACATAAAATATTGTGATATAATTAATATAAATTTGCATATAGTATAAAATTTATGGAGTGAAAAATTTTTGGGAAGAGTAAAAACAAACAGGATATACAAAAATAAAGACGTCGAAGCAAACAAAAAATATATTAAAAGAAAAAACGACATAACAACATACAGGCTGTTTATACTGCTGGGAATTACAATCGTAATAATCAGTCTTTTGGTCGGCGCAATGAACATAACGTTTTCGGATATGAAAACCGTTACAACAATATCGTTTGCAGGGCTGATAATAACCGGAATTCTTTTTATTTTGTCGGTATTATTTCTGGTTCAAAGGGTAATAACCGGGGTTGACGAAAGCGACATGACTGTAAACAGCAAAAACATTTTTGCCGTCGTTCTGTTTATGTTTTTTTCGTGTTCTGTGATTTTTTTCACAAATCAGGGATGGATTCCGTTTCTAATCGCGCTCGCTATAACGATTACGATACTCGTTTATATTTATTATTTATATCAAAGAGAATTTTTTTTATTCGCGTTTTTCACAGCGGGATGCTGTTTTTTACTGTATCTTGCCGAAACGTCCTTACTGCCGAATTTTTATAATTTGATATTTAAGATTTTATTGATTGCAGAAGCGTTATTCATACTCGCGTTTTCTTTGTTTTTCATTAAAACAAAAGGGCATTTAAAGCTAAAAATATTTAATGCACAGATAAACGCACAGGTATTGGATTCTAAAGCAAAATATTTTCAATTTTTTATAATCGCGGCTATTGCTGCCGTTTGCGCCGTGCTGGGATTTGTCTTGGGATTTTTAAATTTCTTTTATATGATTTGCGCAATTCTTGGCTGTTTTGTGCTCGTCGGGATTTACTTTACCGTTAAACTGATATAATAAAATAATACGTGGCGTTAATTGAAAGAATAAAAAACGAAGCCGACATCAGATTTGAACCTCTCCGTCGTCTGCGGACGACACCTCCCCTTTCAGTGGAGGCTTTGGGGGAAAATTCCATCATTATTATCAAATTCTATTAATATTATTAATTAAAA
>JGI20166J26741_11735363_pt1 | contig 10605 bp, 8 predicted proteins | sample TergutCu122P5_FD_26741 | JGI IMG/M metagenome (IMG submission 26741) | reverse complement strand
CGAATTAAACGATTTTCTATAGAAACCTACGGGAAATCACGTTTCGGCTAACGAAGATTTCGGCTAACGAATGTGATTCCGGAAGGAATTATCTTCGTTAGCCAAGGTATCACTGCAGTCGGGTACATTAGAGAGGATCCGGTTGTCTTGGAATTTAATGACATGGTTATGGTTGAACCTGTCTTCTTTATTTTTCTTCGATTCAATTGTTCATGGTAAATGTGACATTTCGGGACACGCGGTTGGCCTCAATATATTTTGGATGAATCAGCTAATTAAATACAAAAAAAAGTATATTCACACTGTTTTTTTTTTTGTTTTTGTTTTTGTTTTTTTGTTTTGTTGTTTCACTATTAATAATTTGCCTTTCAGTTTGGACAGAGACAATTTGCTTTACCTCGTCAGTTAGAAAGAATTGTGTATCTTGTAATTCATTTGTGATTTTTAATTACATATGTGAGTGTACATTTTCTTCATTAATAATTAGTATTGAATTATATTCGCTTGAATACTGACAAAATTAATTATTTTGAGATGCCTATGTGTGATATAAGTCCAGTTTGGATATTGTAAATACGGACATGTGTTTTTATGTGTCCGTGCTTTCAAGTAATAAATAAGCTTGATTAATTCTCCTGGTGGAGCTTCGGAGAGATCGGGTGTTTTGCCACTATGTGAGCTACTCCTAGAGATGTCGCTTTTACGGATGTTGTGTGAGTAATCCACTTGCACTTGTTTTTGGCTATTCGTGACCGCTGTCCACCTGCTACCCTCTTGAACGTGTCTGCCCGTCGGGTCTTCGGCCGCTCAGTTTTCTATTGCGTACTCTTACGTCCCACATTAAAGCTGTGTGTCCCCATCTGCTCTAGTCCATTCGTGCCACATGGTCTCCCATTTATATTTGAAACTGTGAGCCTCTGCCTTTATGTCCTTCACTTTAGTTCTCTGCCTTACTTAAGTACGCGTCACTCTGTCGCTCCATACAACCAACTGGCAGTATTCTCCGTGCCATCTTCCGCTGACAAGTTTGGACCAACCTCTTTTCCTGCTTCGTGAGCGACTACACTTGTGTGCCATATACTACGACCGGGAATACGCAGGATTCCAGGACGTCTTTCTTTCCAGTTTTTGGTATTTGACTGCCGGTGTAAACCCTAGGCTCTAGAATTTGTTCAAAACCATTCCAGTCCTCCTTTTGACTTCTCTTCCCGGGTTGTGACGGAATGATATCAGTTGTTCTCTGGGACATACTCAAGATCTATTCCGTTTAGTTTGATTTCTCTTGCAACTCTGTTTGTAATTACTTCGGTTTTCTTTGTATCGATTCGTACTCCGGCATCTATGCTCAGTTTTGTTGGCTCATTCACCATTTGTTGCATTTCACCATTACAGCTGGCAAAAATGGCTATTTCATCCGCGAATCTTTGTTCAGTTTTCTGCCGTTGAAATGAAGAATCGTTTTGTTACTCCAATTTTCTGAATATGTGTTCCAGTAAGCAGGTGAAGACTTGTGGTGAAAATGGATGGCCTTGTTTGCCTCCTCTTTCCAGTCTAAATTTCTCCCCATTTAGAGTCCATTTTTATTTTTTCATAGCTGTGGTTGTATGCAATCTTTATTATTCTACTGTATTTATCTTGCGCTCCTTGGTTTTTTAGTGCTTGTAGAACAAACTTCTGCTCCACATAGTCAACAGCCTTTATGTAGTCTATGAAAGCCATGTAAATCTTCAAATTAAACTCTTGTGCTTTTTCCGTTACTTGGTTTGTGGCCTGTAAGTGGCCAGTAGCACTAAAGCCGGAACGGAAACCGCTTTGCGCTGGTGGTTGATTCTCATCAAGAATTCTAGTGAGTCCTTTTGTTTGGATTTTTGAGAAGAGCTTTTATAGGTTGGGAAGCAGAGTGGTGTTAAATAGTCACGTGAGAGATGGGACTAGCTCCTCTACACCCAGTTTAAGATACTCGTTTATTATCCCGTCGTCTCCTGCACTCTTTCCTTGCTTGAGCTCCTTTTTGGCACTTCTCACTTCCCTACGCAGAACTGAGATATTTACTCCTCGTGGATATCTTACCCGCTTATGGAGTCTGTGTACATTTTCGTGGTTGTCTTCATGTTGCGTGAGTATATTTCTCTGTAGAATGTCGTTGCCTTACTTACGATTTCTTTCCTTGAGGTAATTTTGTTATTGTGTCGAAGTAGCCAGCATCCAGTTTCTTCCATCCTTCAGTTTTTCCTAATTGTTATCATTGAATTGCGAGTCTCCATGATATCCCTTGCTAAGTTTGTATGGTATTCTCGAAAGTTCTTGTTTTAATTGGTTGATGTCCTCTGATTTATGATTGGGTACGGAACAGCAATCCTTTGGTTCCGTAGGCTTACTCTACAAATGACAGCCGAAGTCTTCAGATTTCTGTGGGCCAGGCTCAATGCAATGTCCAAAAGAATGTGACAAAATTTTAATAGTTGCCCGAAACTGCGTAAAGAATCAAGTTTTAACAAAATCGTTAGGGCTAAGGGAGATTTACCCCTGACAATGATGATAATATCGAAGTTCGATTCGAGAATTCGTGGTTGTTAGACAGTTCTCCTTAATAGAGTCCCGAGTTTTCCTAACTTTTAGAATAGGCGGAAGATAAATCCGGCCTCTTTTGTATTCGCATATTGATGCTTAAACTGTCAAAGTTTATATCAGATGTTTGTCATGCGTGATAAGTTAATCACCAAATCCGCAAAGTATTTAGCATCGAACCCTCAGGAACGCTGTAAAAACACGTGTTTCCTGGTGCGTCATCAGACTTTGCCTTGAGAACGGCCTCATTCGCTGCCTCAAAACTTGCAGGTAAATTCCAAGCACAGCTGCGATACTCACAGTTGTAGATTAAGCTGTATGATTGTATGGAGGTCGTGTGCCTTGGTTGAAAACTTGCTAGAATGTCTGGTTTCTTTCGAATCTCCCAACAAGCATTATCTACTCGTTGCTGTAAAATCTCTTAAGTCACTGCTCGGCTCTGAATACACCAAAGCCTTTAAGTGTTCTCACAGCCAAGAATCCAGAGGATCGTGCAGGTCAGTTGACTGGGCCTCCACGTCCTATCTAGTTTCGACCGCAAGTCTGGTTCAGGTGCTATGTGAAAATGTGGAGAAAATGAGGTTATCCCCATCATGCATTAACCGCACGTGTTGTCACTGATGAAGGGGCACATCTTAAACACTTCTAATAACACAGCCTCAGGCCCGGGTATGGAACTCAGTCAGTCCCTATTCAACGGGTATCAGGAATGCTTCCCTCTTGCATAAAACAACTGTAGCATGAAGCTGAACAGTAACGCATATCAAATAACGAGGCAGAGAATGCGTAGAGTTGTAACTTCCCTCCCACATTTACCGTCGTAGCATGCAGAAGGAAAACTTTACCTTTACCTGGTTACATATACTACATGGGATATTTTGAAGCGGAAGCATATGTTACATCGGAAACTTGGAATACCGATAAGGATATAATAATGACAGAACGTGGACTGTTAAGAATATAGTTTGTAAGGACCTAAGTCGAGTTGGCTTCACCAGAATCGTGCACGATGATTCAGTTCGGTTTCTTCGCTGTTGAAACTATGAGTTTTATTACTAGATAGTTATGTAAGTTATCACACCCTACAAAGGCATTACAAGCAATTTTGTTGTGGACTGAATCATTCGCCATATAAGAGAAAAGGAAGATAAACCACAATTTTGTGTATCAGACTGTACTTTGTATATTTTACTGCGAAATGTGAATACAATGTTGGAGAATTCTCACAGTTAACTTAGAAATTGCAGTAACATTCAGTTATTAATCTCATTTCTGGAACATAGGAGCCTACTTCTCCGGGAAAAAGTTTAGAGTTGTGTAACTTAAAGTTGCTAGTAGCTTGTAGGAACATAATACAGCAGCGACATTAATTATCATCAAGTTGAGTGAATTCTCCTCGAAACTTGTGTTAATGTTTAATGTTTTATGTGCATGCGATTATGTATGTGAACACAAGCAAAGAAATGTTCATTTGTCAAGCTCGGATAGAAATTTTATCGCTACACGTACCGAATAAACTTTGCTCCTTTAATCGATTTTGTAATTTAGGTTATTCTTTCTCTATGTCTTTTTTGATGTACGAATCAGGAGTAATGGACTTCTTTCTGTATTTCTTTAAGCGGCAGTTTCATTATAAATGTGAGGAGTATTATTTAAATGTACTTACGAGATTTTAAAAGACAAGGCCTCGAGTGGTAGAAATTAAATGCCTTTGAAATGTAAAAGGGTGGATGGAATAGGAATCAGGAATCTCTTCTACATAGTGTCTAACGAAGATTACATTTTTCAATCACACTTCATGTAACGCCTAATAACAATATGATGACGAATAATAAATTAAGTTAAATTTTAATACGTTTCTTAACCATAGCAGTAATTTGTGTATTGTTTATCAAGAGCCGACAAATTGCACTTAATTCCTCGGATGTATTTCTATTGCGATATTTTCAACTACACGTTCTGGCCGGTAATCCGGCCATCTTCAGGGTAACATTTCTGTTACAATAATAAAGTGTGATCAAATGTGTCAAATTACTCCACAATATTAAAATGCCTGCGATTCATTTCCTCTTACTGCACCGGCCGCACAACACAGCATCACATACTGTGGACACTAACCTACTACACTTACCGATTGTGCACATCACTCCAAATTTTATACAATTTTAAATTCCGACATTTATAATCTATGTTTTACTTTATTTTATTTTATATATTCTATCATCCTACAGACAATTCTAACCAACCAACTTATGAATTCCAGTAGTGTGGAGTAATTTGACACACTTGATCACATTGTATTCTTGTAACAGAAATGTCACCCTGAAGATGGCCGGATTACCGGCCTAAATGTGTTGGTGAAGATATCACAGTAAAAATACACCAGTGGAATTAAGTGCATTTTGTTGGTTCTTGAAACGCAATATAAGTTAAATACGAATATATCTGAACACATTACTTCAGCATTATGCTGGGAGGGAAAAAGAGTACCATAAATATTTGTTGGTATCTGAGTTGTGATAAGAATCCTTCAAGCGTGAATCTGATGCTTTTTAATCTTTTAGAACACAGTGGGAAATACAAGTAACAGCTGTCTTAAGATTAAAGGCTCTGCACTTTGCCCACGAGCTGATTTGTGTGTTTGTATGGTTTGTAGAAAAAGTACAGTTTACTTCCCCAGTCTGGTCTTTGTAATGGACAAGAAGTGTGTTCTCTCTGAAGGGAAGCTCACTATTTAAATATAATACAGACTTACAAATAAAAATATCACGCTCAAAATTATTTCAAATATAAGCGAAATATATTTTGTAGATTATTTAATGACACTGTCGGTGTCGGTATGTAGCGTTTATGGGGAGAAGACAAATTGATAGACTTTTATAGTTGGAAATACTTTAGGAAGGGGGCAGCTTGGATTAACTAGGCGAAAATGGGATGATAACACTAAATGTGTAGTCAAGTAATGGGATTGGGTGTGATTATCTTGATTCATCCGTTTCAGGATACAACTGGTGGGCTCGTGCAAATGCGGGTTCTGTAAGTCAGTAGTATCGGCTGTAAAATCGACATACTGTTTACTATATCTTTAATACCTAAAAATAATTGGAAAAGTTGGTTTCACATCAAGAAACAAGACCTTTTAGCCCATTGAAGTGTGTATTCTGATAGCTGAATATTCTAAAGAATTCCATGAAAAACCTCGGCGAGAAGGGGCAAGTGTATCCAAGCGTCTCATGACTGAAATATTTTGTTTAATATATTGGAACATTAGGGGTTTTTGGTTCTGCTGTCGCTCCCTCTTGATATCCGTAATTACATAATGGTCCTGATACATTCCCAGTGTGTCACTAAATGTAACGAAATAGAGCACGTGTCTTATAACCGCTAATGCACCAGCAAACCCTCAGGTCAAAATTAAAACAACCCTGCATTTTATGGGCAGAACATAGTGATTTCTGTCTTACAGGACTTCAAATTACGAGGCTTCAATACCAATTTGCGAAAACCTTCAGTGTATTTGACAAGGACTGATAAGGACCAGAGATTATTACTGGGGAGATCTGGGTTTTCAGTAGGGAGTAAAAGCAAAACTGTGCCGCAGTTTGTCGCAATATGTTCAGTTTTGCAGGCGAGTTATGAAAGTGTCTTGAAAAGGCCTTGTTCTCCCTTTGCGCATCTTCTTAACCTTTTATTCGCAGCCGTTTTTGGCGCTTTCGCAGAATTGGGAACGGCGCCTGTTAGCTTCGTCATAACTGTCTGTACATCTGTCCGTCCGTCTGTCCTCCGTCCGCATGGAACAACTCAGCCGCCACTGGACGTATTTTCAATAAAATTTTGTATTTCAGTATTTTTTAAATTCGTGTCAAGAAAATTCGAATTTCATTAAAATCTGACAAGAATAGCGGGTAATTTATATGAAGGCCTATGTTCATATATAGTAGTATCTCGCTGGATTATTCTTAGAGTCAGAAGTTTTTCAGACATAATCGTAGAGAAAATCAAAACACACATTTTATGTTGAATAACCTTTTTTTTCTTTCGAAAAGCGTGCCGTTTAAGAGATAATGTGAAAATATATGGCAGAGCCAGAGAGGACACAGATGGCAATAAAATAAGGCGCATGCGCTTTTTATGCAGAATAACTGAGGCTGAAAACGCACAATCATAGTATGTAATAGTATTACTTTTCCACAGCAACAATGGTTATAGAAACGCCCCTAAATGTTACGTTATACATAGTTTGCCTCTCTTTTTACTAGAGGGTGTTGATAAGTCCTTAGCCCGACCAGGAAGGAAACAAGCTACAGCGACCAAACTCGGGATTTATTCAACATACTACCCACGAAGCTCAATACACTTCTTAGTCCGCTGTTCTAACTTTTGCAAGCCACTCAAAAAAATTCGGAAGTTCGTCTGTCCAACCAAGTCTCCGAGGCAGCAATGACCTCCGCGTCGGACGAAAAATGGACACCTTTCAATTGTTTTTTCAGTCCAGGGAACAGATGGTAGTCCGACGGGACCAGATCCGGAGATTAGGGTGGGTGATCAAGACATTGGAAGCACAGGTAGGCCAGTTTCTTCTGGGTTGCAAGTGCCCGTTGAGACGGGGCATTATCGTACAAGAACAAGACTCCCTTGGTGAACTTCCCGCGGCGTTTTTCCTTCAAAGTGTCGTTCAATTGCACCAGCAGAGGTGAGTAGTACTCCGCGTTAATAGTTTGGCTCTTCGGAAGATAATTAATGACGAGCATGCCGTCTTGATCCCAAAAAATCGAGGCGAGAAATTTTCCAGCGGATTTTTGCACTTGGAATTTTTTGGGGCGGTGTGAGCCACTATGCCGCCACTCCATTGTTTGTTTCTTTGTCTCCGAGCCATAGTGATATAATCAGGTTTCGTGCATGGTCACCAAACTCTCCCAACAAGAAATCATTTGGATCGCGCCGAAAAAATTCAAAAAGTTTCTTAGGCGACTGGCACGGTTGAAGTTTTTGATCTGGTTGAGGCATTTTGGGATTCTCTTCGCGGAGAGCCTCCGCATGTCCAAATCGTCATGAATGATGAACCCAACCCGCTCGCGTGAGGTGCCCAGTTGCTCAGCTATTGATTTAGCCGAAATCCGGCGATCTTCCCAGATTAGCTCGTGAATTTGATCAATAATCTCCGGGATGGTCACTGTTTTGGGTCGTCCAGAACGAGCCGCATCTTCTTCTTCTTCTTCTTCTTCTTCTTCTTCTTCTTCTTCTTCTTCTTCTTCTTCTTCTTCTTCTTCTTCTTCTTGTATTGGCACTGCAGTCCGCTGTGGGCTTTGGCCTGTCGAACAATATCCTTCCATTTTTCCCTATCTATCTCCAACTCTGTCCATCTTCACACTCCCAGCACTTGAAGATCTCTTTCTACGAGTACTTCCTCTTTCCATCCTTTCCCGGGTCTTCCCCTTCGTCTCTTCCCTTCCAGTTCTTGGGTGAAGATCTTTTTGAGCATCCTATCCTCCTCCATTCTCTCCAGGTGACCAAACCAACTTATCCTTTGCCCTCTTATCCATTTTACTATATTTTCTCCCTTGCTCATCTCTTCTTGTTCTCGATTCGTCCTACTTTTCCATTCTCCGTTTTCATATTTAGGATCCTATATTCTTCTAAATATTTATCTTTCGAAGACTAGGAGAGCTTGTTCATCTTACTTTGTCATTGTCCATGCTTCCACACCATATGACACAACCGGTCTTATTAGTGTCTTATATAAGAAAATTTGGTAGCTCTGGATAAAAGTCTACTCCTGAAGAGACTTATAGCGGCAAAATAAGTTCTATTGCCAGCCAAAATACGTTTTCTATTTCTTTTTCTACGCTATTATCATTACTGATTAGCGTGCCCAAGTAAATGAACTCGGCTACTCCTTCATAAGTTACGCCATTTAGAGTTATCCCTTTCGCTGATCTCCGGGATGGGGACGCTGAAAATCTCATATACTTGGTCTTCTCGGGGCTTACTACCAGGCCCACTCTACCTGCTTCTCTACTTAACATATGGTGCTTCAAGAGCTGGCATTTTCGTTGCAATTACCAAGATATCATCGGCATATCCACATATTTGTGTTAGTTTGTTCAGAATCGTGTTGCTTTGCTCCAGGTTTTTCAGGGCATTGTGAAGAACGAGCATTGTGAAGAACGAAGTTGAACAGCGTTGCAGACAAACCATCTCCTTGCCTAACCCCTATACGTATACCAAAAGGGATACTTATTTTCCTATCCCCTATCACTTTAGCTTGGGCTCCTTCTAGTGTCAACGAAGCGCATTACAGGTGGAAAAATCACCACGTTTAAACTGGGCCACCCAGTTTTTGACGGTGGCATACAATGGTGCATGTCCACCTAATGTTTTGTCAGATTGGCGTAAATTTCCTTCGGCGCCTCGCCTTGCAGGATAAAAAAGAAATGATGACAGCTCGCGTCTCGATGTTGTTGAAATCGTGCGTATCACCTGTCACGCTTCCTTTCAGCCTCTATAACAAGAAAAGACTTGCAGTTCGGCACATGACAGACCCCTCTTTCCAACGACACTATCAATCCCGTCCTACGATATTGGGAAGTAGGTCGGGCTAAGGACTTATCAGCACCCCCTCGTACTTTTCTCTTTATGACCTAGAAGGCTGTCCCCGTATTTTAATAAACTATGTTGTTGAAACACTTGTGAATGAGTTACAGATACATGCTTCCTTAAACTCAGTGTTCTATGGAGCAGTAAGTTGAGCTGCATGGCCACTGACAACTTCCCTCGAGGGCAAGACACCTTGACACCTTCTGGGTAGGAAGCTATGTCCGTCTTTACGCTGTGGAGAAGATAAAATCCACTTCTTCCTACTTGGAAATAAAAACCTGTTTTTTTCTGTTGTCATGCCGTTGCAACATCAGTATTTTTATTTAAGTTATGTGGTTGAAATAGCCTCTTAACATAACCCATGAAATATTTAACACTTCCGGAAAAGGCACTGTCCGGCGAACATCCTTATTTGATCAGTGCAAGCTGCAAACTGTTAGGGTAACACTGCAGCAGGAAGTCGAATTTTATTACTCCTGAAATCAGTACGTTTTCCTTTTTGTGCTCTTTAAAGTACAATGGCTACCACATTTTACCGCCTGAATTAACAAAGAAAACAATGCGTTTTCCACACATAATTTATTTATTTATTTATTTTCACACTGTTTGCAATAACATCGATTATTGCCCAAACAGCATAAATCGGTTGGTCTTTAGGAGTGAGAAGATATGTTTTTACTGTAGGTACGTACTGAATCGTTAAGTGGCATTCTCATAATTTAACATTTTAAGGACTAGTTGTAATGAAAAAGAGGAAGAGAGTATGTTCATGCAGAACCACTGGGTGAGGTGAAGCTAAACCCTGTATTCTGTGTGACAGTTTTCCCCTTCCATCTTCATAATTATAATCCTTGCAGATGAATGTATTAACCCGCAAGTCTGCTAAGTTTGTATTACAAATCAAATACGGCAGCAGCTCTGGAACATTTAAAATTTAGATTCAGTGTACTTACTTCTCGTACCACTGTGGTCGTAAGTACGAACAACCAAGTGCGACTAGGAACACAAAAGGCGAACAACAAAGGATATTTAACTTATGAGACGTGAATATGTAAACTTCATCATTTAACAATGGTCACCGGGTAATCATTCGACGGGGTAAAACAGCTGGAACTTAAACCACTGAACTTCCTATTCACTCCTTGGTACACGTACTTTCTGGTGGTGGTTATTTAAACGAGGGAAAGTCTTTAAATCTACATAAAAATGCGTCGGCTACGTAATTTGCCTATCTAATATAAGCTCTCCTTTGAATCCAGCTGAAATATAAAAATATATATTTCCTTAAAAATATCAATAGTCATCATCATCATCATCATCATCATCATCATCATAAACACCAAGGGTTGGGCCATTTGGCCCGTTCCGTCTCCAGAGTTACAGCTGCTCTCGCCAACGTTTCTTCGGTCTCCCGATTGTTCTCTTTCCTTGTGGATTATA
>JGI20166J26741_11735252_pt1 | contig 10606 bp, 9 predicted proteins | sample TergutCu122P5_FD_26741 | JGI IMG/M metagenome (IMG submission 26741) | reverse complement strand
AACGTAGATGGGAATTTTAATTGATGGTAAAGTGCCATAATCTTTTATTTTTGTTTCTTGTTGTGGTAAAATGTTAAAGAAAAGTTACATTTTAAATTTTTCGTAAATGATCAATACGAATCATTTATATGTACCCTTCAAACCACACAAGCGGACTATTTGGAGAACAGCATTACTTGATTCAATACCGAACGCCAAGTTTCCGAGTGACTCACTGAAGACCAAATCTTTCCGTAATGGGCTCCACCTTCGGGCCCTACTCTTCTGCTGCCAATGGAATATGCTTCCATCTAGTGCGTATGGGTTTAAACGATTACAAATGTATGTTGGCAGCATTGCTGTAACGATCGGGCAGCAAGGAGCTGTAATTTCCTCCCGTAGCTTTTATCCGTGTGTTCGGTCATCGTAGATCGAGAATTGCACCAATGAAAATACGCGGTTTTGCAGGCTCGCTCACTCTGCTCTAATTTGAAATTTTCGTTGTTTGTTGTGGGGTAGAATAGTGAAGAGAGTGCAGATTTTATAACATGTCTTGAATTTTTATCTTTAGAATTTTGTGGAAAGATTTGTATTCTCAGCAAGAAATGGAAGGCGCAAGAAACTGTGGTCCATATAAAGCTACGAAAATGGTAAATACGGTATAATTTCATTTAAGTTTTAGTGTTACAGTTTTAAATGGGAAAACAACTGCAATATTTTGCCGTGGTTGGAAAGTAGTTACAGAGTTATCGAAAATGTTTATGAGTTAAATCTGAAGAAGACTTCAGTTGTGATAGTTAATCCCCGTACCGAGATTTCGACACATAACCTGAATGTGAAATACGAATTTTGATCATCCATCTGCAGCATTTGCTAGTATTATGTTTTACATGCCTTCTGAGTCGAAGGAGGTGGTTCTGCCAGAAATATTTTTTATTTTAATTTAATTTAATGACAGTACTCCAGCGAGGTTGCCTCGCTGGAATAAAGTAATTAAATTTCCATTTTCCCTTCACCTGCTCAGTGTCTATCACTGCCATTATCATAAGGCAAACCAACTACACGGAGCGTAGTCGTTCTCGAGAAATTAATAATTCATGAAGATTCAAGGTTTCTGGGATGTGACGCTGTATCAGGCGAGTAGTTCCCAACATTCCAAATGATAGTGCCCTAAAATCCTTGGGAACTGCTCACCCAGCGACACAGCATTATACCCCAGGACACTTTAATCTGTAGAAATGCCATTGTGAGAACCTCGGTTTCTGAATAGCTCCTTATCTGGTCAAGAAGCTTCTCAAGTCTAACAGTAGCTTAAGGTTTGTAATTGCATTCACAAGGTGGTTTTGCCATATATTGGCATGTATTAGAAGTTCTCAACATTTAATTCTAAGATCATCTATTTGAAATGAGGGGGAGGGGGTAGGAGGGGTTTACTATTTACTTTGGGCCTTGTTTGCACATGACTGTAGTACATACATAAATGTTGTTACACTTAACAGCAATATATTGTAGTAAATGTGAATGGGTATTTTAATTCCATATGAGAATTGAAGGGTCTGCAAGGTAAACTTCTAGTATTATTATGAGAAAGTATACTTGAATGTTATGGTAAGTGTCTGTTTTATAAATTACTGTGTCAATTGCATAAAATTAACAGCAAGAGTGTCATAGAAATATTAGGTAAATGAAGTGTTAAAATAATACCACTGACATTATACTTTTTTTTTTTACAGTGGAATGAAATGGTTGAAACATTTCAGAATGGAATTCCTTTAAGAAGGCATCGCCGTCATATAAAGGTGTATGATAACTGCTTCACAGGACAGGAAGCTGTGAACTGGTTTCAGTGTGTTCTTCAGAACCATATTTATCTGGGAAACATTGTAACAAGGGAACAAACAATTCAACTGCTAAATAAATTCCTCAAAGCCGGTGTCTTTCAGAATATAAATGCAGTTACTACATGTGATCCTCATTATCAGTTTCTCAAAGAAGGGGATCTGTACCAGTAAGTGCACATGGAACACTTTTCTGCATAGTTTTAAAATTGGTGTGTAAATGTAAATGACTTACAAGAATGAATGTTTCTTTTTATGAGATCTTGGATATTTTAGACCCATATGTTATGTACTTTTACAGTCTCAACATGCGGTAAAACTTTATGAAACAGTAAAGGTATCCAATTATTGGAGTACTTGTTACAGGAACATTGTTTCTTTAAAAGTCTTGCAAAATTTAAGTGTTAGGGAATTAGGCATCACTACTCAGTTACAGTGGAATCCGATTTAAGGCTTGTCAGTTTAAGACTTTGCCACATTTAATTTTTATATTTTGTTGTCATTGCCCAAACCTTGTAAAATGTATTATTTTTCTTCATTTAAGGTGTCTTGGTTTTAGTTTCTCCTGCATTTAAGACATAAAAATTCAGGTCATATGCCATTTTGGAATTTATGTTTACAAGTCTGGAGTGTGGATTATGTCCACATTACCATGATAAGATGCAGTGGGAGTGAAGCAATGTCAGAATTGATTGCAAACTAATGTAGCAGTGTCCTATCACTTGTCATGTGTGATTGGGGAAAAAGCGTGTAACAAGATTTTATTGTTGAGGTTCTCTCTTTTGTCTCCCATATATTAGATATTTCATATACATATAAAATGGATTGAAGAACAGCAGCATTAGATTTCAATTCAGAGTGAATATAATGTTTCTGTACCCATGGTAGTAATTCTGGGTTTGACTCTGATGCAGTCCTCATTTAAAATTTGCCAGAGTTTATGGTATAAAAATCTTGTCCCCAAAATGAATCTTAAATGGGGGTACTACAGTATGTGAATAAGCCTATGTGTCATATATTGTGTAAAACTGAGCACTTGCAGCTGAGAGAATTGATGCAGCTTTTTCACATAATGGACAGCATTCTGGAATCAGATCCCCAGAGTTTTATACCTGCTTTTTCCCATTACTGGTGACTGATGTATATACCTTCTCCACTTCCGTATTTCACAGACTTTTACGTTTGCAGATCCCTCATTGTATCAAAAAGCTATGAGTTAGTTGGTTTTTCACTTTCAAGTGTAAAAGACATGATAATGGCTGATTCACAGAGAGCCTTGTACAGTAACATGTAGCAGCAGAATTTTGACATGGTGTGCCATTCATTTTGATGCTGCAGTTGTATTATGTATAGTATTTTGTAGGAAGGTGTGATATACTATTATAGAAACATGAAGTATTTGAATTTGTTTTACAAGAGTACTATTTTGAACAATATGACTCTTTTTTTTTTCTCCATGAAATTGTATTTTAGAATTATGAAAGTTACAGATAAGCAGGAATAATAAAATTTCCATGTACTGTCCCTCCCAAAATTAGACAAGAAAGTAATTAACGGAAGTCATATTCCTATGGTAAGAAAGTAGCCAAAGAAAGGTACAAAAATTACAGTTATATTTGTTGAAATATGGCTTATCATAATCATCAGTTCAATTAGATTTAAATATTTCTCCTCTAATTTACAGTATGTGATGCAATATGAATAACATTGTGATGTGTTTTCCATTTTTGCTTCCCCATTCTTAACTTCACAGACACATAAGAGTTATTAATGTAAATCTGTACACTAAAACCTTGTTAATTGAAACTTGGTTAATTCAAAATATGATGTAATTTGAAGCTGAATATGTTCCCTGGCTTTAAACACAGGATTTCATGTACTTTGTATTATGGTTGATTTGTAATTTGAAGCTACTGTACAGTCCCTTGATTCCTTAAAGTTTAATGATTTGAATGCAGTAAAATTTGAGTTGTCTGAAATCCGATAGTCTCATACTCCCAGGAGTCTGGCATTAAAATGGGCAGTTGGGGGGCTAGTGGTGTCTTTTTAACATTAGCTGAACTGAACGATATGAAGCGGAACAGAGTTAGCTCATCTCATGTGATCTCAACCTGCCATTTACAATTGATAGTCAGAGGTTCTTGTACTTTCTTGACTGTTTTTGAACTGTGTTAGGGTATTTATGCATATCCTGTTCTAATGATGATGTCACAGGTGAATGAAGTTGCTGGTGGTAGTAAAGGTTTGAGGAAAAGCACAGAACAGTGACATTAACAAAGAAATTAGATGTTTTAAAGTTGCTCTGGATTGTCCTTTCTGGACAATTCATGTAAAAATTTGTCATTTTTTGACACTGGCCAAACCTGGAACAAAGGTCAATCGAGTCTCACTTGAAGAAACAGTATACTAGTACCAAAGTGTGACAAACGTGAATTATTTTTTCCTGGCTTGTGTTTTTGATTTACCGTGTATTGAATTGCATAGTAGGTGTTTAATAATAAATACAAGAAGGGGATATAACTACTCAGTTAAGTAAAGAATCATTGCGTACACCATAATGTTAGGACTAATCATGTAACAGGTAAGTGTGCATTGAAAAAATTAGAAAATTTAAGAAACTCCCCACATTTTATGGTACCTGAAGGTTCATTACTGCATTCAAAAGTGCCTAAGTCTTTCCATTTGTCCCTTTTCCTCAGATCTGTCCACCAAAACTTATATGCATTTACCCTGTCTTCTATGTGTACCACATGCACTGCCTCTCTCATTCTTCTTGATTTGATCACCCAAATAATATTCATAATCACGAAGCTCCTCATTATGTAGTCTTCTTCACTCCCCTGTTACTTTGTCCCTCTTAAGCCCAAATATCTTCCTCAGCACCCTATTCTCAAACACCCTCAGCTTATGTTTCTCTCTGAGTGTGAGAGACCAAGTTTCACACCCATGCAAACAGGCAAAATTATAGCTTTGTATATCGTAATCTTTATATTTTTTGAATTAGGAAATTCAAGATCACATAATTAAAATTCGATTTTTTGCTCCCAAACACTTCAAATCAACAAGGTTTTACTGTAGTACTCTAGTTTTAATTGAGAATAATATAATTTTCTTACTGTATAGCCTGTCAGACATCAGCAGTACTAGACTCCCTCTGGCCAGTAAATCACTAAATATTCCAACAAAAAGTAAGCCGAACCAGTGGTCTGTTAAGAATACAGATGGAATCACAAAGAAAGGCCTTACTACTTCATGTAGTCGATCTGAAATGGTTGAACCACGACTAGATGCACATCACACAGTAGGTCTTCCAACTATCAGCAATTCTGTACTGCAACCAACAGATAATAAATGGAATTGCCCTGCGTCTGCAGAAGAGTTTAGACATGCTTTACCACTGCCTCATCAACATACCAGAAGCAAAAGTGATGTTTGTGCAAGACAAAATATGCAGTGTGAAACAAATTACCAAAAGACCAGTTTCACTCAGGAGCAGAAAGAATATGGATCTGTGCACAATAGTATCTACAATGTTCCATGTGTGGAAAATCTGAGTCATCATGGAAGGTATTCTGAGCACTATAAAATCCAAAATTCATCTGCTTATGAGAAACAGGTCAAAGAAACGTCTATAACCTCTAGTAGAGAGTATTGTGCTTTATCTGGTGAGCAAGGAACAACGGATAATGGGCATATCAGGAGTGGGAAGACTAATATAAGCAGTCCGTATAATACGAGAGATATCAGTAAAGATCTGGGTAGTCCCAGACCTTATACAGATTCTTGTAAGTGGCTTCAACCGCTTACCTTTGACAGCATAGACACAAGTGACATGGAAAAAGGAAACTGCATTCCACAGCCTTGTGTGCCTCCTGCAACTCTGGGTTACAAAAACTTGGAAAATTTTACAGTTATGCCAAAATCTCAGACAATCCAAAGGAATTCAAGTGTGGTCCAACCAAAATTAGACCTCAGTAAGCCTTGTGTAAACACTGAAAATCTTGATTCAGGGAAGTCTATTCAAAATGAAAAGATTCCACATAGAAGTGTAGGTGTAAGTGGCTTGACAAAGCTGCAACACAGTGAGGTAAACAGCGCCACTGTAAGAAGAAACCCACACATAAAAGTAAATAATATTGATTTTCGTGGAGATAATATCATGGGCCATTGTGGATCTGAGGATGGACAACAGATGCATTTTTATCAGACATCCACCTCACAGTTGAAGTGTAACCAGAATAATGTAACTGCCTCTAGGATGCAAGAAGAAAGGAATCCATGTAGAACAACTGCAAGTTTGGAATTTTCTAGGTCAGGTTGTGATGATCCTGTTACCACAGCAGGTTCTGAGCCTCCTCAGCTGTGTGAAATTGGGGCGATTTGGAAGAAAGTAGTCTTGGCTAGGTAAGGCACTGATTGAATGAATACACAGGGTAGTGCAAAAGTACCAGCATGACAGTATGTGTATGATGAATACATGGTTCACATGCAGGCCATAACACTGCTTACTCATGTACTACCTGCGCTCAAATCTCAACAGAGCTGCTTCACATGACCTAACTTAAAACTTCAGTCCTACTTTTGCACCACCTTTTGTAACAGTATGAACCACAAAATATTGACCATAAGAAATATGAATTAATTGTATTGCAACTTTTGAGTAAACTGATATTTAGTGTTCCAAGTTCAGTCTGAAGTCTTTGACACTGATATCTTACTGTATATAAAAATACAGGCAAAAGAATGAAGCGTGTTTTAGTATAATTTATTATGTTAGTGAAATAGAGCATGTAATTGTTTAAAATGTATTGTGTTTGTTCTTTCTTATTGTTAGATTTTTCACAGCACTGATTATAAATTCCAGGTTGGAAAATCACACAATGGGGTGGAAGATCCCATTCAGGTATGAGTTGCAGACCATTCCAGGTGAGTGGCTTTCTGCAAATGCATCCAGTGAAGTCCGTCTTGACTCCCACTTCCCCCAGTCTCTGGTGGCTGCTATGAATTGCCTTGTGCATTGTAAGTTTTTCTACAGTGGTAATATCCATTGCGTATCTGTGAATTGCACTTTTTTGCAAATTATTCTTTGAAATTTCCTTTTACAGGGCCCCAGGCTGTACCAAATGAAATTCTAACAGCATTTAAAGAACATTACTTCAAATTGCAAGAACCTCTGGCCACATTTAAGTTGTACAATGCATTGACAAAAGTATTTTTATATGTTGCAACTGGCAACTTAGCCGTGAGTAACAGGATGGTATCAAGGCAATCTGAATTGAGTGCCAATGGTCTTCTAGGCATGGTATTGCCACCCAACTCTTGTTTTGAAACTGCATTTACATCAGATAATCCTGTAACTCGCATAGTGCCTCAGCGTTGTGTGGACACATTACATTTTTCACAGCACAGACAACAGATTAAAAGCATTTCACTCAAGAGAATGTCAAGTGCTCCAAACTTGCATGAGCCATTACAGAATATTCAAGCACCTCAGAAAGGAAGCAGGCAGCCTGGAACAAAGCGCCAAATAATTGGTGGGAAACGTGCGGTTAAAATGGCTAGTAGGAAAGGTGGCCGGAGAGTGAGATTAGGAGTGGAAGAAGACAGGAAGTTGTACCATTTTCGTAGCAAGTCAGGTGGTTATGTGAACCCAGCTCTGTCTAAGTCTATTGATGATACTGATACTGATGATTTTATAGACACTGGCAAGATTCAGGCACAGTACAACATTGACCCTGAACAGGAACTTGATTATGTTGCAGCTTTGGAAAGTCTGAATACCTTAATGAGATGCAGTCGTCGTGATAATCCTTCTGTTGCTGTGAGTATATTTTGGTTTTATCCCAAAGAATTAATTGCTACAATTTCTAAATATAAAAGGCACTGTCTGAAAAAAAAATGGTAAGTCATATAAATTAGGGGCTATAGTGGGTTCAACAAATGTATTTCCACCAACAGGAATGCCTCATCATTAAAAAAATGTAATTTACCGAAACAACTTTTATTTTGACCGTCTAGCATCAGGTGTGAGCTTTCTATCTTATGTTAATTTTATGCATATCAAGAAAGAATGCAGAGAATTCATCTTGTTGTATGATTGATATACTAGTGACTATATTTTTCTGAGAATCTGTACGAGTAATTTGTGGATTTATCAACAGTAATTCCAGTGGCTGCGGAATGTGATACTGCTGCCTAATCCATGAAAATGATGCATTTACGGATTGAAGAAGTCGTTGTTCCAAGATCATTATTGTGTTTCAAGGTTATTGAAGAATGTGGTATATGTTCTCAGGTTCACAGGCAAGGTATAGGTTTGGAGGTGGACATAGACCAGAATGGGAGTCAAAGCAGTGAGAGCAGTTCTTACTACACTGCAGTGTCCAGTTCAAGTTCAGAAGCCAGTTCGCGACGTAGCAGTGGTGTGTTGGGTGACAGCTTGGAAAATCTGAATACAGGTATTAGATATGTGGTTATCAGTGTTTCCTGTTTCTCATACTACTTTATTAGAATGCAAATCCAATCTTATGTCTTCTGAAGGTTTAGACCTTTACATCCTGTTTTGAGTCTTCTGCTGTTCCAACCACTTTTGAGTTTTCCCAGCATTCTTTCTTCCCTGAGGTCTGTACTGTCATTGTAGGCAGTCAGTTGATTGATGTTACAAGTGCATGACTGGACCACTGATTATGGATCCAATTGCATAGAACAGCAAGAATTTTTGTAAAGAAGTGTTGTGTAATATACCCAAATGTAGAATTTACTTGACCTCGAGTCTGCAGTGTTAATGCGAATGAGTGGATCCATTCTAGTACGCAATAAACCAGTAACTTTCGGTTTCCTGTTGCTTTTGAAACAGTAGCATTAAGTATTTTAGCATGTATTTAGCAAAGCTTGACAGCTTCACAGTCAAATAAATTCTGATTTAGGCAAACATGACTGCTGTATTACAATTCTTTTAAATCATAAAATTTCTTTGTGTAATTGTACTGTGAGTGTTGTACATACTTCAACCAGCATGTTTGGAACCCATTCTATGCTCTTTTCAAAAGTGGGAGCGCTCTGAATGGTTATCTACTCATACGTTGTCAACACTGATGTAAGCACAAATCTTAGAGTAGCAAGTGCATCAGTAATTGTCATTACAGTGCATTTGCTGATGGATGAGGTGTCTCATAATTGTCTTGTCCATGCTGGGATTGTGAGTTTGAATCCTGTTGGGAGCATATATGTCTGTCTCTTGCAAGTGTTGTGTATTGTCAGGAAGAAGTCTCTGTGTCGGGATGATCACTAGTCCAGAGGAGTTGTACCAAGTGTCTGAGTGTGATCATGAAGCCTCGATAATGAGGAGGCCCTGGCCCACTAGGGGCTATTGCATCAATGGGGAGTGAAGAAGTACTGTTTGTGTGTGTGTGTGTGTGTGTGTGTTGAACAAGCTTTGTGTAGATGGGAAACCCAACAGTTCGGCAGCATGGAAGACAAAGGACTTCTAATTGCTTATTATCACTTTTTCTGTGTTGTCGATCTAGATGGACTGGTGCGTATGAACATTGGGGAAAATGGAGAGAAGTTGATGGTTACCGTCATGCAACTCCTACTTTTGTGCATTCCTATGTACAACCGCATCCAGCTTCAATATCTTCTGCACTTCATGAATCAGTGGAACTTGCACCACTCCCTCTGTGCTCAGTCCAATGTATGTATCATACATATACAATTTATAGGTTCCTAATTCCTGAATCATTTACTCTTCATTTTATTAATTTGCTTCAAGAACATCTAAATATTAAAAATATTATTTTGGTTATGGTTTTGAAGTTATAAAATAATACCTGATATCTTGTGTATATCTTTGCCCATAACTATATTCAGGTCTCAATGACTCCCTTCATATGTGTTTGTATTGTGATGTGTGAAAACTAGGCTGACAAGTAGAAAAGTTTAGAATTGATTCATTAATATTCTGCCCTACTGTCAAGTTTTGTTGCTATAAATGGTAAACTTGTAACTGGAATGGGTATGAGGGTCTTTGTTAACACAATTTTGACATATGTTGATGTCAAGATGCAGGGAAGATATTAGAATAGTATTATCAAACTGCATTGGTAGGCACATGTAGAAATGTCTGGCAGGTAGAATTTTCGTCAGAGTGGTGAGCCAAGCCAACATTTTTTTATGCCTGCCCATGTTACTGTATAAAAGTAATGTATGTCTCTTTGCATTGTGAGATGTATATGCTGATTTTGTGTATTAATTTTCACTTATCTTAATCTTATTTGAATTAATAGTGATTTTTCCTATTAGGTAGTAAACATATTCACACCTACAATTTTACGCAGTGAATGTGAAGCCAATTTTGACATCGCTTTGGCACGCAGTATTGTGTATTTCCTTGTGTCTCACCATGAATTAGTGCTCAGTGTACCGACTGATTTGGAGGCAGAAGTTCGGTTTCTTGTAACCACACACCAAAGGAACAATGTGAGTTCATTTAATTGTATGTGCATGTAAGTAAATTTATGTTTGGGAATAGGAAGTGTTGTGGATGCAAATGATGGGATTTCTTTTTTTAATATCTTTGTGGCTGGAAGGTATAAAGATGTAGATTTCAGATTTTGCATTTGATGTCTGTAAAAAACTCAAAAGGTTGTCAGATGATAAGCACTACAATTTAATTTGTGTAATGTTAACATTTGACCGCCTCTGTGGTCTAGTGGTCAGAGTTTCTGGCTACAGATACAGAGGTCCCGGGTTCGATTCCCGGCGCTACCAGATTTTCTGAGTAGCAGTGG
>JGI20166J26741_11735141_pt1 | contig 10606 bp, 7 predicted proteins | sample TergutCu122P5_FD_26741 | JGI IMG/M metagenome (IMG submission 26741) | reverse complement strand
CTAATTATAAAATCAGATATGTTTTTGCGTGTATTAACATAACGCCAAAAGTTTGATGCGATATTGCCGGTTACATTATAATTGCTATAAACCCCATCGGTAGTTAAAGTTCCACCTGATGCATAATATATTTCACTATATAGATTTGAGTGTGAATAATTAGAATTTAAATTAACATTAATCGGCAATTGGTTTCGTACAATATTAGGCGTATAGTACTTGCTAATATCAAAATATACATAGTCGCCCTGTGAAGATTTCCATTCCTGGTACTCATTTTGTGCACTGCTTTGAGAATACCCATTAACAACTATCAGAAAGACTGAAAAGCATAAAATTATTTTTTTCATAGTAAACTTTTTTTGAATATTTTTTCAGAGAAAGGCATATTTATCTTACTGCTCCGGCTCTCCTTTCCGGAGCCGATGCAGTAGCCAGTCGCGCGGAGATATGTAGAACATGCGTAGCATTCGCTTGAGGTTTAAATGTTGCTGTAAATGTACAACAAAAAATGAGAAAAATTTCAATATTTTCTATTTTCCCCCGTTGGCTAAAGCCGAACGGCAATGATTGTTTATGTTTCATTTCACTGCCGTTCGCTTTTAAGCAACAGGAAATTATTTAATTCCATATTGTTTATTATCGGTTTGGCTGACCTGGTTCATAAAATTTCTGAATGTGTCATATTGATCCACGGAGACCTGTTCGCTTTTGCGTTGCAGGGTGCGTTGCAGCAGAAAGACGTCGGGCAATTTTGCTGTAACAGTCAGTGTATAGACCGCATTGGGACATTCAAGATGCACATCCTGAGGTGCTTCAACAAATTTTTTCCCTTGCGGGAGTGTAATGGTCATCTGCTCCGTATTGGCATCTTCGGGCAGATATTGCCAGAGTTCAAACGGGAATTTGCGGGTTTCCGCCGTTACCTCTTCCAGCGAACTGATGCGGTCTGCCCATGGCAACCGCACTATTTTCATCCCTGCCACATCCTGCAAAGCGTTCGTTACCGCAATGGTCGATTGCACTATCACGCTGTCGGCGAGATTGTCCAAATTTGTGAATGTGAGGTCGGTAACTTTTGCAGGAGTAGAAAAATCGGAGGCGGTCGCCTGATTCGATTTTTTCATCCGTTCCTCATATCCGAGATCGCGATAAACGGCGCGGTAATATGCAGCGTCGGCGCCGGTGCGCACCGTGCGGCGGTCGATGGTCATATCGTTGTTGTTGAACGCAATGGTAGAGTTCCTGATCACATCATTTGTTTTGCGGAACGGCATGTTCATTGTCAGTAATTTGTCGCCGACAGGGTCGGCGCTGTTAAAAGGAATAGGCAAGATATTGGAGGCAAGATCGACCGGCATGGCTGCTCCAAATGGCAGCTGGTTATTTGTCAATTCCAGATAACAGGCTTTATTGTCCACATTGAGTTGGGCAATGCAGTGATTGAAGTTGATGCTTGGCAGCGGCAACTGGTTAAGTCCGTTATCGCGCGTGGCAATGAGCACCAGGTTGGCATTGATGCCCGATTCGCGGCAGAGCGCCACAAAGAGCGTTGCCATGTCTTTGCAGTCGCCCAGGCGGGTGGTGATGGTGCGCGACGCTTTTTGCGGCACAAAGTTGCCATGCATAAACGGGATGTCGGAGTAAGAGATATTTTTCAGAATGTACTCGTAAAACAACTTTGCTTTCTCAAGCTGCGAGGCATTCTCCTGCCCTTTCAGCAAGGTGGCGAGCGTTTCTTTCAATACATAATCTGAATTGAATTTGCTTGTAGTCAGGTCTTTATACCAATTGCTTACATATTTCCAATTGGACATGCTGCTGAACGTGAGCACAGGCACGTTGTCCACAAGTTGCGCCATGTAAGGTTCCTGTTTTACCGCCGGCTGATTTTCCGATTTCCATTGATAGAGTTTCATGCCTTCCATATCGGAAATCACAGGTTTGATTTCATCTTTACTGATCACATAGTCGAATGGTTTGTTGGGAGGCGCGAGGATGCTGTAACTGTTTTCCATTGAAGGAATATTGTACTGAAAAAGGAATTGATCGAAAAAATGTTTGGCAAGTTCTCCCGTCGAATAATCCTGCAAACGGTATTCCAGATGGCACACGTCACCAACTTCCAAATTAGTGAAAACCACATTGTTGTCATCTGTTTCCGCTTTTATTTTATTGCCGTTGGCTTTGACCACTTCAGCCTTGTCGATGATAAGTTTCTGATTATTGGAGTTATATCCAACGGCATGTTCCTTCCAGTTCTCCAAGCCCGACTGGTTTAATATTTTAACGGCAAATTCAAAATGATACTCTTTGGCTGCTTCGGGATAGACAATTAACTGATTGTCGTTGAATAAAATAACGGCATTATCTTCCGGGAAATCTTTCGCCGATGGCGCTTTTGCAATGGCAGCATCCAAATCATTTTTCGGGAAAAGTTCAAACAATTCTTTCTTGTTTTCCAGCAAACGGAGCTGCGACCGCGAATCGTAAGAGGTAGGACCGTAATAAATAGACTGCCGGAAGCTCTCTTTTGCTTTTTCGGTATCTTTCATACTTTTGTAAATATAACCTCTCAGATTGTAAAATCCGGGAACGTAGGGCGAGATCGCCAGCATTCTATCGGTTACTGCCAATGCATCTTTGTATTTCTGCATGTTATACAGCGTGTTAGCCAAACTGTTGAGATATCCGGCTGCATAAGGCTTTGCATCAATCAATTGGCGGAGCACATTCAGCCCTTTGTCGCTATTGCCCTGATCAAAATAAATGCCTGCGAGAAGATTCATTGCAGCACCGCTAAGATAGTTTTTGCAATATTTTTCCACAACTGCGGTAGCCGTCTTGGAATTTTTAGAGATGTTGTTTTCAATGGAATAGTTCAACTCCATGTACGATTCTTCGTCCGGATATTTGGCGTAAATTGCCCGTCCCAAGCGGATGACATCATCAATTCGTCTTTGTTTCGAGGCAATAGTCAACTCCCAGCCGTCGGTTGTCTTGCTGTCGCCATACAGCGATTTTGCTTTATTGTAAATATCTTCGGCATCAGAATATTTCTCTGCCTGCATGGCGTCTCCGTATTTTGCCTGCAGGGCGGCAAACGATTCGGGGTCGTTGCGCTTTATGCTTTCTATCTCTCTGTCATAATCGGTTTTATTCTTTGCCCGCACATAAGCCTCTGCCAGAAGCATTTTGAGAAAAGAGCACGCAGGATAAGTCTCTTCGATTTTTTTCAATGTCTTGGTAGCTTCATACGCCTTGTCGTTATGGAGATACGTTTCAGACAACGCAATCTGTGCCAGCAAGTTATCAGGCTCTTTGTTGATTTGCGATTCCAGAAATGCTTCGGGAAAAAACGGCAGAAGCACCACAGCAGGCTCTCCCTGCGCTTTCGTATAAGTTCCATATTGACCCACATCGGCGAGTCCGGCAACGGGATTGGCATCGGCATCGGTGAGGCGAACCATGAAATTGGCGGAGTTAATCTCGCTTTGACCTATCTGTATCAAAATGCGATTGATGCCCTGGTTGAGTTTTATCCGTGTGGAATAGACGTCCAAATCGGTGTTGCGCTCTTCTGAAACGGCGGCAACCTGTTGATCGTTGATCCAAACCTTGAGTGAGCCGGATGTGCCGACACGGAGAAAAACGTCCTGTGCGGCAGGAGCATTTACAAACGATTGAGCGTAGGCGATGATGTTGTCGAGTGGACAAAAATAGCTGAAATCCATCCAATTATCATTTCTGTTGCACGACGGAGCAAACCATTTAATTTCGGCGTCCACTTTGTTTTTGAACACATCGTTTGCTGAACTTTTGCCCAGCGCTCCCCAATCTTTTGAGTAGCCGCTGCCCGACGTGTTGTCGAAAGACCCCAGCAACTGCCAATGCGTGATAACACCCATTTTGGCAAACAAATCTTTCGATTTTTTCATATCATTGCATGCCTCATAGTGCGCTCCAAGCGTTGAATAAATCATTGCTTTCAATGTACCGTTCATTTTCGGATCATTACTGATTTTTTCAAGAAATGCCACTTTCGTACTCTCCTGTACACCGTAATAGCCAAATGTAAACGGAAGTGAAAACATGGCGTAAAGGTACGGATAGGGGTTGGAACTGCTGCCGTAAAATTGCTTGAAATTATCGAAAGCGCTTGGCAATTTCTCCTCGCTTTGGTCTAACAGACTGAGACTTAGATAAGCATCGGCTTTACAGTCAGGGTCCGACAGCGCCTGCATGAAATAGTGACGGGCTTCCTGCCGGTTATTGTTCATAAAGGCTTCCCATCCCTTGTGATAGTCGGAAGAAGTTGCCGCAACAGCGGAGAGAGAGCAGAACAACAAAAATCCTGAAATAGCTACAAATGATTTCTTTAACATGATGATAGAGGTTTAATTTAGCACATTTTTTTACGACAATTCATGTATGCAAAGTTGCAAAATAATTTGACACCATAAAAGACATTTAGTTTTTTTCGTTGAAACGTATATTACAATGAAAATTCGTTTATTTACCGCAATAAAATTAACGCTCCACAAATTTAATATATTTTCGCAATTTGTGTGTATCTTTGTCGTTCAAAACAAAATTAGTTTGACGGCACGTTTTATGGAAAAAATAGTTATTCTCGGTCCATCGCACCCTTATCGCGGTGGCATAGCATTAGGCAATGAACTAATGGCTGAAACGTTTGTCAAAGGCGGCAAACAGGTTAAGATAAAGACATTTACGGTTCAATATCCTTCGTTTCTTTTCCCGGGCAAGACACAATATTCGGAGTCGGCGCCACCTCAAAATCTTGATATTGAGCGATGTGTTAATTCCGTCAATTTGTTCAACTGGATAACAATCGGGCGGCAACTGAAGCGGGAATCGCCCGACGCGCTCATTGTACGCTACTGGACGCCTTTTTTAGCACCCTGCTTCGGCACGGTTTGCAGCATTGCCAAACGTAACGGTCATACCAAAGTGTTCTCGTTGTTAGACAATGTGTTGCCCCATGAGAAACATTTCTTCGACAGGTGGTTGACGCGCTATTTTCTCGCACCCATTGACGGATTCATCTATATGTCGCAACAGGTCAAAGACGATTTGGATACGTTTACCACTGCGAAACCGGCGTTTTTTTCGCCTCACCCGATGTTTACCAATTTTGGCGAACGAATCGGCAGAGAAGAAGCCATTGCTCATTTGGGATTGCCGGCAAACGACCGCTATCTGCTTGCTTTCGGCATAATCCGCGATTACAAAGGGCTTGATTTATTGATAGATGCATGGAAACTGTTGAAAGATAAAGGAAAAACAGCCGGAAAAAAAATCATCGTGGCAGGTGAATATTATGACAACAAAGAGAAATATACAACTCAAATAGAGACACTTGGATTGAATGACGACATCATTGTGCACGACCGTTTTATTCGCGATGAGGAGGTGAAATACTACTTTTCGGCCGCCGACGTGTTGGTGCAATCGTACAGAGACGCCACTCAGAGCGGTGTTTCACAGATTGCCTACCAGTTTTTTACCCCGATGATTGTATCCAATGTAGGCGGTTTGGCAGAGATTGTCCCCGATGGACGCGCCGGTTGCGTTGCCGAGCCGAACGTGGAAAGCATCGCCGCCGCTATCGAACGGTTTTACGATTTGGGTGGAATGGAGCACTTCACGGAAGGTGTGGCAGAACAGCGTAAACGCTTTACGTGGGACGCCATGACCGAAAATTTTGAGAAACTGTATGAAACTGTAAACCGGTAAATAGTATGCTGTTGAAAATTTATCCTGAAAATCCTAACCCAAAAGCGATAGAAGAAGCTGCAAGGGTGCTGCGCGACGGCGGCGTGATTATTTATCCTACCGACACGGTCTATGCCTTCGGATGCGATATTTTTCAGCAACATGCCATTGAGCAGATTTGTCAGTACCGGAAAATGGACAAAAAGAAAGCCAATTTGTCGTTCATCTGCAACGGGTTAAGCCATCTCAGCGAGTTTGCAAAAGTCGATAACAACACCTTTAAGTTGATGAAACGTCTTTTGCCCGGACCGTACACCTTCATCCTGAACCGGAGCAACCACCTTCCGAAAGCGTTTAAAGAACGCTCCACAGTGGGGATACGCATCCCTGACAATGCCATTGCACGAGAACTTGTTGCGGCGCTCGGCAACCCCATTCTTTCGGCTTCCCTCAAAAATGACGGCGATGATGTGATAGAGTATCTGACTGACCCTGAACTGATTGCCGAAAAATATGAGTATGTGGATTTGGTCATTGACGGCGGCTACGGCGACACGACACCTTCCACCGTAATCGACTGTACCGGCGACGAACCGGCGATTGTACGGCAAGGAAAAGGAGAGGCAAGTCCCCTCTAACGATTATCTAAGAAAAAATCAATATTTTCTGATTTTTTCTTAGATAACAATCAAAAAGAGTTTGATTTTAAAATATAAATCGTATCTTTGCAACTGACTTTTATCTAAGAAAAAATCAATATTTTCTGATTTTTTCTTAGATAACGGTGATATGATTCATAGAAAACAAATAGGATGCAACGAAAAATTATCTCTGAATTATTGGCATGGAAAAATAACACAAACCGCAAACCGTTGATATTAAACGGCGCCCGCCAAGTTGGGAAAACTTATGCTTTGGAAAATTTTTCCAAAGAAAATTTTGACAATGTGGTGTATCTCAATATGGAAATAGAAACAGCTTTGTGTGATTTTTTTGATGGAGATATTTCGCCCAAAAGGATTATTCAGCATTTGGAATTAACAAAAAAACAGCACATTACGACAGACAAAACATTGATTTTCTTCGATGAAATTCAGGCATGTGAAAGGGCTTTGACCTCATTGAAATATTTTTGCGAACAAGCTCCTGAATATTATATTGTGTCTGCAGGCTCCTTGCTTGGAGTGGCAGTCAACCGGGAAAAATACTCCTTTCCGGTCGGAAAAGTAGATGAACTTTATATGTTTCCACTTGATTTTGAGGAGTTTCTTTGGGCATTGGGTTATCAAAAATTGGCAGAAGAAATAAAAAATCATTTTGAAAGTAATGAGCCGATGAATATAGCATTGCACAAGTTGGCGCTGGATTTGTACAAGAAATATTTGGTGGTTGGCGGAATGCCTGCGGTAGTAAAAAGGTTTGTTGAAACAGAAAGTTTTTTGAGCGCACAAGTTATTCAAAATGACATTTTTAACGAATATACAGCCGATATGTCGAAATATGCGGACGCGACAACGAGCGTAAAAATACGTGCTTGCTACAATTCTGTACCAGTCCAATTAGCAAAGGAAAATCGCAAATTTCAATATAAAATTGTGCAAAAAGGAGGCACGGCAACCATTTTTGGCGAAAGCATTGAATGGCTTAATTTTGCAGGTACGGTTTTGAAATGTCAAAAAATTACCGAAGGAAATATCCCCATTGTTGTTTATGTTTATTTTCCTGATTTCAAACTATATATGAGCGATGTTGGTTTACTTGCTTTCAAATCTCGTTTGCCTGCGGAACTGCTTGTTGTCGAAAATAATGAAAATAATAATTTTATGGGGGTTGTTACTGAAAATTATGTAGCACAAGCATTTACTGCAAATAAAATTCCACTTTTCTACTGGAAAAACGACAATACGGCAGAAGTTGATTTTGTGTTGCAAAAAGGCGTTGACGTTATTCCTGTAGAAATAAAACGAGGCGTTAATACGCGCAATAAAAGTATGAATATCTTTGCAAAACAATATCACTCACCCTATTCAATACGTATTTCACAAAAGAATTTTGGCTTTGAAAACGGTATAAAATCCGTGCCATTATATGCTGTTTTTTGTATAACTATCTTGGAGTCTTAAAATTTATATATGCGACTATTTGGATTGATAGGTCATCGACGGAGGGTATAAGAAGAAATTAACGGTGTGCAGTGTTCCGTTAAATCCGACGAAACATAGATATTAACCGTTCCGCAAGGAACTCAAAACTAAAAGATTATGAGAAAAATAAATCTGATTTTAGTCAGCTTGCTGATAGTTGCAGGCGGATACGGGCAAGAGCTAAAAAAGTTCTCTGACGGCGGAAAGTACGGTTTTCGTGATATGGCAGGGAATGTCGTTATTCCTGCAAAATTTGATGGTGCAGGAAATTTTTCTGAGGGCTTGGCTTGGGTAAAGTTAAAGTATGCATTTGGCTATATTGATGCAATCGGCAAAATGGTTATCCCTTTAAAGTATGACTACGCAGGCAATTTTTCCGAAGGCTTGGCTTGGATAAAATTGAAAGATAAATGTGGTTATATTGACAAAAAAGGGAAAATTATTATTCCTTTGAAATATCAGAAAGCTGGTAAATTTTCAGAAGGTAAAGCATTGGTGCAGTTGGAGAATCAACTGGGAAACATTGATAAAACAGGAAAATTTTCCCTCTTAAACTATGATTACGTTACTTGGACTGAAAACGACAATCCGCATATATTTGTCAGGTTGAATGGCAAACACGGTGAAATTGACGAGACAGGAAAGGAGTTTATACCATTGAAATATGATAATAAAGAGATGCAAATTATATGGGAAAGTCCTTTAATATCCTATTTAAAACAAATAAACGATTGTCGTAAAACGTATGAGAATTATAATGGTTCAGGCTCTTTCCAAATTGATGCTCCATACCTTATTATTTATACTAATAATTCAGGTACATCCTCGAACATAATAAATAATATGAGTTTGTATAAATATTCAAAAAATGATTTTAATGAACAATCTGTTGGTGGATTAAAAACTTTAATTGTCATATACAGTTATCTTGATAACACTCACACTTATAGCAACCCTGGCACAGTAACTTCAAGACAAATAAATAGTTATGGTACAAAAATCATATTTTTTGATATAAACAGGAAAGAATGTGTTGGATATGATATAATGAAGGGACCATCTGTGCCAGATAGGGTAACTGTTTATAATGACAGAAGAGATGATCTTACGTTTTTAGATAAATTTAACAGCATGGATGAAATCATTGCAAAGATAGAATCTCATTTAGCTAATTGAATATGAAATTATTTGGACTGATAGGTTATCCTCTCGGACACTCATTTTCAAAGAACTATTTTACCGAAAAGTTTGAACGTGAGCAGATTGACGCACGTTATGATTTGTATGAGATACGCGATGTGTCGGCTTTGAGCGATATTGTTAATAATCAGGAACTTGCAGGATTGAATGTAACCATTCCGTACAAGGAACAAGTCATTCCATTGCTCGATGAAATGGATGATTTGGCAGCAGAAATTGGCGCTGTGAATGTGATAAAAATAACGCACGAAAACGGGAATCATCGTTTAAAAGGCTATAATTCAGATATTTATGGTTTTATACATTCTATACGTCCATTGCTGAAAACGCATCACACACGTGCGCTGATTTTAGGTACGGGTGGCGCTTCCAAAGCCGTATTTTTCGGATTGAAACAGTTAAATATCGAAGCAGACTATGTGTCCCGTACTCCAAAAAAGGGCTGTTTTACCTACAATGAATTGACCGAAGAGGTGATGCGTAACCATTCTGTCATTATCAATTCCTCTCCGGCAGGCACTTTCCCAACGATTGACGAAGCTCCGGCTATCCCATATCACTTAGTTACGGAAAAACATATTTTATACGATTTGGTATATAATCCGCCTTTAACCAGATTCTTAGCATTTGGACAAGCACAGGGCGCTACGATTAAAAACGGGCAGGAGATGCTCGAAGAACAAGCAAAAAAGGCATGGCAAATTTGGATGGAATAGCAAACATGTGGTTATTATGGTAAAAAAGTGAAAATATTTTTTGCCGGTAACAGAAAAGAGTGTATATTTGCAGCCGCAAAATGCGGAAATAGCTCAGTTGGTAGAGCACGACCTTGCCAAGGTCGGGGTCGCGGGTTCGAGTCCCGTTTTCCGCTCCAGAGTGAGGGGCGAGTTGTCGCCTTTTTTTCACTCAAAGTCTGCGCCCGGATGGCGAAATTGGTAGACGCGCTAGTTTCAGGGACTAGTGACTGTAAGGTTGTGCAGGTTCGAGTCCTGTTCCGGGCACTAATATGTATTATTTACCCAGGTGGTGGAATTGGCAGACACGCTACTTTGAGGGGGTAGTGCCGGTAACGGTGTGTGAGTTCGAATCTCATCCTGGGTACTCTCTAAAAACGCTAACGACTAATTGATAAGCTGTTGGCGTTTTTGAGTTTAAGATATTGATCATAAATGAGAACGTTAATATTTCCAATTACAACGTTATTGATTTTGTGAAAAATCTATAAAACAAAAAGTTTTTTTGGAAGCTGTTAATAAATAACGTATCTTTGCCGAGAAGGGTAGAAATACTTTTCATAAAGTTTAATGTTAAATTATTTGACAGGCAACTCTCGTGAGAAAGTTGCCTGTTTCTTCTGTTATCTGCGCATCTGCATAGTCCCTCTATACATCCACGTTTATAGCTTAATTTGTCAATTTATTATTCCACAAAACTGATTTTTGAATAATCGCGTTCGTGAGGTTGCCCTTGCTTTTCAGCAAAACCGAGCAAAACGGCAAGACCGATTTCAAAACTTTCGGGTA
>JGI20166J26741_11734808_pt1 | contig 10607 bp, 2 predicted proteins | sample TergutCu122P5_FD_26741 | JGI IMG/M metagenome (IMG submission 26741) | reverse complement strand
GAAGCGCGTAATATTTGTCCGGCTTCATCGAGCCGCTTCTGTACTCTTTGACAATTTTGTCGAATCTCTTATTGTTGCGGCTGAAGTATTTAAACTGCAAATACCCTATCTCGTTTTTAATTTTGGCAAGCTCCTGCTCATATCTTGGCTCGCTGTCAAGAGCCCGGGCAAGCCGTTCAAGATTCTGCTTGTGTACGGTTTCGTCTTCAAGGCCGTAAATCGGGATCTTTGATCCGTCCTTGACGGAGCCGTCCTTGACAGAGCTGTCCTTGACAGAGCCGTCCTTGACGGAACTATTTTTAATCGAGTAGTACTCGGCTCCGGTCAGCCGGCCGTCTCTGAGCATTCCTTCTATAACGGCGTCTCTGAATCTTTCGTCCTTTATTTTATTGAAAACTTCCGTATCGACTTTGCCGTAGCCGCCTTCCACAAAAATGCATGAAATTTCATTGCTTTTTTGCAAAGCGTCTATTATCAGGCTGATATTTTTCTGCACTTCGCTGTCGCAGTGCAGATCCTGTATGTTTATTATAGTGTAAGCTCTCTTATCGAAACTCTCCGACCCCACAACGCGCCCGAGCTTAGAAGGTATAAGCCCGACGGCATTCTCCGCGTTTGCGGGCACGGCGGGAGAAACGGCGCGCGCAATGTCCGTGCCGATAACCGAGATAAGAAAACAGCAGAGAGTGAAAATAGACAATAGTTTCTTCATTTAAATCCCTATTGAGTCCCTCTAAAAACCCCTCAGTCGTGTCATCCTGAACTCGTTTCAGGATCTGTCGTTACTCTTTTTACGACGAGATGCTGAAACAAGTTCAGCATGACACCACTAGGACACTGTTGATTTCTAGGGTTTTTAGAGAATCCCTGTTGAGTTTTTCTAAAAACCCGTTCCCATGGTGTCATCCCGTTGAAAGCTTGTCCTGAGCGAAGTCGAATGGAACGGGATCCATTTTTACCATTGGGTGTCTCTAATAACACTTGCTTGTCATTCCGGAAGGCAGTAGTCCGGAATCTGCCTTAAAGCTTGTTCGACGACAAAAAAACTGCAGATACCGGATAGAGACTTTCCGGTATGACAGACTTTAAGGGTTTTTAAAGAGCCCGCAATGACGAACCGGACGACTATGCTGCGACGAGGACGGCGTTAATTCCTTCGGTGTTAAACGACAAGGCTTTGTCCGCTCTCATCTCTTTTGCTTTGGGCTCGCTTAGAAGTATAAGTTGTATTATGCCGTTTATCGCAAGAGCTCTTTCCTCTATTTTCTTAGGATCTTTGCTGTCTTTAAGATTGGCTATTGTATCGTTAAGCTCGGCTATTTTGCTGTCCAAAGCTCTGTAATATTGCGCCGCAGTGCCTTCAGGTAAAGATTTCTCAATGTCCGCGCTTCCTTTGGATGCAATCCCCAGAACCGCCTGCTCCAACAGCCATTTACCAAGCAGTCTCTCATACCCTTCGTTTGCGAATCCGTCTTCGTATTTATTGTCTTTCATATATTCCTGCGCAAGCAGTTTTTCAACTATAGCCTTTAAAAATTCAAACTTTATGTCGTCTGCGCTTATTTTCGTATTTGCATCCTTAACTTTATCGTACTCCTGCTGTATCTGATCCATTTTCAGCTGCTCGGCTCCGTCGGCCGCCAAACCAAGCGCGTCGAAAATACCGGAATAATTTTTCTCCTTAACGGCTTTTATCGCCTTGTCGAAATCGGAGGATCTATTAAATTTGCCCTTCAAACCCGACACGTCCCAATTGTAGCCTAAGCCTTCGGCGTAACCGTCCTCTAAAACTTTATTTTCTCCTCTAAACTTCAAAATCATGGATTTGAACGCTTCAAACACTTCGATTCTTTGTGAGAAGCTTCCCTCTCTAAGATCAGGCATTTTTGCAAGCTCGCTTAAGTCGTACATAAAGTTGCGTACTTTCCCTCTCCGAGCTATGACATCTTGCTCAATCTCATTCATAGTCTTTCCTTTAGGAACCGCAATCTCTTCGCCTTCCGTATGGAGATAGTTGTAAATCATCAATTTACCGTTTGCTGCGGCGATATAATTTGCAAATCCGAGAGCCAGATAATAGTTTTTATCTTTCGCTTCTTTCGCATCTTTCAGGCCGCTCACATCTATGCTTATATTGACGCCTTTATTTCTCGCCAAAGTTAAAAAATCTACGATTTTATTTTCGCTCAAGCCCGCCAAAGCTTCAGGAGTAATAACCATCGATTTGCCGTCAATAGTGTTAAATTCGGCAACGGATTTGACTACTTCTTTGATATCGCCTTCAACTTTCATAAAATGCCGTTCGCTTTCGGAGTCCGCCTCAACCTTTCTTGTTAGCGCAAGATTTACAAGCTTTTGTTCCGCGGCGGCATTGTCCAAATCTTTAAACATATCCGCGCTTACGACAAGCTGGCCTTTATCGTTTATAGACCCGCGGTTGCCTTGTCTTTTCGGATTATGATCTATCAATATAACCGGAACTTGTTTTTTAGCAGGCACATCTTTGCCGGTCTGGTTTTTGATGCGTTCCGACAACGGAATTCCGAGCGTATCATAGAATTCATTAATGACGGCATCAACATTCGCGTCGGAATAAATCGTCACTTTGCCTTTTTCCGGCTCAGGCAAAATCCAGACGTCTTTATCGTTGACCCTAAACCCGATATTCTTCGGTTTTTCCACGGCGGCTCTGTCCAAAACCGAAGTAAAAAATATCTCCGTAACATCTCCGGTTTTGACAGAAAGAAAACTATCAGCATTTGCATTGTGTAAAACCAAGGTATTTGCATTCGCCGCGTTTTCACGCTTGCCGGAAAAGAAATTTTTAAGGTTTGTCAAAGCGCTTTTCAGCCATTCTATATTCTCCATTGCTCTCTGTTCCGGCAAATCGGCAAATTTTAAGGTTTGCGAGTTGGCGTTTTTGTTTCTGCCTGTGACTATTGCGCTTATAGATGCGACAATAAGAATGGCGGCGAAGATGCCGCCCAAAATCAGCAGTATTGGCGAAGCGTTAAGCAAAAGTAAAAGTCCGAATGCCCCCGCTCCGAACACAGCTGTTGCGGCATATTTCCAATCTGACTTTGGAGCTGAATCTTTGACGGTTTTTTGCGAGTCATCTTTTTTTGCATTTTTGGCGTCTAAAGGCCAAAACGCATTTACAAATTTCTTTATGCCCCACTTAAGTAACGGAAAGACGGTAAACATGGCGGCAAAAATGACAAAAATCGGCTCAGGCCCAACCATTGGAATATACCAGTTCCACACAAACATTGCTCCAACCGATAACAATGCAGTTATGCTTGTAGCCAAACTTTTCGGAATTACTTTCTGCCAAGGCTTTTTGTCCACATCAGAATATGCCAAAGGCAAGACAAATGCAAAAGCAGTCAGAAGGATTCCGACAATTGAAAATTGAATTATCTCAAATACATCAAAAGCGTCTAAATTCGCCGCGGAAGCAATTTGAGCGCCTGCAAGCAGCGCAACGATTGTTAAAGCAGTTCTTTTAAACCAGCCGAATGAACTTGCCTTTGCCGGCTGCGCTTCCGCTGCCTGCGCGGTAAAAGAGTTAAAATGGGCGCCGGCGGCTCTGATATCAGTGTCTTTGTTAAAATTATCATTGTTCATAAGAAGAAGCGTTGCGGCAAGCTGCGTTTGCGCATGAATTCCGGCATCGATAACTATTGATTCTACCTCGCCGCCCCTGGGAGTTATGCCTGTCCATTTGCCGTCATTAAAATACACGCGGCCTGTGGACGCTTTTGAAATTCTTTTAAAGAACAAACCTACGGAATTAGAACGCAAATTATTAAGCGTTTTTTCATCGTTGCTTAAATAATCGTATCTTCCGTCTTTATATTTTATCGTTACCAAAAAATTCACCTCTTTAGGATTTTTATTTTTAATAAAAGACGAATCTTCCGTAACGCCGATTTCTATCCTTTGCCCCTGCTGCAAGCTTTTGCCGTTAGCGTCGGAAAACTCATATTGGTATAAAGTATTTTGGTCGTTCTTGGCATAGGACAAACCGCCGGTGTTCTCTTGCACGCCCGAAACGCTCCATAATCCTTTTTGCGCCTCGGCAGCTGCAGGCTGTTCGCTCTCACTCTTATATGCCTTTAAAAAATTTATGACGGCTTCTATTTCCGCGAGGGTCATTGCGCGGCCGGCTCTGCTTTCGCTTTCCTTATCATTCTTATCTTTCCACCAGCTTACTTCTTTAAATTTATTGAGCTCAGTGATGTCTAAAATTTTCGTTATCATGTCTTTGGCTTCAGGTTTATATGAAGAAAACCCGGGGCCGCCAAACTCACCGCCGCCGCTGTAAAAGAAACCGTATTCTTTGGCGAGATTATTAAGCGTTTCAATCGGTTTGGTCAAATCCGAGGCTCTCTCTTTTCTATTGATAGTTGTAATTTTGCCGCTGTCATCAACGGTAATATCCCGGTACAGAAAGAGTCCGGTTTCCAAAACCCTGATATGTCCGTCCGGATATATGAAATACATCTCGCCGCTATTAGCGCTTACATGCAGAATGCGATCTTCGCCAACAAATGAAATCATTCTCGCTGCGTATTTTGAGGAATCCGCCTTAAGCAAGTTTTCATACGCCTTTTGCTGTGCCTCGGAAGCCCAAAAGAGCGCAGTAACATTAAGAGAGTCTTTAAATTTTACGGATTTAAAGAGATTGACAAACACCTGAAACTTCTGTTTCAGCCATTCCATGTTCCGTATTGCCTGATTTTCCGGCAGGTTTGCAAAATTTAAGTTTTGGGAATCGTCCGGGCTGCCTATTGCATTTCGCGCTATCCACAAAAAAGACGATATAATCGGAACCATAAACCATAAAGAGATATCCTCGCTATAAATAGAAAGATCTCCGGTTTTATACGCTACATACCCAAAAATTATCCAAAGCGCGATGTTAAAAATACTAAGTTTTTTATTTGCTTCCTTTCTTTCTTCCGGCGTCTCTTTTTTAATTTTTTCAATTTGTTTTTCAATCCAGTTCGCGATTTTATGTTTTAATTTCGGATAAGTTTTAATATATTTGCCGTCATCGTTGTAGTATCCGCTCTCAAACGGAATATCCAAATTTGCGGGAGCCGGAGTTTCGGTAACAGGCTTATTCTCATCTATAAATACAAACGGTTCCTGCCCCGCTTCAACGGGATTTGCAACAACTGCCTGCGGCGCTGCCGGCTTTTCTTGCAGCGCAGGATTTTGTTCGGCGGCTTTGTCCTTCAAAAAATTTGTAACGGCTTCTATCTGTTCTAAGGTCAACTTTGTATCAAACTGCAACGACGCAGTAGAACGATATATACCGATGAATTCTAAGCCAAATTTCGATTTAAGAAACTCTTTAATGTCTTTTATTGCTTCTTTCATTTCTATCTTTTCGGATATGCGCACAAATCCGGAATAGTTTAGCTCACCATTTAATTTGTCTTGATAATAAAGGCCATACATATCTACGGTAAGTCTATTGAACTGCTCGATCGCAGCGTCGCGAACTTGCCGGTCATTGACAGCTGCAGTTGCGGCCGGAAGCTTCGCTTTTGTTATGAGTTTATCCAATTTGCCTGTTTTTTTAAACAGCTCTTCAAGACTTTTTGCTCTCTCGTCACTATCGATAGACATATTTCTCGAACCGGCGGGATATAGCGCACCGCCGACATTACTTTCCATAAGCAGTTCCGCGGTGTCTTCAAGCAATTTTTTATTTTTGTCGAAAGATGCCAACATTACAAAATGAACCGATTCTACTAATCTGGACATCTCGATAATATTAACTGCAGAATTCTTTTCAACCGCATCCTTCAATATTTGCACATGCTCCTTAAGAGACTTTTTTGCCTCTCCGTACGGAGCTCTGATAAAAGGCATAATGGCGGCAAGCCCAAACCCCTCGGCCGAATGCCCGTTCATCATCAGATAAGCCATGCCGGCTGAGACTATAATCGGCAGCATAAAAGAGAAAAGCTTTTTAAAAATGTATGGGGGTTTTGTGTTGTCATTCTGCACGGCGGCTGTCAGTTTTTTAAAAAATTCCGCTGATGCCGAATTGCTTAAACCGTGTTTTATGCCTCTATCTATTTGCTCCGAAGTATAGAATTTTTGAAGGATTTGCAGTATTCCTAAATTGTCGGCTTCCCTATTATCCAAATTACCGTTTTGTATATTCTTCAAAATTTGGCGCAGATACTCTCTGTTTTCATTAAAATCAAATACGGTAAATTCATTAAAGAATCCTCCGATTTGCCGCAATACATTTTTGTCGGACTTATTATTGTAGTCTAAATCATATCCGTACACCTTTGCATATATTAAAGCCGGCTGTATAAGAATATCCACTTTATCTTTCATGAGAGAGGAAGTATATTCACGGCTCATGTCTTCTAAATATTTAGCCCGAATATATAGTTCGTTTCCGTCTCTGTCAAAATAATTGTTCGCATTGAACGAATCTAAAAAATTCAAAAATAATGCGGCTCTTAACGCATCTTTTTTCATGTCGGCGTCGGCATTTTCATATGTTGCCATATCGTACGCGGCATTTATAAGACGTTCAATATCGTCTCCGCTTGATTTATCAATCTGTTCCATTGCAGCTGAGAATTCTTGTTTTATCTTTTCTTTCTTAGCGTCAGGCGCTAACTCTACCGGCTCTCCGTGTGCCAAAGCAGCTTCGCTCCCTTCTGTTTTATCTGCACGAAAGAGCGCAACCAGCGCGGGAGACAGCATGCTAATAGCGAACAAGATGCCGGGAATAATCTTCGATGTGTCTGCCAAAGAAAAACACACAAAACACACTGCTAACGCCAGCGGCACAAGCCTCAGAATAATATGGAAATCCAGCGAACTTTTTGCAAATTTTTTATTAACCTGCATGTGATATTTATCGATAAGCTTTTGTCTTTGGTCTTCGGGAACGTCTTTCACTTTATTTTTTATATCTTCTAACTGAGCCATGAGAGTTTCGCTTTGCTCATAAGTGTACTCCGTATGAGAATCCGCGAAAGCGTTTATTAAACTGTCATCGCCGTTTATCCAGGCATTTATCGCATCAGTCAATTCGGCACTTTCGGTTTTTACCGCTCCGTATTTAAACGGCGATATTGCCGCAACCGCGACAACCGCAGCCCTGCCGAAGTAACTGTCAACCCATCTTAAAAACCTGCTGTTTTTCAGGTACTTTTCTACCGTTGAAGTTTTTGTCATCGCAGCAACACCTTTTAAATAACCTCCGGCGCGCATTTTGTAAACTGCAACAACAAACGGATCATTGCTGAAATGTTTTTTTATATCGGACTCAGAGACGGCTTTATTCGCTGCCATCATTTGCAGCGCTTCATCCAACTGCCCTACAGAATTTAATACGCCTTCCTTGTCATTTTCGAAAGCTGTTATTACTTCATCGTTAGTCGCTATTTCCCAAATCAAACCGCTGTCGTTTTGTATATATCCTTTATCTACAGCAAGAAGAGAGCCTTCTTTAACCAACTCGAATATTATGTCCGCGGACGACGCGGGGTTTGGCAGCAGCGACAAATCTGCGAATATTTTAAGAGCTTGTTTTACGGCATCTGCTGTAAGATATTTATTGTTTTTGATGTTCTCATTTTCGGCTGAGTCTTGCAAAAAATCGAATTTGCCGTCTTTATAGGTCAGAGTTACGGTTTCTACGGTTTCGTTGTCGGCTTTAAATTCCACGACCGCTTGCTTGCCGTCAAACGATACCACCTTGGCGCCGGTTGAGCCTAAAGGCAAAGCGAGCGCGTTGGGATTAAAGGCGGATTCCGAAACAAGTTCGGAATGACGGGCGTTTGCGGCTATTGCCAAACCTATAGCTTTTGCCTGCTCTTTTATGAGAGCCGCATATACTTTTTGCGTATCGCCGAGTTCCGCCACATTTGGCGTTACGGTTATGTGCGATATTTTTTCTTTTTCAAGCTCGGCTCTTAAATCTTCGCTGTGAAATCCGCCGGTAACAACCACTATCACTTTTGATTTTTGCAGCGTTTCTTTTAACGCTTTTTCGGAACTGTCCGCGGTTGCGGCCGCATTCGCGGCGTTATTTTTCTCAAGGCCGAGTTTTCCTAAAAATATGCCGTCTCTTTGGAAATTGGTTTCGTAAAATTTGTTTATTTCGCTAAAATCGGCTTCGATGCCGCTCATGGCGCTCTTGTACGTGTATTTGTTCCAGATTTTTTCAAATTCAGGAAATTTGGCGGCGAAATATTTATAGTCGTCAGCCATTATTGACGTTGAAAGGTAGCCTTTAAAGTAATTGTAAAAGTCGCTTATGAAAGAGACTTCCGTTTCGCTCGGGTCTTTGGAAAGGCTGAGCCTGATTTTTTCTATAAGCCTTTTTTCTTCCGTCACCATCTGTACCGCGTTAAAACTTCTTTCTTTACCCGCGTAATCGAAAAACTTTTTCAAGTTACCGTAATCGCCGTCCAAAGTTATCCCGTATTCGCTGACTATCTGCGACACGTAAACGTAAAGGTCTGCGGTATTTGAAAAATTGTTGGTCTTTTCGGCAAGATTTTTATACGCGGCGTACGGAAGCTTTTCTTTAAGCTGTCCTACGAATTTTGTAAACTCCGAAGACGTTCTTCCGGAATTTATTCTCTTGGCTATGTTTGAAAGCTCGACATATTTCAACAAATTCGGATAATTTTGAAGATTTATATAAAGAAGAGCGTTGTTTTTATCGGTTTTCGAGTTTATTTTGTCCGCATACTTCAGAAGCGACAGATAATATCTGCCCGCGTCGGTTTTGCCGCTTTTATACTTGCCGAGCATTTTGTTAAAGCGTTTGTTTTCGGAGTTAAAATATTTGGACTGCATAAGGAAGAGTTCCAAATCCATGGATTTGAGGACGTCTTTGTAGCTATCCTGCTTGTCCAATATGCCGGCCATTCTCACAATATTGGCCTGATGCACGGCTTTGTCTTCTATTCCTTTAATAATGTGCGGCTGGTTTGAAACTACGGAATAATATTCGCTTCCGGTAAGCCTGCCGCTGTTTATCAAGGCGTCAAGGATGCCTTTTTTCATATTTTCATCGCTTACGGAGTTGATCCACTCCGTGCTTACGTCCGAGTACGCGCCTTCCGCATAAAGTCCGGATATGCCGTACTTTTTTTCTATATCGGAAAGCAGTCCGGCTATGTTTCTTTGCACGCCGGGGTTGCAGTGCAAATCCTGTATGTTTATTACTACTTTGTCCCCGCCGAAAAGGCTGCAATCCGTAATTTTACCGTACGCTCCGGATATTGCCGGCTCGGTAAAAGACGAAATCTTAAGAGTTGCTGCAGCAGGCGAGACGCCTTGCGCATACGCATAATTGCTGCCAAACACACTCCACAAAAACGCCGTCAGTGTTACAAGCGAAATAATCCTTTTCATTTTCCTACCCCCCAAAAATAAATCCGGCTTAATGGTTTTTCCATTAAGCCGGATTATAAAATTTCATAGTAAAAGCAAAAGACGCGGGCAGACTGCTCTTGTGCAGCGCCTCAATATACAGAAGATACGTATTTATAATTTCACCGCGCCGCCATCGGTACTTGTCAGGCATATACTTTGATGAATCCGCAGCAACGCCGTAGCCGGCCGGCGCCTTTGCATAAGATTTTGTATTGTTGCCCTGCCTTAAAATCAGAATTTCGTTTACGGCAAAAAGAAAAACACTCTTGCACGCATCCCAAAACCGCGCTGCCGCAGCGGCAGCATCCGAAAAATAAAAACCGGAAAAGAACGTCTTTCCGGCCCCATAACACACTTTTGCCATTTTCATTGAAATATCAAGCATATTTATCAATTTCATGGGTGAAGATACCGCGCCTGCATCGGTCTTTGCGCTGCCCGAGGCAAACGCAAAAGCCGCCGCGTTTTGCGGCACAGAGAACAGAAAAACAGAAAAAGCGATGGTTAAAGCCAGCAGCTTTTTGTGCATGGCAGTATTATACCACAGATATTGCGGCCTTGCCATACAATAATAGTGAAATTTAAGTGAAATTTTAACGGCAGAAGTTTAACGGCGGAAGTTTAGAAGTTTGGAAGATTGGAAGCTTGGCAACGGCAAAGAGGCGTTAAAGCCAAAAATTTCCATTAGGGGTCTCTCTAAAAACCCGCAATCTTGTCATCCCGGAGTGTCTCTGTCCGGGATCTGCAGTTGACAAAAGCAGATTGGGTTTCTCTAACAACCCATGTTTGTCATTCCGGAAGGCAGTAGTCCGGAATCTGCCTTAAAGTATGGATTGCCGCGCCCCCGTATTAAGACCTTACGGGGCAGGCTGCTAATGAAAAACAAATTTTAACAGGCTCACAATGACAAAAGAGATGAATGGTTCCCCGACTTAAACGCTCGGGGACGACAAAAGAGCGGATTAACTGCCTGCTTTTGTCGACTTTTGTCAATATGCAGATACCGGACAAAGACTTTCCGGTATGACAGACTTTAGGACACTGTTGATTTTTAGGGTTTTTAGAGAAACCCCTTTTATATTTTACCTGTCTCTTCTTATTTTGTTTCTGACGGTTTGGATAATAATTTTCTGGCTTCGGTTTTTGCTTCAACGGCGTTTTGCAGCGCGGCG
>JGI20166J26741_11734697_pt1 | contig 10608 bp, 6 predicted proteins | sample TergutCu122P5_FD_26741 | JGI IMG/M metagenome (IMG submission 26741) | reverse complement strand
AGCAATAAGATCTGCAATAAAAACCTCTGTTGCATCTAGTTGGCATTTTATTTCCACATATTAACGACGATGCACGGTCAAAATCACATCAAATAAGCAACTTAATGTTACATTTTACTTTTTATAGCGCTCCCTATGGTAATAATATAATTTGATGTATTATGACCACAAGGAGTGCTACAGAAAAATAAAGTGTAAAATAAAGTGGCTTGATCATACATTTGTACAATTATTTGTAAATTGATTGCAGCCTTGTTATTAGTTGTTATTATTTAAGACACCCTGATGATGGCCATAGGAGTGACCGAAACATATTGCTGCAGGATAATATTATGTGATTGAGCGTATTTATAGATGAGCATTTATCAGTTAATCATATAAATATAAAATATTATTTAATGTGCGGACATGGAACACAGAGAGTTCATGCAGTACAACATTTTTCTATGTCTTTCATATCTACTGATACAGTGGTTGTTGTCACACAACAGAAAATGCCTACTTTCTCACTTTTCGTATTTTCTAGTCACGAGTCACGTGGAATTAATAAACAAAAAACAAAATCTACCCAACTGCTCTTTTGTCTCTTTCAAGCCTTGACGGCTGAAGAGAGTTATATAAGTTCTTGAATTTAATCGTAACTCCGGAGCACATCACGTTTCGGGACGATAGACATGTACCATATATTCGTACATGCCGTACAATATTCGAGTTCCGTGTAACCCAAAGGCAGGATATTAGACAGTTCCTGAATCAGCGTAAGGATGTCACACATCCGTGAGGTACGGAAATGGATTCTTGACTTTAGACATTCTCGCAGTGAGCTGGAAAACCATGTTGTAGGGAAAAGAAAAGAAGAGAACTAAAACAGAAAACAGAAAAAATGTAACGGATATGCAGTAACACCAAACGTAAGGATATACGGGTTATCGTTGTGTGTGCGTGATCGGTAGTTCTCGGGTATGTTATGCGTCACGAGGACGGGCTTGTGTTCTGCCGTTCCTCCTCCTCCTACAACAACAACAACAACAACAACAACAACAACAACAACAACAACAACAACAAAAAGAGAAGAAAAAGAAGAAGATGATGATGATGCTGACATATTTTAAAAAACATGCAACAGTCGCTTCTTTCCAAGTCTTTACCATTCATCATCCACTAGCGAAGCCTCAATCGACCCCGAATATCCTATGTAGTTTATAAAGTATCGTTAAATTAGTTACAAAAACACCAACACAAATCCAAGGGGCTGGGTTGACCAGGATTAAAGTAAGAGAACCTTTCGTTCAACCACAGACCAAACTTCGCTGCCACCGAATACAACATTTACGAGGGGGTGATGATAAGTCCTTAGCCCGACCTACTTACCGATGTCGTAGGACGGAATCGATAGTGTCGTTGGAAAGAGGGGTCTGTTCATGTGCCGAATTAACAAGTTCTTTCTTCTTACAGAGGCTGAAAGGAAGCATGTCAGGCGACGCGCGCGATTTCAACAACGTCCAGACGCGAGCTGTCATTAAGTTTTTTTTTTCCTGCAAGGTAATGCGCCGAAGGAAATTCACGCCATTCTGATGGAAACATTAGGGGACATGCACCATCGTATGCCACCGTCAAAAACTGGGTGGCTCAGTTTAAACGTGGTGATTTTTCCAACTGTGATGCGCCTCATCCTGGACGACCCAAAACTGACCACCCCGGAGATTATTGATCAAATTCACGAGCTAATCTTGGAAGACCGCCGGATTTCGCTTAAATCAATAGCTGAGCAACTGGGCATCTCATGTGAGCGGGTTGGGTCCATCATTCAGCAAGATTTGGGCATGGCGGAAGCTCTCCGCGAAGTGAGTCCCGAAATGCCTGAACGCGGATCAAAAACGTCAACGGTGCCAGACCCCCGTGACATACCCAGGCGGTAAAACACGGGTTGAAAGTAATAAATGCAAATAAAAAAAACGGTGCCAGACGTCTGAGCAAATTTGGAATTTTTTTCGGCGCGATCCAAAAGATTTCCTGTCGCGATTGGTGACCACGGACGAAACCTGGTTATATTACTATGACCCGGAGACAAAGCAACAATGGAGTGGCGACATAGCGGCTCACTGCGCCCCCAAAAATTCCCAGTGCAAAAATCCTCTGGAAAAGTTCTCCCCTCGATTTTTTTTTTTGGGGGGGGGATGAAGACGGGATCCTCCTCGTTGATTATCTTCCAAAGGGCCAAAGTATCAACGCGGAGTATTACTCATCTCTGCTGGTGCAATTGAAGGACATTTTGAAAGAAAAACGCCGCAGGAAGTTCATCAAGGGGGTCTTGTTCTTGCACGACAATGCCCCGGCTCACCGGGCACTTGCAACCCAGAAGAAACTGGCCTACCTGGGCTTCCATTTTCTTGATCACCCACTCTATTCTCCGGATCTGGCCCCGACGGACTACCACCTGTTCCCTGGACTGAAAAAACAATTGAAAGGTCGCCATTTTTCGTCCGACGCGGAGGTCACTGCTGCCGCGGAGACCTGATTGGACGGACAATTTTCTGAATTTTTACTGAGTGGCTTGCAAAAGTCAGAGCAACGAGGTAAGAAGTATAATGAGCTTCGTGGGGAGTATGTTGAATAAATCCCGAGTTTGGTCGCTGTAGCTTGTTTCTTTCCTGGTTGGGCTAAGGGCTTATCAGCAACCCCTCGTACATGTTAATAATGCCTACAGTCAATACCAGTCTCTCGCAGTTACGAGGCTGTATGCGACGGGTGGCCCTCGGAACCACATCGGGAGCCTTTTCAGGCTTCCCGCGTGTACGAGTGTCTGTGTCAGTGTGTATGAACGTATGTAGGGCATGTGTTTACTCGTATGCATATACATATGTGTGTGTACGAGTGTCTGTGTCAGGCTTCCCATGTGTACGAGTGTATGCGTGTATGCATCAATGTGTGTGTGAACGCCTGTCTGTCGGTAATGCGTATCAGATACGGTCTAGGCAATAAAGGGTTCTATATCTGCAGATCCTTGAACATGGGATTTTACTGGCGTGTAAAAGCATTTTCTTTATCGTGTTATTTAACGATGCTATCAGCCAGTAAGATTATGTAGCGCCTATGATAGCGGTGGTGGAAAGCCGAAGCACTCGGAAAGAAACTCTTCCTAGTCCAGACTTGTCTGCCACAAATCCCACATGGGCTGGGCTGGGACTGAACCCAGGCCTCTGCCTTGAGAGGTGGGCTAGGCGATTAACCGCCTCAGGATTGGCTGTGGTCCCTTGCTGCTTATAAAGTTCATTAAAGATGAATTTGATTTGTACACAGTTGCATGTATTAAATAGTAGGAGCGCGCAAAAAAGTTCACAATGCATACAGGTATATTTTGGGCTCTTTATTTTCACCATAAATTATTTAAGGAAAACGTGGGCAATGAATGGAAAAAAAAAACAGCTACTTCAAATTACAAGAAATAATTCAGCTCTTCTCTCTCGTCCACACAGACGCTGATTTACTGTGTGCGTGCCCATTTCAGTGAGACTGGTTATTCTTCTCAGCAGGCCAAAGGGATAAAATAGAATATTCAAACCTCAAAATTACATATCAGTCAGATCACGTTTTTCCGCCACGTTTGGTGAAAAGTACTAATGTTACGCAGAAACCTTGTGCATCAATCTTCAAGTTACAGCATCAGGAGGCGGACACCACAGCCAGAACCTGAGATCTCAACCGCACATTCCACAAGACAGGCAATGCACGTATTAACGTAACACCGAGGCGCGTTCGAGTAATCACTGCTGCAGTGACAAAAAAGTATTACATATTCTGAGTATGTGTTTGTAACATTAGTTATCCAGCACGCAAAGCGCATGCGTCGTATTAGACTGTCATCCACATTATCTCATTAACGGTAGGATATTCGGGAAAAAGTTATTAATCTCAAAATGCGTGTTTTCATTTTCCCTACAACTTTTATCTGAAACATGTCTCGTTCTAAAAAGAACTGAGAGAGATGTTACCACAAATGTCTTCACGTGAAGTACCCGTTTTTCTTGTCAGGTTTTAATAAAACTGTCCCGACAGATTTTCGAAAAACACACAAATATCAAATTTCATGAAAATCCGTCCAGTGGGAGTCGAGTTGTTAACGCCGACGGACAGATGGATGGACGAATGGAGGACATGACGAAGCCAAAAGTTGTTTTTCAAAATTTTGCGAAAGCGCCTAAAATCGAGCCCACACAGGCCCTACTCGCAGAAGAGTGAAACGCACTGGGAACATGGGGTCACGTTGGTTGGTACACGCCAAGGGAAGGACAATTACAAATCACACATCTTTTTCGGCTGCGCTACAGCCCAACCATGGCACAGGCTGCCTCACTGTTGAGGTTTCTAGATCACACACAGATACACACACCCGGCAGGACTCCTCTGGACGTGTGATCAGTACGTTGCAGAGGCCGCTACCTACACAACACACAACAATCACATCAGACGAACATCCATGCCCTCAGCGGGATTCGAACTCGCGATCCCAGCTATTAAGCCAATGCAGGCCAAGCCTTAGACCGCACGGCCATCGGGATCGGCATTCAAGCATTCAGAGGATCAGAGAACAATTCCTATCAAACATAAAGATGTAAGACGTAAAGAATGACTCGACAATGTAACCAAATCCATGACGCAGAGTTATTCTTGAAAATATAATAATTTCTCAGCTACCCACGAAGTTCCCCACAGTTTATGGCACATCAGAATGCATTGCAGTGTTCGTAACAGCACGCCACCTGCCTCTATCTTGGGCCAGATAGACCCAGTAAACTCCCTGCCATCCCAATTCTTTGAGGCCCCTTTTAATATTATCTCCCATCTACGTCTATATCTCCCAAGTGGTCTCCTTCCCCCAGGTCTCCCCACCAACACCCGGTATGTATTTTTCATCTCCTACATCGGTGCCACATGCCCCGCCCATTTCATCTTTCTTAATTAAACCACCTGAATATTTGGTGAGGAGCCGAAGTCTGCAACTTTCTCCACAGTCACGCAATAGGACCTTCAAAATATGTGAACCAGAAATAACAATGATAATAAATATGACATAAAACCGCTGGATTTAAACCAAACGCTGTGTTAGCAGAAAATACAGTACCGAAACTGTAATACGTGTTAGTTGAGAAGTATTTCACGGTAAACAATCGGATGGCAAATGTGGGAATAACGTATATATTTAATTCGCGCTCAATTTACAGGCAGCCGAATCTCAGTCGACTGGTGACTGTGGGTTCCAAGCATTTAATAAAATCACATACAAACACTCACGTCTAAAAGCTAGCAGCAAGTCAACAGCACCGGTATGGAACTCTTCAGATAATGGCCGACTTCTTAACCTCCTGACGAAGAAAACAAAGTGAAAGAAGTTTTCCATTCACTGCTTCGCAGATATCTGAACAGTGCTGCTTCTTTGAAGGTTTCCAGCCTTCGCCTGCATGACCTTTTGATAAAACACCTACCCGGAATTATATTTAAAGATTCAGTCAGTACCACGCATACTACACACCGCCTCCAATATAAACAAACATCAGTTAATGCTGGCATTTAAAGGGTTAATTTGCGGAGTGTTACATACAAATACTCGCATAGAACAGTCCACGCCGGCGTTTATTTGTTAAATTCCGAGCTTAAAGATTATGTGGGGACGTACAACTACGATGCCTCAGCACATCAACATTACGAGTTTGATGTAAAGAAACATACAGGTAAAGTACAGTTTCCCGATAACACGCCATGAAGACTCATAGCGGGGATGGAAGGCTAGGCTTCCACCCTTAGTTTCATATTCGACAGAACTAGGACGGCAGAGTTTGTCAGCACCAAGTGCCGGCCGCACTGTACCCCCAAGGAAATTCCTTGGTACTCATTTCTGTTGGAGGCTGAGTGGACACCAGGGCTACTAAATGCGGACAGAAGGATAAGTCACTTGAAAATTTCCAAGAAACTTACCGGTAAACGAACACGAAACCCCTCGTCTTATGGCGTAGTGCCTCAACTAGCAAATAAAAGTTGTGTCTGACGGTGTACAAGCGCTATTATCCTTATATTAACCAATTCCCCCATAAGTGACACCTATTTGGGCACGCGTCTGCCGTCTATTAGTTATGAACGCGTCACTTGGTGACTGAAGAGACACTGATCCTAAAAACGTTTCCTATCCTCGTAAACCGAACATAATAAACGTTTTAAAATCAACGCTCCGACTCTTAACAAGGAGTCACAAATTACCTCTGAAAGCAAAAACTTGTCCCTTAAGTACGAGGGATGGGGTAACGAGAAGCAAAGGTAAATTACAGGTGTTGCGTAACTTTGAGCTGTTCCTCTAATCTGCCGCAAGGCTGTGCGTCTGGACGTAGCGTTAAGAATGAATGAATATTTATTTGTTGAGTCTAAAGTATCTTATGGACGTTAAAAGGATTTCGAGTTCCAGAAGACGCAGTATTTATGAAGACGATCTCACATTGTAAGCAGTCTGTTGCTCCTCAGGCTGTTCCACGTTACAGCACATGTGCATATCTATCGCTCAAGCAGCATGGCGAACCAAGTCACGCGAAGGCCTTTATCCAAAAACTATGTGATTCTTATTCTTCATATACTCGATGCTCTTCATTTGTAGCAGTATCTTGTATTGTTTGTTTGTTTTTGGCGCGACAACCTCCAGTGGGCCAGGGTCCCCTCATTCATGAGGTTTCTAGATCACACAAAACGACGCTCCACAGTCGGGAGGACTCCTCTGGACGAGTGAACAGCTCGTCGCAGAGACCGCCACCTGACAACACACAACACTCACAAAAGACAGAAATCCATGCCCTCGGTGGTATTCGAACCCACAATCTCAGCAGGCGGGCGGCCTAAGCCTTAGACCGCGCGGCCATTGGGACCGGCCAATATCGTGTATTATGCATTACAATTCACAAAGTGCAACATCAGAACATCAGACTTCATGTCTAAAGTGCTCGTGTCGACGAATATCCGGGGAAAGACATCGCGTACGAGCGTTTTGGGTAACATGCAGACTGAATCTTTTGTGGGTGCCCTGAGTGATGTTTATGTTAATTCATATTGTGAGAGGGTGCAGTCTAGCAGACAGATACCGAAGTTCCGCCAGAACACACTGCCCTCATCTTCAAGGTTCAGTGAAGATGGTGGCAGTACTTTCCTCCGAAACTACGACACTCACCTAGCAATTAACATTATATCAAAACTCGAAAGACTACCACAATGTATGGGCACTTTAAGGTATAAACCGTCACTCGCAAGCACAGGCTTCAGGGAAACGCCGTCACGTGACGGGGAAACCGGCGGTTGACGTCGGCCTTCACGCATTGATGGTACGCACATACCAAACATGCTGCACTTAATTATGGCCATCTGGGTTATTACATCCTGTAGTTTTTTTTCCGACAATGCGGAGGAACGTGCTGCCACAATCTTCAGGATGACCGAATTAGTTTCAAGTGGATACTGAATTAGGAAGAACAGACGTGCGTATTATTGGGACGTCTGCAAGAGCTGTGGCCAGTCACGAGATACAGAAAGGGTAGAATGAATGGACTGCAGAAACGGGTTCATGCAACCCTTGCTATATAGGAGTATACCCTCTACCCTGCCTGTGACACTGACTGGCCACATTCCTTGAACCTTCCTACGTAAGCCACAAATTTCCTTCTCCCAGTCCCTTCGGCATCCAACTGAAATTATTTCACCCTGAATACTGAAGCAGCATGTTACTCCGAAACGTCGGAACAAACTCGTTTTCGTAAAAGGTGTCATAACCGAGAATCTGGGCAACATCCGTCGTGACAGCCTGGGAACGTCCACGTTGCATTTTATAAGGACTGTAGAGAAGCACAGTGCTGCAGTGTGTGCTGTTAGCTGTTTGGCTGCCTAGAATTTATCATTACCATTACGTAAAAGCAAATAAAACACAATCTCGGTCTTCCGCCCCTTAGCCCACTTCACAATCATTCTATTTCGGCTATTACCAACGGCGAAAACACTCACAACGTATGTTCGTCTTGGCGCAGTATTTGGTCCTCTGGCTTATTCAAAAACTTCCCACGACTCGAAGGCCTTTCCTTCAAGTTCAAACGCAACTGCAAACGTCCCTGATATTCGATGCTTACCTACACAGTACAAGTAACACTTCGCAGAAGTGTTAAGATTCCGAAAAGTTGAATCGATTTACACTGTTATCCAGAAAATCAGAAAACTTGCTCTGTCTCCGTATGCAGACGAAGAAACCCATTTTCCAAAACATCGCAGGACCATATGATTTTATTGAAAGGGCCATTTCCGTAAGAAAGCAAACCCCCAAATCTCCAAAACGCAATCTAAATTTTCTAATACAGACAATGGACAAGCAGCCTCTTTCTCCATATGACGACCAAAGCTAGCTTCCGCAACGAGTACAGACACTCCTGGACTTACCCAGTAATTACGTTCCGGAAGATCCGGAGCAAGTCGAATTTTCCGCAAGTCGGACTTCAGTACACATATAGTCAAAGTCATACACAAGGGAGTCCAACTGAAATCCAAACTTCAGCACTCTGGAACTTGATCGGCCGCAGCATGACCGTTTCTTCGTCTGTGTTATCGCCCAACGGTAATCTTCCTTCACCTTCGTATCATTACACTTTCATTCCCGCTCGGAAAAATTCAGTGCACGTTTCACAAACGTTATTTCGGTTTTTTACTTTTTTTTTTAAGAAACTGCGTAACTTCAAACTGTATAAGCCAGGTCGTGTCGGTACATTCTTGAAGAGTGTTAAGAGCTGCTTTGATCTCCGTACCAAAACTAAGAAATTAGGCCACCGAAACGTCGTTATCCAACATCTATCCACATTTTGGACAGGCAGTATCTGTGTCCGCACGGATAAGAAAGAGCCAGCCTCTGAAAAGCTTCTGTATATTTTATCGATATATCGTGACACGGACAGCGTGTCTGACATTCGAGTGTCACCATTAGACACCAAAGTGCCACTTGAAGGCCGTACTACAATCGGCACTATCCGCAGAAGTGCAAAATTAAGGCGACTTTGACGTCACAGTCTGTTATCCAGTTTACACAGACTTAAAATTTGTGCCAGAGGCACTGTGCATAATTCAGTGAGCAAACTTTGCTGATATGTGTACCATTTACTTTTAGCAATAAATCATACATGCGGAATGGCATTCAAAGCTTACGCAATTTAAAATCTCTGATAAACGTTCCAGAACAGTCGACGCAGAAATGTACTTCCCCAAACTCTTTTTAGTCATTCGAGGCTCCTGGTCAGAAGAAAGGAGGTGTCTTCCACTTCAGAGGACACAGATGCCACATACGAAGTTTACGCCTCCATTTCAAAGTTTCATTGCATCAATTGCTTTAGCAGTTTCTGCCGGAACGTGCCGCACACATTTCGTTCAGAAGATAAGAGCAGCGTCCCAAATCCGAAGGCAGGTCAGATATAATTACTCACAGAGTAGGTTATTCAGTTACGAAATTATGTGCCACGTCAATTTATTTTCCAAGAGGCCCTCTACATTCAAGATGGCAACGCGTCACGTAATTTGTTCCACAACTGATATTTGCGGCAATGTTTTAGAGTGGTGTCTAACGGGTTTGGTTGAGGGGGAAGGAAGGTTATGTTGGAAATGCCGATAAGTCGATTCTCTGGGATCCGCTTCCTAACCTATGGACTAACCTGTAGTGGCGAATTTAGAAAGCCCAACAATCAAACCAGGCAATGTTTTACGATAAAAACAGCAAATATGTACAATAATTTTTAAACAGAATAAAATATGAAAAAAAAAACATAATTTAAAGCCTATCTATCTCTCAGGAGCTTCCTCCACATACAGAGACATCCGGCCTGCGGCGCGCGGGCCTCTAGCCCGAGACTAGTCTACGTGCTGTCCCTTTGCAAATTCAGTTCCACACACGTCGAAAACGTATAAAACGACTGCCCATAGCGAATTCACATTCTGATGGAGCAATACGTGATGAAAAGCTACTTGAACTGGCAAACGTACTGGACGATGGATCGATTCTCAGGTCAGTGCAGCAAAAATTTTTCAAAAATCTAGGAGCAACCTCAAAATTCTATGCGCCAGGAGGGCGATATGAAGAAAGTTCCGTATTGAGTAGCTATGAAAATTAGGCGCCACAGTACAAAATTCAGTCGCCATGGCGACTTGGCGCCCAGTATTTGTACACTCTGCCTTCAGTTATCTGAGGGAACTTTAGCATCAGCAAAGATCGTAATTTGAGTGTAAGAACTGGAGTAGCAAGACTTACATTGGGATTATTGAAAGTACGGTGTACAAGCAGAGATGCAGAAAGGGGAAGATGACCCCTACGTAACAAAGATGAGGGTGTAGTACTGTAATGTAAAGAGACACAGAAGTGTCAAGAACAATTACTGGATTACAAATCGTTACACATAAATGAAGAAACAGCATATAAGAAAATAAACGGCCGTAATAAAATCATAGACTTAAATAATTTAGGTACATTTTTTTCATAAAAGACACATGGGAAAATGAAGTGACAAAAACGTTCCAAGATCTAGATTAAATTAGAAGAGGAAGAGTAAACAGAAA
>JGI20166J26741_11734475_pt1 | contig 10608 bp, 10 predicted proteins | sample TergutCu122P5_FD_26741 | JGI IMG/M metagenome (IMG submission 26741) | reverse complement strand
CAGGAACTCTCATAGAGAGTGACAGTACCATATGCTGCATGTGTACAACTGTATCCTCCTGAAGATGAGCACCTGAGGCTCAAAACATGTAGAGGAGATTAATATTTTATGAATAAATAATAATCAGTGCACAAAAGTTGGTGATTAATATATAGTCAATTCATGATGCACGGGCAGAAAAACATCAAGAAATTAATAGATGGGCACTACAGAAGTGAAATGGCCCACCTTAAGCGTCACTGAAGCACCTGAGAAATTCAAAAACTGAAAGGAACTACGAAACGTTTGAACAGCGCAACACAAGTGACTTTATAGTGTTGGATTTAATGCAACATACAGTTCCATATTAAGTTACATCTCATTATTACATCAAGACTTTAAACTATTCTGTTTATTACTTGTAAAATTGTGTAGTCTTGACTGCAACTTCTTAAATTTACAACTACACAAACAGGTTTGCAGCATAACCCACATTCTAATGCACAGCAACATACATAATCCTAACACCTCCTTGGAGGTGACTTCAAGATGAACTGTGTAATTATTGTTGTCTCAAAATAAAAATTATGCACAGTATTTTAAATTTCCAATCAAGATCACCCAATTAATGAATGCACAAAAACATGGAAAATTACAGAGCTTTTTCTGAAGACTCTTTTATCTTACCAATGAACGCAGAAATGTATGCTGAGAACAAAATGTCAGTTTCAGTACCTACCTGTCTTCTTTCTTACTACTTTCTCTGTAGCGTCCACTGCTCCCTTTGTAATTGTCTCTGTCCCCATCTCTCTCTCTATCTCGTCGAACCCAACGATCCCCTCCACTGTTTCTGTATCTATGGACATTTACATAATAATAATGTTACTATTTTTACCTTAACTGCATGTCCCCTGCTCCAGGCAGGCCAACTTCAAAGGTGATGGTCTTGTTGAATTCCATACCATGTACAATAACGAACAAAACAAAGATCAAAAGGAGGTAATAAAACAGAAATGAACACAAAGCATTTTTCTCATGACAGTGTAAATTCAGTATGAGTAAAACTACATTAGTAGTTTATTAGGTGGTACATAAACAAGATAAAAATAAAAACTATGGTGCATAAACTCTCAATCATGTATTAAAACATTAGGTGATGCAAGAAGCCATTAATATTTCATTCAGTAAGCATTATTCAGCATGGTTAAACTGTTTAGGTGTCCAAGCAACAGCTTAATGTATTATCTGTTGTGTTCTTGTGTTCATGAATACACACACACATGACTGCCATAATTTTGATAATTAGAGGCATGATACTTAAAACAGAAATAAACCTGAATGTGCATGATGCTTTTCTAGACAGTAACTGTACAATATATGCATATCTCCAGTCTTCAATTGTTACAGTTTATGATTCAAGCCATAGTTTTGTCAATAAACTGTATTTGTACACCATTAAACACAGCTTATAATTAATAATCAACTAGTCATATGACTTCTAGCAACATTTTTTTTACGTTCTGTTGACCGTGCATTTTCATATAATCTTGTAAATGACACCAACTTGGTGCACAATATTCTCAGTATATTTTGTCAATTTTATTTATAACCTCTACATGTTTCAGACCTCTCCACGTGCATCATCAGAAGAAATAACTGTATCTGCACAACACTTGGTATTGTGTTATTCTGTATAGCTACTGCACACCAGACAGCTAGCTACTCAGAATAACAAAATACCAAGTGTCGTATAAATACAGTTATTTCTCCCGATGATGGACGTGGAGAGGTCTGAAAAATGTAGAGCATATAAATAAAATTGACGAATTATACTGACAATATTCTGCACCAAGTTGGTTTCATTTACAAGATTCTAACATGTTTTGACTCAGTCATCCCTCAGCTAATCTGGTAAAAAATATAAATGTAATTTTAATATTGTAAGAAATGTAAAATATCATGTGTAAATAACAGAATTAGGTCACAATTCCTTCAAAAATATAAGCCAAACATCAAAATTTATGCTTGATACTCAGGCCAGAAGCATCAATCAATACAAAAATTCTCAATTGTAATGCCAACATACACATCCATCAACAACGCATCATAAAAGATCTTATTCCAAAATATGCTAAAATCAAGATTCCGAATATCTCACCAGATCTGTACTGCAAATAATTTTGTAAAGAACTGAGATCTCATTCAAATACTGGTGTATGATACATTATATTACATAAAATTTTAGAATTTTTTACATTAACATTGTACCAGATTAGCCTCAAGATGACTAATTACATTAAAATATGGTGCTAGGAGAAATGGGGCAAATTGTTTATTAAACAGCTGTGTTTGACTGTGTACAAGAACTGTTTATTAACACAGATAGCACAATGTGATGCTATGCTTGAATATGTGGCTAGAAGCCACATAACTGTTGTCTCTTTTCCCACTTACTCTGACTGACATCTTCTGTTTCCATTACATAAGTTAGTACTCTGGGTAATAGGATTTGATTATATCATCACGGTCTAGGAGAAATCACAGTCCGACATTTGAAGAGATAATTTCTTAGAAGTGTTAAGACCTGGTTCCCAAAAAACTGCTCAAATTGGCATATAAGCCCATAAGAGAACTTCACTTTACCATCTACTAAATGAGTCACGTATTAAGAACTTCAGTTTGGAAATTTTCTTATCACACTTCAGGCATGTAAGATCCTTTCTTATACTTTACCGACCACAATTCTTTCATAATGTGGAACACTAATGGCCAGTAATACATAAACTAAGCTGGGCTACAGCAGCCAAAGCATTCCACCAACCATGCAAATTCAAAACACAGTCCATACCAACTTCACTGCACATGATCTACTTTGAGTTACTTAGTTGTACACAAAATTCCTTGTTGTAATGAAACGGCAATGCACATAACCACAAAAGCTCACAACTGGTTACTATGCCAACCATGACTTTCAATCAAAGCTTTTATGGAAAAGTGTATATTGGTTTCTTGAGCAAGGACTAAAATATTTCACTTTCTATCCATTGTCAGAGGAATGTGGAATTAAATGAGAAGTCAGCTAACTATGGACAGTAATAAGTAAAGTGGCTGTGTTATCACCCAATTGGCCTGTTATCAAATGTTTGAATTTGTTTAGCATGTCATCCATTGGTGACATGAATATGTTATCTGAAATAGAGCCATGAAGCTTGTTGACTAGAATAGATATTATCCTGCCTCTTGAGTTACACCTGGTATTCTAATGTAGAGGGGTTAGGCACCATCTTACAATTTGCCTAAAAAACAAACACAAGACATTGGTCTGCTGCTGACATACTGAAGATTCAAATCTTATGGTTTCATATGCCATGCTGTCTAGTGAAAAGTTACCACTAGCAACCAGCATGATGTAACTCAGAATAAATGGAGCTTCAGCAGCACTGCTGTGAGAACTTCAAATCTACACACAATGCAATGTTCAATTAAATATGCTTGATTATCATTTCTGTAATTTTACTTCAGACTACAGAAAAGAATAAAAGGGAACTAATGACAATCCACTACATCCAACATGGAGGTGAAAAACAGAACTACGTAACTGGACTGCTTCTTACAACCAGGTATGTAACAACAGCACAGCATTACAAAACATTCTGTATGTGCACAAAGCTTATACAGTATGTTCCAATCATGCACATACAACAGTTGGCGCAAATGACAAATAATTACCTATGTAATTCTGCCTTACTTCCTACCTGTCCTCATCTTCCCATTTCTCCTTTCCCCGATCCTCTCGTCCAGCATCTGAATCTGTACGACTACCACGATCTCGCTCCCACCGTGATTCTCTTTTACCAGAGTCTATTTCAAATAAGAAGATGTACATGTCAAAATGATGCTAAAAGTAGTTACAAGTGAAATTAAGCTGCCAGACATAAGTGAAGAACTGTCACTGGGTGCATGCAAGATACTATGTCCCATCTGACACATTTTTGAGAACACATAAGATCAAGTAACAGCAAACAGCATTAAACATACAAACAGCTGCATGAAATTCACATTTTCATACTACAGAAAAAGAGGACTTCCATTTGTTTCATTTATCAGAACACTTGGAAGACCTAGGCAGAGATGGGAAGATAACATTAAAAAGGATCTTAAAGAGACATGATGGGAAAGTGTGGACTGGTTTCATCTGGATCAGGATAGGGAAAAGTGGAGGTCTCCTGTGAACACAGTAATGAACTCTTGGGTTCCACAAAACGCAGGGAAATTCTTGACTGGCTCAGAAGCTATTAGATTCTCAAGAACGACTCTGCTTACTGGACTTAGTAATGCACAAGTGTAACTGTGTATGCAATCTAACACACAAACTCCAATCAACTTAAAATCTGTACCTCTGTCCTGGTCCCAGCTGTTTTTTCCTCGGTCTCGGTCCCACTCACGATCACGATCTCTGTCACGTTCTCGATCCCGATCACGATCTCGGTCTCGGTCTCTTTCTCTGTCCCTGTCCCTGTCTCTCTCCCTGTGAAACCTGTCATCTCTATCTCGGCCACTTCGGAATGGAGCATCATCTCGTCTCCATGAGTCTAAAATGAAAGATCAATTATTAAGATGCTGTTTTACATACACATCTTTGTCATCTGTAGTACACTGTGCGAAGACAGCAACAGCAACACCACGGCTGCCACCATCTCCACCACAATGGCACCAATCTGGGATTGCTGAGGAAGTAAATCAAGCTTCTTTCTTATTTCCAGGATATAAAAACGAGATGGACATAATGCTCAAACAGAAAACACTGTTCCTGTCTCTATGCAAGATCATATGTAGTGCCCTGAGTCCTCCAGTCAAAGGGGATTCATGACAAGGTTGCAAGTTGGGTTTAAAACCCCATGGCAAATAACAGGAAAAGTTCCAATGATGAAACAATCAAGGCTCAGAGTGAAGCAGCAAGTGCTGACATTAACACAACAATTGCATTTCCTCAAACAATGGTGAATATTAAGGATGGACACTGTTCAATCCCAGGTTTAATATGGATGAAACTGGGTATTCTTTGAAAAAGATGCCTTCCAGAACTTACATTACCAAGAAAGAGAGGTCTATGCCTGGATTTATATTACCAAAGGACAGGGCAGACTAATCCTGTTACTAGAGGCTAATGCAGCTGGTAATTTCAAAATGAAGCTAATAACTACTTAGTGGGCCAAAAATTCCACACCTTTTGGGTACCTTCCACTTATTTTGGGATACAAACCTAAAGTATGGGTCACCACAGCAATTTATGAACACTTGTTTGCCAACCATTTTGTCCTTTCAGTCAAAGGTGATCTACTTCATGGCATTTCTGATCTTAGACAATGCCCCTGGTGATCCCCAGCTCATCTCTGACATCTACCCCAACATCAACATTATTTTTCTGCCATCAAACACCAGATATCTCCCACAGCCAATGGATCAGGATGTACTTGTATACCTGAGGCACACTCTTCCAAGGCCACCAGAAAAACAGGATAAGGAAGTCCAGCCTTTCAGTAATTCTGGAAGGAACTTAATATTCAAGATGCACTTAAAAATATCAAAGGAAAAGCTAGGAAGGAGGTCAAAGAATTCAACCATAGTGAAGACTTGAAACAATTTTGCCCTGATTTCACTGAAGATTTGAATGGATATGAAGATTTTTGCTGAAAGATGTCACTGTCAGTGTTGAAGAAATGGCCAATATACTTCACAAGAAGTGATAGAGCTCCTACAGTCTCATTCTAACAAACTAACCAATCAAAATGTGCTTGATTTAGAGAAACCATGGATGACAAATCAAGAGACCAGCATTCTGGACACCCCTCTTCCTCCATCCACAACAGCTACATAGTAGAACATGATATCTAGGGTGCCAAAGGGATTGAACAAGGTGACCCCAACTTGAAAGTAGTTCCAAAGTTAATGCTGCCTTGGGAAAGGAGTACACTTGGACAGTTTCTTTAAAAAATGGGGATGCCCCAAAATCATCATCCTGTCCAAATACCTACCACACCAGCACATTCTCCTATCTGATAATTATGTGGAAGATCAAGAGGTTTCCAAAGACCCCACTTTCCCTTACCACCATCTTTTCTTCACTCCCCACAAAATGTGTTTCAAACCATTTTAATACCATGCAATAAATTCAGCCAAGAGGAAATTAAAATCTGGGCAAGAAAAATGTTTAATTACCACTGTTGTTTACAGGACATACTTGTTATTTTTTGTTGTACTTGCATATGTAAAACCTAACACATTTCTCCTGCTTAATGTTTTGTTGCAGACAACAATACCTGGAGTTCTCAATGTTTGTCATTTTTGTTTTCACAAACATAATCCCTGCTTTACAGCATTCAGCTCATGGGAAATGGTAACTGATTATAAAAATTCCACTTCACGAATCCTCTCCTGGAATGTAACTACCTCTAACAGCGGGAAATCAGTCTTTATTATTTTTTTTAAGCATAGGGGATTATAAACACAGCAAATACAACAGTCATTCAAGTCTTCAGGTTCGTGTGACTGTGCATCATTAACATAGGAGAAGAAAGAACTAACTGATGACACAAGTATAGATGTTTATTCACAATAGGTTAACTCAACACGTTTCAGGCATGATGATGCCCGAAACGTGTTGAGTTAACCTATTGTGAATAAACATCTATACTTGTGTCATCAGTTGGTTCTTTCTTCTCCTAAGTCATTCAAGTCTATTTCATTCATAAGTGTCAAAATTCAGAGCTTTATCACACAGAATTCAGACCTATAGCACACCTTGTATTAGTGTGACAAACCAGGAGCACTTTATCCTTGACAGAGAAACGTGAGTCACGGGTTTTATAGATGATGGGATATAAATCTATGCAAGTATACAGAGCATTTTGTATCACCATAGTGATAACTGCAGAGTAGACATCATCAGTTGCTATGCAGCAATGATGTTATCTGCTCTATGGTGAGTGGTCTGGAGATAAGAAAATACCTCTTTGTTTTACCAATGAAGACATACCAGTATTAGGAATATCCATATGTCGTGAAGCCGCACCATGACCATAGTCAAATGTCTGCACTGGTTCAGGAAATTTCCCCACAGCTGATACAGTATCTGTAAACCAATTATAAACAGCAAGATTTACACCATAACACTGCAGGATCACATAAGGGACTCGCAATCACCCACACTCCAGACACCACTATCTGTGCCTCGTAAATAAATATCCTAATGTTCCACTAGGAATTAACTCTAAGCTTCGCATTATTACCCAAACTACACATAGTGTTGTTTACAGTATCATAACACAGAAATATCAAAGAATATAGTAATAATTACTAATATTTCACACATCATGATCTGCACTTCTGACCTAATTACCCTAAAACTACAGTCTAGGACAGAAGACTAATGATTTAGCTATTAGCTATCTCTTAAGTTGGTATTACTGTTAAATTATCCGTGAGGTGCACAATTCAGGAAAATAAAAAAAAAAAAATTATTCAGGCATTAATTTAGACAGAAACTGATACAATACAAGAGAGCTCAGAATTCAAAGAACCTGACTCAATAAAAACAGCTCCATAATTGACACCTAAAGAATGGAAATAACGCCTACAAAAAACACACTTATTTCTTCACACACATGGCATCAGTACTGTCTGTTATACTTCCTGTATTACACTATTCATTATAACTGCCCTTGGTTTTTCATGCATTCTATTTAGAAATGGTGGGACCATCTCCATTTAGCAGTGCATCATAAATGGCTAAAAAAAGGAATGTATCAAACATAACTGTGTACCTGGCCACTAAGTCCAGCTTGTGTGACAATTTTAGTCGAACACAGTACTTCATGCATGAAAAAGAACCCCTATTCTGTTCCAACAGCTGGTACACTCCCTAAATTTACAAAAATCATGAAAGGCAAGGGACATGACATGGAAACATATGAACGTAACCCAACACAGCATCTGATGCCAATTCCAACAAATGAGGTGAACAAAGAATTATGAGAAAAGGTGATGAGGAGTGTTATGTGATAAATGTAATTCTATCTTACACTGTTGCAGTCAATACTTTCTATTCTACATACTAATGCCACAATGCCTGTAGTACTGAAATGTGTACATGATGGTCTCTTTTCCAAACAGCAACAGGTACTGTCTTCTTATCTCCTTCAAACCAAAAATCACCCCTTACACACAGTACTATACCAACCTATAAAAAATTTAAATTTAGCAGCTTTCACTTTCAAGTTACTACTGACTCAGACATCATATTTCATTTACTTTTGTGAGCATAATGAATTTAATTCCAAAAACTTACTATTAACAAGTCCTGTAAACACATTACTATTAAAAACCTTTGGCTAACAGATAAACCAAAGAAGAGGCTTACTGAACCCATCATTTACCTTGGCAGTTAATCCGATGATAATTATGAATTATACCTTTCCACAGGTCAGACACAGGGGGCATGAAAAATTCAAAAAACAGTCTTCAAAGTAAAGTAATTGTAATTTTATCCATGGTAAGCTTCAGGATTTGTTATAAATAAAACAATGAACATGATTTAAAGAGGACTGCTGCTCCTGGTTTCAATATAGCATTATAACAAGAACTAGTGTGAACAGTAACTGCAGTTTTAATTCATAATAATTCCGCTACTGAAAGTAGTGGAGGAGGGGGGGGAAAGCCTGGCAAGATCAGCAATTCAGTTATACAAAAAGATCACTGAATGTATGACAGAAACACGAACACACACTCACCTGTTAACCCCGGAACCGCAGCTGGCCTGTGACCATAGTCTACCACTGTAGCAGGTTCTAACTCAAAGTCCTTGTTCCAATCATGAGATCGACTCCCATGGTCCCACGACTGTCCTCTTTCCTCTATTCTCCCCCAACCACCTTTAGGAAAATCCCCAACCCTATCTTCTCGATTGCCAGAGGGTGGAAACGTTGAACCCCCTACATCCTCTTCACTACCCCAACTTTTACGGGATGGTGGATCACCAAACCTGTAATCCCAATACAAATGTAATAAACAAATTAAATCTTCACACCTTAAACTGTTACTGTCATTCTGGTTAAGTGAATGTGTCAAACAATGACCAGAAGTATTCCTGACACTCCAGATATCCTACCTGTCTACATCTTTTTCAAGGCAAATAGACTACCCCAATGCCCTCAGTGATAGTAAATCTATCAACCACTGCACATGTGGGGAATCTTTCATATTCTTCATTCTTTTTAGCTATCACATGACATATATAAAGGGTGGATGTGCACTGTAAGAACTGATAAGCACAATGTGCAATCATTCTGCCCTGAAGATGGATACAGCTACAATCTCTGACATGTCAGCAAGACAGCCAAATGATACACGGTGCCACTGCCAAAACACAGGATGGACAGCAATATCAAACCACCATAAAACATGAAATTTTCCAAGCATTAAAAACTGCTGAAAATAATTGTGGGTATAAGGCATTAGTTTTCAACATCCCCTCTTCCCAATCCAACTGCATTACACTCCTCATACATTCACATCTAAATATTCTAGAGTACATACTTAAGATTTCTTAGTACTTGAATAAAGCCACACACAGACAAATATAGCAACATCATGGATCAGAATTGTGATAACAGCTGTATTTTTACATCACTTCTGGTTTAAGTCTTTGAAAATTTTAGGTACCTGATTTCTGTTTCAAAGAATGCAGAAAAACATCACCATCTTATGATCATAATCACAGTCATCACCACAACCACAACCACCACCAGCACCACCCCATTGGTGTCAAAACCCATTAACCATTCATAGCAGCCAGTAGCAAAACACAGACGGTAATATTAAACAAAGAACACAAAGAAATACCTTGAATACGGTTCTCGAGGGAATGGACTTTCTCCTTCTCTATCCCATTTTACACGATCAGGTTCAGTTGGATGAGAAACATCAGGTGGAAAATTTCTATCTTCAGTGGGAAAATCGGTGTCTTCTCCAAATGGTCCAGCTCCTTTGTTCATCTGTTTAATAAAATATTATAAGCTCAATGTAATATTCATGTCACAGTATACGTCTATGACTATAATATCACAAATGGATCAACTGAGGGGTTATCTGTGGCAATCTATTAGGGCATGAGAATTATGTTAACCACATATGATGGGGTTGTGTCTAGTAAAACAATAAAATACAATGTTGCAACAGGGTAACAAGTTGTACAGTATACTGCAAATCACTGCAGTGCATCAGTGGCATATTACTGAAGCAGATGAGACTGGTAATACTTAATAATTAGAGGAATATGTACTCCATAAATAAGGGCTTCTAAAGATTCCAAAATTAATAAGCGTAATCCACAGAAACAAAATATTCAATCAAATGTAATAATGCATTTCAAATTAATACTATAACACAAGATCCTACTATAAACTTCTAACCTGGACACATACAACAGGAAAATACACAATCTACGAGGGTTGGAACTTTAATAGTGGCACCTATTTATTTACAACTGATACAAAACAGATACATGTTTTGAAGTTTTACTGTCCTTCAATGTAGTCACCAGCATTGTGTACAACCCGTTGCCAGCGATGT
>JGI20166J26741_11734361_pt1 | contig 10610 bp, 2 predicted proteins | sample TergutCu122P5_FD_26741 | JGI IMG/M metagenome (IMG submission 26741) | reverse complement strand
TCTCCCTCTGTTGATATGCTCCCCTTCGGCGTGACCATCCCGGCTACTGTACCGCAGGGGTCGGAAATCCCGGAGGGACTTATGAATAACCCTGTATATAAATTTAAAAACTATAAAACTGTACAAACACCAATGTTTATGTATAGCATACATGTAAAAATTATGGCTTCGTGGCGTAGAAGCATATCATGTAAAATCAATTATCTTATCTTTCCAAGTAAAGTAGGCTTGAAGACATTGTTCAGATACAAGACAATCAGATCTGGTAGATGTGGCGTGTATGGTAAGGAAATTCTTATATATGATAGTCGAATTAGTGATTAAAAATATGGATTTTCCTATTATTTCGAATCAAATTTTGGAATGACATTCCACTTTTAATTTAATTCTATAAAGCATGACTCTTTTAATAATTACATTTTTAAATTCGTGTGTATACCATTGGTTTGCAATATCAAACACGTCACTTGTCCAAGTCTCACAGCGATTGTATCGCAGGCAATTCAGTCAAATTCTTAAATCTAAGAATCCAGCTCGCTCAAATGAACAGTGCTGTCATATTTCGATTTACCTTTACGGAATTACATTTTGTAAAATAAAGTTGTTAATATCTCACTGTAACTACGAGGTAATAAATAATGAATTAGAATGCATGTGGAAGGAAACGGTTATGGCTGTTGAAAACCCATTCGTCGTTATTCCGGACGGACTTTAAAAAAATACCAAACACTTGTCACAATAACCGGCCTCAAACCGAGATTTTAATGGAGATCCCCGAGAACGAGACAGGGGGGCCCCACCGTTTCCTTCTCTGTTTCAGTACAGACTACACGTTATCCCGTTGGTTCCCTCACCAAATTTATGAGTGACGTTTGTGTCTTCCGACGGATTTCGAACCCCAAGGTCATCTTCCCTTTCTGGTTATCACGGTCGGAACAATATTGAACCCAAAATAACTGAGTGAAAAAAAAAACTCTATTATCTGCTATAAGTAAAGTATCATCAGGTAGTTTATGATTTGTTTTGGATTCAGTGGGTAAACTTCGCGGTGTACCTTATTTTTCTAGTTATAAAACCGGTAACTATATTATGTCTGCTTTAGAAGCAACAAACTTTAAGTTCAGGCCGATTTATATGACCTTAAATTTCAAATAAGAAAGTGCTAAATATTATCTTTTGGCCTCGCACATGCTCGCAACTGTGTAATTACACTGCACTTATAATGTGCATAATAAATTCGTTATGTTTAGAGACAGCGATGTGTCACTGACTTAGTGTCACTGACGTAGTGTCACTGACGTAGTGTTACTGACTTAGTGTCACTGCCGTAGTGTCACTGACGTAGTGTCACTGACGTAGTGTTACTGACTTAGTGTCACTGCCGTAGTGTCACTGACGTAGTGTCACTGACGTAGTGTCACTGACGTAGTGTCACTGACGTAGTGTCACTGACGTAGTGTCACTGACTTAGTGTCACTGACGTAGTGTTACTGACGTAGTGTCACTGACGTAGTGTTACTGACGTAGTGTCACTGCCGTAGTGTCACTGACGTAGTTTTACCACAACAACTCAACGGAATTCTTATCATACTCGTACACAACATACTTTACAACGTCCACCGTCACTTCTGTCGACCTGCTTAGCTTCTAACTTTGATCTAAAGAGAAACCCCTGTTTGATAAATGTGAAGTTTACCTGTACAGCGAAGAAAAATGTTTGACAGCAGCTTCTTTAAATATGGTGGGTAAGAACTTGATATTAAGTAAATCACGTTGAACTAAAACACGCGGACCCCGACTTACGGCAAAATGGAATAGCGACGAGCGCTAACTTGCCTGCCGTCACAAGACTCGGTCTGAAGGAAGAGAGATGTGACTTGTCAAATGAAATAATACGATTTAGCGTTTCATGCAATAATTAAGAATTTTCTCGTTACGTAGCTTACAACGTTGTTGGTTTTTATAAAAATTTCATGACCCAGGATATTTTACAACAACAAATCTAAGATTAAACTTGACTCCTACGCTCTAACCAATCTCTGGTGGACTACTAATAAATACACCCACAAACACTCTTCAAATCTGCAGGACGTCAGCGTCATTTGCAACCCAAGGAGTGGTATTGTGACAAGAAATTAATTTAACAAAATTATTGGGAAAATTAATAATTACACTTATTGTTTTTTATTTTATCTGACCGGTGTGGCTGGTCTTTAGCTTACGGAAGGAGGAGAGAGTATGTATCTCGCTCTTTCGTTAAGGATCTTATCTACTTTGAACATACAAGATACTATTACTGTACTGGCAGCCCAATAAATTTAACTAAAATCTTGCATACATATTATATTAATAATCCTGTAATTAGATAGTCAAAGTTTATCTTTCAGGTGTATATGAAAAGAGAAAATATTTTGAAATAAACAAACGGCACTGTGTCTTATAAGAACAAAGTTTATTCTTCACGATATAAATCTCTGATCAGAAAAAAAATTCTGAAGTACATGGATTGTCTTGGTATATGTCTTATACAGAAGAAAACGCCTGCCCTAAATTATACTGTCCGTGCGATCCGGATATTACGTCGTATCCCTAATCTGCCGCCATTCAAAATAAAGTTTGTGTAATGCAAGGCTGCCTTTTCTCCATTTATTTAACTGAAGAGCAACTTCATATACACTGTCAAAGTGAATGTTCGTAATTCACAGTAATTTAGAAGGTTGTATAGGATAAATACCGAATGTTTTTAAGTACGGAATTTTACATGTCTGCTTTCACATTCTACTTCCCATTAACACTTTATACTTTAGTCTAAAACACAACTTTGTTAAATATTACAATTTCATTGTACGTACGCAAATAGATTAATATGGCATATCTACATTGGAAATATGGCAAAAAGTGTTGACATTACGCCTAAATAGCGTGCTTGAGTCCAAGCACACGTACATTATGTTCATGCTATTATACAGACGTTTGAAATTTAAGGTGGTAGTGTTGACTTTTCCACCTCTAGCTAAGATATCCACACATAACGTTTCAGTTGAAATTTTTTTTAATATTATAGCTTCATGGGGATAATATTAAATCACATTTTCACTAAATATTTAGGATATAAGTTTTAAAAGTTCTTAAAAGGGAGTTAAACAGATTTTATCTTCAAAGCACGAAAAGGCAATGCCCACCAAAACATTTTCCTTAATTTAGCATTATTACGCCGAATGTCGGGTTCGATTCCCGATTATGTCATCGCAATTTTTCATTGAAATAATCCTTCCGGCCGCACTATTACCCTGGGGTCGACTCAGCCTCTAGCAGAAATGAGTACCAGGAATATTTCCTGTCGGGTAAAGGCATCCGGAGTGTATGGTTAACAACCTTACCACCTTCATGTGCCGATTGTCTTGAAATCTGGGAGCCTCAACCTCCTGAAACCCTCAGGGCCAGTCCAGGCCTACACAGGGATTGCTCTACCGTTTAGGCCGAAAATACATGACATGTATTTGGAAAATCTCTAAGAGAGGGCTCTATAATTTTAACGGCTAACTATGACGCCGTACATTCACTGCTTGATAACGCAGGGAAGGTTCCCTCGCAGGTCCTCTTCACGGACGAAATTGGTGTTTTTACAGTGTATTATTAAAAGAAAACTCTGTTGAACTCTGAAGCCTAGCGGATGAAGACTTCTCCATAATTCGATCTCGTTCCTTTTACCTCATCTATCTTCGTACTCATGCGTCCATTCTTCCATTTTTCTTCTAGTTCTCTGTTTCTTCAATTCTTTGTTCGTAGTATCAATAATATTCGGGCGCGTGTTGAAACAATCCAACCTGTGCCCTTGCAAATTTTAAAGCGTCTCGCAGCAGGACTCTGTGAGCTCTCCATTGTACAAACACACACACATACACACAGGGTGATGATGGCTAAAACTGAAGGAAAGATCTTTTCATTTCCCTTTTAATTAAGATGAAGTTGTGATTGAGATCGGGTATCCGGAGTAATTTCAGTTAGGTGATTAACATTTTACGAGAAAGGATTCGAATAGGAAAAAGACTCTAGAAGCATGTAATATACAATGAAAAGTTTTCAGAAAAGTGATAAATTTTGGAAAACAGAAAAGCTGAGGAAGATAAAACACAGACGTTTTAAATGATTCTCCTACTTAATCAATTGTGATTTGATTTATTTGATGAATGAGATCACATGCAAGTCCACGTTGAAACTTCAGTAATATTGTTAAGAAGTTCATATCATCGTATTCAACATCAATGAAACGGAGGAAAGGAACTATGTTGAAATTAAAACAAAATAAATATTTTAGATATTACAAGAGAATGTGAATCAGTTAAAGTTCTGACTGCAGCATTTGTAGGGAATGATGGGGAAATAAAATATCGTAGTAAGTGGTCGATTGAAAACATACAAAATCCTCATTTATCAGTGAATGAGAGCTAACTGAGCAAAATTCAACACGTATAAAGATGCTTAATATTGGTACTACGTTCTATTAACCTTTTAAAGACTAAACTTAATCTGCTTTATATAAGGTATCAGTCCGTACCGCGCAGTAAACACTTTCCACCACAGTTATAAAAACCAATCAGTTAATTATGTATAAAGCGAAAGTCGCTGTTTGTTCTGAGATCCGTACAAAACACTCAACGCAAAGCGAGCAACATGTAGAATTTTTTAAAATTAAACTTGGTGGTACGTAAAGAAACCGCTAGGCTTGAAAAGGTTAATATTATCTCACCGACTATGTATGTTAAATTTACATAGACGGTAGAATTATTCACTCATGTAGTCACACCTTGTATTTTTGTTCAACCAGTAGGCACTGAAATTCCCACTTTTAAAATTGTTGCATTCTGAAGTCGCAATTAAGGCGCGAGTTCTTGATGGACTGAAGAAATTAAATTGTCATCACACTAAACAAAGCTTGGCCGTGTGTTGATTTATGCTACTGACAAAACGCCGCAACTAACTATACACAACAAACTCTACTTCAACACGGAGTTTTCCAAGCCTGTTTCGAAAAAAGGTGTGACAATTAACAGGAACAATTATTTTCCCGAACGCTGAAAGCAATTCTGCAATATCCTGCTTGCCAAACACGCTGTAACGACATGGAAAGAATTCCCATACTGCTACGAAGTTAATGAAGACAGTTTAACTTTTTTCCATAAATTCAGTACGTAACATCGGACGTTTTAAACTCACCATTTATCCAAACATTTCTTCCCCCCTCTTTTTTAATCTATCTTCTTCTTTTCTCCAAACTGCATTTTTATAAATGCATATCAGTAGAGTGTATTTAAAGCATAGTGATTATTTTTTGTGGCTTTCCATGGCAGCAGTACTCTCTCACAATTAATACCATACATATTAAAATTGTTTAATGCAGATTCGTCGTGCAGAATAAGAAACATCTCCAGACATCTCGGCAAATATTAAAATTTCTATATTCAAAAACAATAAACTTGCGGGAAATCTGGCAGTGATAGCATAGATAAAATTACTGATTATTTGGTGTTTTGCAAAAATAATACATTAGTTAAAAAAAAACACTTTGAATTAGAAGCGGAAGGCACATAGAAGTTATAAATGTAACTTTGGAAACTGACACTCTTCTAGATTGTACACAAAGATTTAGTTTTTACCTCACAGAGAGCACTGGCCGTGTCCATTATAAAGATTAGCCGCTTAATATTTTATGGTTTTGTAATCGAATCTCAATTTTAGAATCGATAGAACACGTGATCACAGCGTGTGATAAAAGACTAAGCTTCTAGACTGTACACATAACATTGGGTTTGAAAACCTGAACCAAGTTATGCTAAAAATATAAATTATATTATGAGTAGATTGTAACATGTAGGACTTAGTCTAATGAGATGGATGGAACACGCGGCAAGCATATGAGAGAAGACAGATACTTGTACATGCAGACGTTTTGTGAGAAAACGTAAAAATATAGTTAAATAAGCGCAGAGAGCGGGATGAAGTGAAACGGAGTTTAAAGACGTAGAAAATGAAGATGTGGGTTGGATTAATCTGGCTCCGAATTGGGGCTTGTTTTGTGCCTTTTCGAACATGGTTGCACAAAATGTGGGAAATTCCTTGACTACATGGGGAACTATGGCGTTGTGTTGTTTGGTTGGTAAGTCAATTCAAAATTTAAAAAAAAAAAAAACAGCTCAAATATTCAGTATTTAATTTAACCTTCAATTTGCGTACCAATATTTTTGTTTATGATCCTTTTAAGTATAACAGCCATTCTTATAATAAATGTAAAAATATACGTTGATATACAAAAGTATGCCCTACTGTCAACCGTTATTTGCCTATATGGCTGTAACAGAAAGAGATGAAATGCATATATTTTATTACATTCTACGCATAAAAATATAGCTACGTGTCAGGTAACACCACCAGACAAAGACATCCATAAATTCTCTACCTACTGTACATTTGTCCAATGATCCCCCCCCCCAAAAAAAGGCAGCAATTTACTCACATCCCACTCTTTGGAAAACACCAAAAGAAAGTTAAGTGGTATTTAATAGCACAAAGGATAACACAAATTCTTAGCTATGTTACAAAGATTGTTACATTAGTTTGCGTGTTTAAGAACACTTCTTGTCGGGGCCCATGGAAGACATGACTTACCTTGAAGTATCGCGGGCAAGAGTACTATTGCCGCGTTTCATGGAATGCGCTGACTGCGTAAGGCAAAATATTAAAAATTGTCAGAAAGGCAACAAGTTTTCTTTTGAGACACGCAGAATTGTGCGTACAGAGTGGTGGATGTTGGGTTGAACAATAATCATTGTAACACAGGGCAGCTGAAAACTGACATTTTTATGTTATTTAATCCTTTTCTTCTGTGTTGTAACATTATGGCTTAAACTAACATAACTAAATGGGTAACGTACCCAAAAATATACGCCTTCCTTTAGTATTACCCGACACATCATTTATTTCTGACGTCGTACAAAGACTGGAGTAAAGCGTAATTGCTACAAGAGTTTTGTTGTATTATCGGTCTGTAGACGAACATAGGTAGCCGGTTGAACCACCCACTGTGTAAAGGGATTGCTGTCCTTCAACCCTCTCGCTTTTACTCATGTACCTCTGGACGTGACCACTTCAAAGCTGTGCGACGACTCGATATTTGGAAATTGGCATTGTGTTTACAAAATTTGTGGTTTATTTCGGTAAAGAAATTAGCGACTTTCGGTTATGTTGTGGACGCTTTTTCCCATGGAAATAAGCTTATTTTGAGAATTTTGAATTGGTCAGCCAAAGAAAATAAAACACTTTCGATGTCCGACCAATGACTCTAGGGAAGGATGCTGCAGGTATCACTCTGGAGAGTGATGGTAGAAGGGCAGAGGGGACGATTTGAGGGGAGTAAGTAGACAGTGCCAACACTGAGGTATGATTGTATAAAAAAAAACAAAAAAACAATTTTGTATAAATCAGCTATAATTACAATAAAAAACAGGATTTATCAATAAACCAGCTAAATTACAAGGCCCTGAGAAATCTCATGCTACCGAGGAGTTAGTCGGCTACAAGTCACATTTGCACAGTGGGTTAAGGATTAACTGATGCCTTTCTTCCACAGCATTATGTGACACAAACTTTATATTTATGTTTACGGTATGAGAAGACGTGGGCATATTAACATTTTCGATTGCGGTCACGTAATAGCGAGGTAACGGTCGATAATGGGATATATGTTGATACGGCACATTTACTAAGAAAGACCCGTAAAATAACATCCTTCCTTTTCGTACGTCTTATACGGAACCCTCCTTATAAAGAAGGGCCATCTTTACGATGATCTTTCCAGATGGAAACATGACGTTTCTATTGTAAAATAATTTTAATAGTTCTTTAGAAAATTTATGGAAAGTGAGTAAATGACATTCGATGTATTTTATACTATATTTTTACACATAAAAATATTTTTTTGTTGGTATATAAAAAAATTAATGCGTCCTTTATACCACTCACACTATTCTGCACAGAATGTCTACAGTCATAGAACAGGATAAACATTATTCTTTCAAACACGCCACATGCTTCAAAAATGCACAGATGCACTCTATACGCACTCAAGTACAGTACTTCACCCTATCCCAGAAGAGAGCAAAGAAACATCAGACTTCCAGCGTCGTTCGTGTTCATATAAAAAGCCTCTGCTTCGCAGAACAATGTTCTTGCATACCACAAAAGGACTGAAATAACTCTCAGCGAAGTTCTCGACTCAGAATTTGAATTACTAACGCAAACTTGCAATATTCCTCTTATTTTCCAGAAGAAATGGGCAATGAAATGATTTTCTTAGAATAGTGGAATTCCTTCAACCGAAGTGATAGTAAAAAGACAGGAATTGGAAATGGTACAGTCAACACAAAGCGATATGCAACTGCAGCGCCAATGAATTGAAATTGTTTGCACCACAATTTTGAGGTTAGTACTCGCATTTTGGACTGGCTGACCAAAACGCTGTATCTTTGGTTATAACATACAGACTTTTACAGAGCAAGTGTTGCCATATCGCTTCAGTAAAATTTTAAGTAATATCTCTAGTATACCGAGCATGTTAAATGTAAAATATGATTATCTTCAAACGCAAATATTCAACACATTGCTCGCCTTGAAACTGAACTTACAGGTTTGTTACCGTGTTCGCAGGAAACTGCCAATGATTCCTGCCCAGAGCCAGATTAATCCAGAACACACACTCACATTTAGTTCTTCTGGCACCATCGTTAAACCCTACAATTCTCCCCTCTTTTGGTTTTCCAGTAAAAATACATCTGCAATCATCGCCTTTCCCATACGATATACACAAGTCTCCTGATTCATCCACCTTCTCTGATATTATCTCCAAAATCTTCGAGGGAAGGTACTCATCATAAAGTTCTTGTACGTACAACACGGTTTGACCACCACCCCCTTTCGACCGTCCGCGCCTGCTCATTCAGTGTATTCGCAGCTAATTTTCTTGCCTGGGGGCAGGCTCTTTGGTTTGCAGCCTAAGGACATTCCGCCTCTTCAAGAAGACTACGCGCTCCGGCGAGAAGTTTTCAGTAAATGTATTTTCCCTCTGTATACAAGAGTGAATACAATATGTTCAAATACACGTCACGCTTTATTCTTTATATGGATGCAACAAGAGACAAATGTAACACTGAAAACCCCTTTTCAGAGAAACTAATTCTTCTCCCTTAATAAATAAAAAATAAAGGCAAGGAATGGAAGCCATGTCTAAATAACAGATCCCCAATTATGAAAGTCAAAGCTGATTTGTTGTTGTACATTGTGACGTTTTATAAATATATAAATATAGAATACTGGCATTATTTTAAGTAACCCTGTAAAATTGATGCCGATTCTAATTTCGAATACTTCCCTTAGCACGTGCTTCTCGTCCTTTAATGTAAGCCGTAATAATACAATAAATGGGCACAAACTGCTTAGGCCAATTACCATATATATTATGACTAGTGATCTGGAAAGTAAGGAAGGGAAACAAAATTTTAACTCAATATACAAAGAATTTTCTGAACCCTAATAAACATATTTCTGTTCCTATTACGTGTCCCTACTAAATATTTCACTATCTGTTTGTAATAAGGATATTTACAAAATACGACAAGCCGTGACTAAAAACTAGAAAAAACTAAGATATAGGACCGGAGAGCATCGCTGGTGTGTCATATTCTAAATCCTACATCGCATTGCAACATGATAACAAAGTCCGTTCCTTTACAACTAGCCATGGAACATGATTTTGAGCTCACTCTAAAATAGACTCACAGCACCGAACGCATGAAAATGCCTATTTGTTATGTAGATGTGTCCGCACGGGAACCAGAAATGATGTTGCGTGGCAGCATAATGAAATATCATGACGTTAATGATTTCACTGCCTGGAACGTATGGGAGACCCGGATCAACCAGACATGGTGGTAAAACGTTACCCCGAAGGGGAGCATATTGGTAATCTATAATGGGTGATTTCATCGATGCGACACTATAGGCTCTCAAATGAACTAGATGAAGCAGTTTACCAAAGGCACGTACAGCCTTCTCAAAACAAGGGAGCACAAAGCGCACTGATCAGTACGTACAGGCAGTTAGTAAAAACACATATAACAAAACCTTACGGTTTATCCGTCCTGCATGTAGCTTCCAATATACAAAGCCAGAACACAACAATTAATTTTCATACAAAATCAGCTACATGTTTCGGCCAAAACAGTTTATTGATGTTCTAAAAAATCAAAACACTTTACAGATGATTAGCACAATGCATCAAATACAGATCTCATACAATAGTCCTCCTACCCCTACCCTTTTCAATTGGTGATACAGTACATATCTTAGGAAACAGAAACAGTGATTGATTCGATGTCGTATAATTTCGGAACTGTGATTTACTTTGAGGCGGTTGGTTTGAATGTGCAAGGACAGGACCTTTATCCACAACAAATATACTTAACACTTTGCAGTCGGGCGACGACTAAAGTCGCTTTTTCTGTTACACGCTTCAGTGCCCGGTCGCGACTTTCGTCGTTTTCTCACACGTCGTCTTG
>JGI20166J26741_11734250_pt1 | contig 10612 bp, 2 predicted proteins | sample TergutCu122P5_FD_26741 | JGI IMG/M metagenome (IMG submission 26741) | reverse complement strand
AATTTGGATATAGGTGTTTTGGGTTATATCGGTATAGTTTGACCTAAGGAACACTCTCCCGAAGTTAGGTCCTTTCCTCCTGGGACACCCTGTATATACATCCACCTGAGAGAGGTTTGCTAAAACCGTACAAATAATTTGAGTTTAAAATAATGGTAAAAAATTGTTCTAAATCCCTGCTGTAGACCGTAGTATTAGGTGGGGGTGACTTTCACCTTAGAGCAGGCCAAGAAGGCCCTAATGGGAGTAGAGTTTATCTCTACTCTTGCTTTAACATCGGCGCTGGATGGGGGTATGTGATCAACGCCATGCCGGGGCCGCTTTAACTCTGGGGAAAGAAAACGGTACCCGTTGTACTGGACGTTGGATGGGACCAACGGCTTGTTTAGACGGGTGCGGAAAATCGCGCCTCCACCAAGATTCGATTTCAGGGCCTTCCAGCACATAGCAGGTCTCTATAGTGACAACGCTATCTGCTGTAGACGGTAGTTATTAACATATTATTTCAACAGTCGCCAAAAATTGACATGGGCATTCCTCTTGTTTGTTAGAGTGTGGGTGCTAACAATAGCTCTCCGTGAACTACCAGTTTGTCACGAAGTGTTGCACGTGTCCATGATCTGTAGCGACATAACATATATGATTTGGTTTAGAATACGGATTCTTAGCAGGAGTTTGTGAAAGCAATATTGCGCATTGCCAGTGCGCATTATATAAGGCAGAAAATTACTTGACCAACTCGGTCAATAAAATTGTCTTAAGGATCATTACTCTGGCTAGTTCGTCTTAAACAATCAATTATGCATAATGAGACGAAGAAGCCTTTCTAAACCAGATGTTCGTTCCTAGTATCGATAGAGTCAAAAGTTAAACTGAACAAACTAGGCAATATACGTTATCGTAAAATTGTGGCCTCGTTCACGTAAACATTGTTGTCATGGAAACGCAAAAAAAAAGTGTCCTTTTATTGTCGAGCTACATATGTCGCGGTCAACAGCGTACAATATAGAAAGTGTTGCCATGGAAAGCAAAAATTATTTATCGTTTGCATTGTTGTTGACTGACATATGTTGCTGTCAACAGTACAAAATGTACTTAATTCTTCGTATAAAGTTCCTGGCCTTTTTGTACAATAATCAAGTTTTGAGTTTCTCGAAATACAAGTCTCTAATACCAAATTTCAGGTAAATCTGTCCCGTGGGAGCCGAACTGATACAAGCGGAGACAGACAGACAGACAGACATGACGCAGTTAATTAGCGCTTTTCGCGCCTTTATCTCTGCGCCTAACGAGACAAAACACATGCCAGAAAAAAACCGTAATTCCTAAGCGGCTGGAAGCTGTTCGTGACTACGTGACTCATGAAGAAAAATACGTCATTAAACGTAAATATCGGTGCATTGGGCTGAATACGAACGTGTGAATGCTATATGCAGAAACCTACACACGTATGTGACAGTTCGTTCCTCTGCCGCCTTTTTCGTGGGCAGATCTTCGTTCGCACTTCGTACCTGCGAGTACAGCGCTCAAACCCGCAAGACTGCCTTCGAAAAAAAAAAACCCGTTCCTGCAGCGTCGTGATGGTAATTCTTTTATTGCTGCCTGTCACACCGTTCGCAGACGTGCTAGAATTTATTATTAGTTTCATATAACATTCGGCATTCAGCATTCCTGTATTATTATCAGTCGTAATAAAACCGTGCCTTGCAAGGTATCAACAAGACAGGCAATGTAAGTGTAACGAAAATTTCAGGCCCTTTCCTGCAACCACTGTTGCTGTGGAAAAGCAATGAGTGTTACACAACCTGAGTGTGTGTATTTGTAGCCTTAGGTATCCAGTATGTAGTGCGATTGCACCATACTGTCATCTGTGGCCTGCCCCGCTCTCCATTATTTTTCCACGTTTTTTTCATAAACGGCAAGATTTTCGAAAAAAACGTTACTGAATGCAAAATGTGTGTTTTGATTTTCTGTACAACGTTTGTCTGCAACATTTCTCATTCTAAGAAGAACTGAGCGAGATATGATAAAAAACGTATATTGGTCTTCATGTACAGTAACCTTTATTCTCGTCCGATTGTAATTAAACGTGAATTTTCTCGACATATTTTCGAAAAATCCTCACAGATCAAGTTTCATGAAAATCCGTTCAGTAGAAGCAGAGTTGTTCCATGCGGACGGACGGACGATCAGAGAGATGGACGGATGAACAGGCATGGCAAAGCTAATAGTCGCTTCTCGCAATTTTGCGAACGCTATATAATTTCTTTTTTAAAAAAAAAAATTATATAACAGTGTGGATGATCATGAACTGGTAGGCTCACCGCTTAGGGTGATAAGAACTGTTACTGGCTGTTGAGAGAGCATTCTTCCACAGCTACTTGAGAATGTTCCATTGCAGAGAAGAACGTGCATGCGATGCGCAGGCGTCGGCGCTAACATCGCTGTTAGATCATTCCTTATTGAGAAATATCCGATGAAGTGGGCAGATCAAGGCCAAAATCAAAGCCGTGACTGATTACTATTTATTTATTTAAATTTGATGGTTTTTGTTGTGGCAGTTAATAATACAGCAGAACTACAACACAGGTTACAAAAAAGATGTGAATTAATTTACAAAACGATTAGAATTTTTGAGCGCGTGCGACATCAATAATGATATGCTTAGTATCTGGTACACTGCTTGTCAGCACACATAAAGGATTTGGAGCGTTTGTTCTAATTCGTTCTTTTCAAAATAGTAATCTGTAGCGTTCAATCAACGATTTGTAAATGAACATCCCCCTCCCCCCCCTGCCCCGCCGGTAGACGGGTTGACACCCTTCTTTCAAAATAAACAGTCCCATAAATAAAAGACAAGATGCCCAGGAAAATATTTTTACAAGTTAATATACACAGCACTTGTCTGAATTGGGGTCATGTATTAAATAAACTCGCTATACGTGTACATATATATATGTATGTATATATATATATATGTCAATTCCAGTGGCGGCGCCGTTTAAGGTGTGAGTTTGCGGCCGCTCGCTTGCTGGGATTGTGGGTTCGAATCCCGCCGGTGGCGCGAAATTGGGAGTGTTGTTTGTCGTCAGGTAGAGGACCCTGCTTCGGACTGATCAGTCGTCCAGAGGAGTCCTACCGAGAGTAGTGTGTGTGTGTGTGTGTGTGTGTGTGTGTGTGGGTGTGTGTGTGTGTGTGTGTGACAGAGAGAGAGACGAGAAGGCCCTGACCTACTAAGGGCTGTTGCGTCATAAAAAATACATATATATAATATCACTGTGGGATTGAGCATGTCTTAAGAGCTGAAGACATCAGTTGGTCTATAGTGTCTGTAGTTTTTGCTTACAAAGGCGTTCAATCGAAGTGATGTGGAATTATTTGGTGCCGTAACTTGTAAAAATGAAGATATCTCCATTGCTGTCCATAGTTCGGATTGTAGAAGACTGTGCTTTATAGGTCATTTCTGATGTCAAACGTTTATGAACTTCAGTAATAAAGACATGAAAACTATCGCGTGTCCAACATCAGGTTTTTGATGTCTTCATCGGGAATCCACATCAATATCTGAATCAATACCACCTGCCGTTGGCAGTTCCATTTACTTTTTTCTTTGGAGTTTCTGAACAATATTATAGTGACAACATATCATATTTTCTGCTGAAAAATCACACATCTTATTGTACATGAATTTAAACAATCATTATACAACAGATATATTTTGTGTATAAAATATGAAACTTTTATTTTGCACGCCACCAAAGCGTATGGGGGAAAAGAAGTAGTCGGAAACTTCAATCATTTTTAAACTCGGCAGTCTACGACGGTCAACTTTACTATCCGACTGCCTTTATTTCTCTTTAATCATTGACTAAGAGTCTGGAACGTTCCCACAGCCGACCTAGTTGATTAGTGGAAAAGAACAATTTCTTGCTAACACTGAAAATCGAAACACGATAATTCGGTCGTCCAGCCCAAAGCATAGTTAAGATGAAAAGGGGCTAAGTACTGTTTTTTTTTTGGTGCGGCGACCCAACGCGGGCCAGGGCCTCCTCATTCGTGAGGTTTCTAGATCACACACAACGACGCACTACAGTTGGTAGGACTCCTTTGGACGAGTGATCAGCTCGTCGCAGAGACCTCTGCCTGACAACATGCAACACTCGCAAAAATCATCCATGCCCTCGGCAGGATTCGAACCCACAATCTGAGTAGGATAGCGACAGCAGACCTGGACCGTAGACCGCGCGGCCACTGAGACTTGCTAAATGCTCTTTTAGTCATAACAAATTCTGAAACATTCCTACCGGTGGCAACTTCCAAATTTTGTATTTCAGCTGCATTTTAAATGTAGTTCTATAGTTTTGTCTTTAATAGATTCCAATAAGATTTTTTTTTCTAAAAGAATTTTAATGTGTTTCTGGCTTTCTTGGGATTAGAGTGGCGACTTCACTGACCTAATCCGGTTAGAGGAAACGTAGCCACGACTTACTGTGTTTGTGCAGTTCATTTCTACCTGTCTAACAGATCGTTATTTTTATGAGAGTTATTAACGTTGAAGCTTGTATTGTTGCATGTAACATCGCCTGTACTTCTGAGTAACAGAAAAACATGGTGTATTATTAACTGACTTTTATTTCAAGGATAAAACATTTTGTCACAAATTTCTTAATATTTGTTTTAATTTTTCAATTTAAATTAAAATAAAAAAATCGTAATATTTAATTTATTATTTGTCCCAGCAACGCATGATAAATATACAGGGTTGTCATTAATCTCTACCATAATTTGCAAAATTCGTTTCGAATTTTTCTGCAAACACTTCGCTATTTACTCATTTCCTTTCCCAAGTTACGCAATTTAAAATCTTAAGATTTTCTTCATCCTACGACCTAGAAGTTAAAAACATTTTCGTTTATCTCTTTACAAAGTAAATTTGAAGTTAACCCTAGAACGGGCCATGAAGGCCCAGAGGGGGCCACTACTCTTTTTTTAAACTAGGCGTTAGATAGGGGGCATTCAACGTCACACTCTGGCCGCTTTACCCCCAAGAAAGACCCTGTATCCATTGTATAGGAGGCTGGGTGGACCCCAATGCCCGTCTGGACGGGTGCGAAAAAACTTGCCGCCACTGGGATTCGATCCCCAGACTATACTGCCCGTAGGCACATATCTGAAACTGTTCAGTAAATTAATTTTTCGGCCATTTTTCCTCTCTACGGACCAAATAATTTTAAGCAGTGTTTGAAGTCGCTGAAATCAGTTAGGCTCATAACAGGGCAGGCGGCATTCACTGCTGTCCCATTTGTTTTATTCCTTTGCCCGACCATCGTCTATATGTTGTGAAGAATATGTGTATGTATACACGCATGTGTGACTGCGTACAGACTGTACATGAAATGCCGTTGCTACCAAATAATATTGCGAGTGAAACTTTTTACACAAATTTGGGCCGGTGCGAAGGGTTGACTCGATATATTTATTGGGGCGCCGGTCTGGCGGTGATTGGGCAAATACGTAAAAATGCACAAGAAGTTTAACGTTCTTCTTTTTAACATGAATCAGTAGCAGCCCCAGTTACTGCCACATTTTCTTCTTTATCGCATCCCTCGAAGAGGCCTTTATTAGAAATGTAATAATTATACTATGAATTTGTAATATGTAATAATAATAATAATTTATTATTATTATTATTATTATTATTATTATTATTATTATTATTATTATTATTATTATTGGGGCCTCCAAGATCTTATTTGCTCTTCAGAATTCCCACGGCCATACGAAAGAATTTCTTCGAAGTCTATGGACAATTTGGGCACGCGCCTTCAAAAAGTGTTGCAAACCCTAAGCCGATGATCAATGATCAGTTGAACACCTAAATTATATATGAAACTTTGGTTCTTGGGGTCACAGATTGAAGCTGTTTTAGCATTTGAGTTAAAACTGCAGCCCCCACTGTCAGTAGTCAGGGTTTGCTAGAAGAGCGGAAATGTGGCTTCTACCTGTCCTAGATTTAGCTAAAACCCGAAAGACAAAGATACTTATTAGATAAGTCAAGGCAAATTTAAAGGACTGACGCTATGACGCAATAACGCCTTCAACCCTACATGGAAGTCAGTAGTAGGCGTCATGCCCCTGACAACATTTGGATGACTAAAGAGGCTGGTTGGGACTAGAGCCGAAAACTTCCACCGTTAATCTAACCCCATTACGCAATAGACAGAAAAAAATACAGTGATATTCTGAAATACATATGGTTGATACACGTAGAAACAGTTTTCGCTTTTAGCAACACTATGCAGACTGCGTTAATTATGTAGAATCGATAATTAATTTACATAAACTTCAGTGCTCCTGTGTTAAAACCGTGGTGACTTATTATTATGTAACCAAAACTGTACAGTTTTATTTAAAATGTTTTTGTAGTTCATTGGTATTCTTACATTTCACCTGAAAAGATTCGCATATCGTCAGTAATGAAATACTGTAGTACCAGTAAAGGCACGGCCCAATTGCAACTTCTTGTGCGATTTCGTTCGGGAACCATTTGACCAGGTAAGGCTTCCATCAAATAGTTAGCAATACCACCGCGAGGCTGAGTAGTGCCTGGCTTCTGACAGTGCCATCTGTACAAAATTGAGGAAATTATTTCAGGCAGTTTAGGGGGAGCTGCATAGATGGCAGGCATGCGGCACTTGTTCTGCTGGGTTCGGTGGATCTGTAGTATCGACGCAAGGGAAATGAGTTATATGACGTCACAAGTAAGAGTTTAGGTAATATAAGCATATTTGCCGCCCTCCGAGTATATCGATTTCCTTATCACACGGAGTGCAGTTTCGGGAAAATTACTTTCCGTCGCTTAAATGTCTTTTCAACTTGTGTGTAGGAACCATAAATACCGCCATCAGCGAAGACACTGAATTTTATGCAGCGGTTAAATAACCATTTTAAAAAAAGATACAATGAAAGTAGAGAACCTGTACGTTAATGAAGAATTTATAGCAGTCCATCAATTATCTTATTTTTCGTTTCATTACTTGTTTACTTTAAATCTGCCTAACGTAAAGTGATATTTTTGGGAATTCGCCAAGTTTTTTTTATTTAAACAATATTTTTGCTTATTTTTAGATACGTTTATAACAATAGTTTATCGAGTTTTGCCTGAAAATCTGCAATACTTTTATCAGTCGGGTATCGTCTGTTGTTGTTATTACACATGGTAGGAAACTGAAATGTATGACATTGGGGCAAAATTTAGTGGAATAATGTGCATGTAAAATTTTGTAAGGGCTGAGTAATTAGTTTAAAATTTGCATGTGGTAGCCCTCAGACGAAACATGATCCCATGACTTACTTCTCTCTTCGAGGAAGGAAAATATTCTAAAATATTCACAGTGTTAATTTTCACTTACTCCTGTAACAGGGAGAAAAACTACAATCAAATGGTCTACACCAGAAGTAAATGTCGTGTCTACAGCTTTGAATATGGATCCACAGTACCGCATTTAATCGGCTGGCGTTCGTTCTGTGTTTTGTGATATGAAATGTTATAACAATCGCTACCTCTCATTACACTGTCTCTAGTTTAGATTATGTAACAGCCTTTAACGTTTTCGCCTGCACATTCATCACCAACAACAGATTAAAATTAGCATGTTTAGAAGACTTGGATAATTTGATAATTTGTTAAAAAAAAAAGTAAAACTCATATACTAACGTTTTAGTCCAAGATTTAAATAATCATTTTAATTAAAGGAAATTACACGACTATCTTTCCCAGCAGTGATCATTAAAAATTTCTTCATTCTAAAAATAGATAATGTGAGATACGATGCAAAAATCCTTCCGGCTCCTCTTCTCGCGAATAATGTCATATTGATCTCAAATTTTAATAATTTAATAAAATATCAGTCTTACTGACGATAACAGAATTTTGATATAAATGTAAAACTAAGATCCCGATTAATATATTTTATTCTCAGTATCTGTTTTTTTCTTTTTCCTGTGCATCCAATTATTATCACAGCCCAATATTCTCTAAACAAAAATCAAGCAGAAATATGTATCTGCCATGTTTATGACAACAAAGAAATTTGTTCAATACTCAGTCGGCTTTAAAGCTTTTACGCAGAAAGCACAACAGGATATTTTCTTTTGTGGGACAGGTCGCAGAATGGTATCATATGATTAGTGGTTTCTTTTTTATCATATGACGTGACCGTAAGTGAATTTGTGGGTGAAATTGTTGTAGACTGTGAGGTTTTGATTCCTTCCGGCATGTAGCGATTGCAGAGAAATATCTGCCTGAACGCAGCAAAGGTAAAGCAGTCCCTGTATAGGCCTATTACAGTCCCTGATGGTTTCAGGAGTTGAGGCTCCCAGATTTCAAAACACTCGGTACATGAAGGTGGTAAGCCCTACACGTCGGCCACTTTTACTCCCCAGGAAATATTGCTGGTATTCATTTCTGTTAGAGATTGAGTCGACTCCAGGGTCGTAGTACGACAGGAAGGTTTACGTCAATGAAAAATTCCAGTGACACCATCGGGTATCGAGCCCTCGACCTTCGGTCTTGTAGCACAGTGACTCAATCAAATGCGCCAACGCTTAGCTATATGTCGGTGTTTTAGGCATAATTGAATATAACGCTTTTAGCCACTGATTAATAGACACTTCTTGAATTCTCTGTAATTATATATGTCGCGATTTCTGAGACACGTCTCATCTTAAATTGCTAAGAGTCGAGACGTTATTAACAAGATTTATGCATATAAAAATACTGAAACCGGAAAAATAAATAATGAAATTATTTCGCCAAAATTCTCTTGTCATGTACGTATTCATTATGCAAAAATGCACAACACATTTCTAACTACATGGTGCAAATTTTGTAAGTTTTCCCAGTAGTGCAATACGATGTTCTGCAGAGAGACATAAGTCCCAATCCATGATTATTCGTGCCCTGCAAATTATAGCAAGTAGTTCAAATTACGTCATTTTAGTGAAATCACCTGCAGTTACTTTATGCTATTTACAGTATCGCCTTTGCATTTTAGTTTGCATTCTACCTCCAGTTGCTGGTACTTCCTTCTTCTTCTATGTCGATCCAGTTCACTGCAGAATTGCTGGTGTCTCTACATCCCAAATAGCAGCTTCATTTTGAACTCTAATGTCAATGATAATTAAATTTTCTATTCACTACAGTAGCCAACTTGTCCCCCCCCCCCTCGATATTCGAATATAGTGTGACCCTGTGCGAGTAGATAATCCTTTCCCCCTCTTAAATTACTGGCGAATTTACTCCCAGTTGTCGTAAGAGTGATTCACTATACTGTCTTCTGTTAGAAGGACAGAATCCGTTCCTCAAGAACTCACATAAGGTAACAGTACACTCTACGTATGCGGAACTCCGCGCTGTTCGCTATGCGGGGACCGTATCTACGCCGTTGTTTCTGTCCTGTCATTTTGGAACGGAGTCTCTTTTAGGCGATTCTCGAATATTTCTTTTTGTTATCTATTTCTTATTGTCCAGTATCACTAATCCTGCTTTGTGGCAAAACGCCCGAACTCTAGCTGCCAACATTTATTCTGTTCATAGGTCTTTCCACACAGAGTGTCAAAGATGTTAAGTGCAAGTGACACCTCAGTCATAGCGGCATATGTTTCATTCCGCGGCCCAAAATGTGTTATATTGGTAGAATTGTCCCCAGCACTTGTCGCTGCAGAAAATAACATACCTATTTTTGGACGTAAAAGAGGTACCATTTCTCTGTAACTGTTGCAACGATTCACATTCACTTTGTTCTGAACATCATTTTATTGTTCCAAATACGCCACAGTTACTAGTATATAAGGTTATGTCCACTTTCTTGTCTTTGTGCTACTGTAATCTGCTTTTCAGTTCTGGGAGTTAAATTCTCTAAAACTGAATAAGGCTGGAGGAGGATGGAGAAGCTCAATTTGAACGATCATGTGAAAAACGAAGAAGTATGATATAGAGTCAAGGAAGACAGGAGCATCCTACGTACAGTAAAGCGAAAGAGGCAAACCGTATTGATCACATCTTCAGCAGGGACGCTAACTCTCTTTGTCAAAACTTCAGTAGGGACTGCCTTCCTAAAACGTTATTGAAGGAAAGGCAAAGGAACGATAGGAGGAAAAAGAGGACGAGGAAGGAGATGCAAGCAGCTATTTATTAATACTGTATATGAAATTTATGATATTTCAATTTTTAATAATATGACTTACATTGTTTACATTACACTTTCTTATAAATCTTACAAATTTCGATGACGATTTGAATAAAAGCCGAAAGATGGTAGTTATCTATTAGCAGTGTTTGTTGTGCTGGACGAATTCTCATTGGTTTTATATTATATTTCCCTAGGTACATTTGTTTCTTATTTATGTAGTTGTCCAGTACCTAGAATTAATACAGATCTAATAATAGGAGACAAATTGGTGGTTTCACCCTTTCACAGGCCACGAAGTCCCTTAGGGAGAGTAGAGGTTTAGCTCTACTCTATTTTAGACCTCTGCGCTAGAAGGGGTGAGGGGTCAGCGTCACGCCCCGGCAGCACCTTACCCCCGGGAAAGACCCGGTACCCATTGT
>JGI20166J26741_11734139_pt1 | contig 10612 bp, 8 predicted proteins | sample TergutCu122P5_FD_26741 | JGI IMG/M metagenome (IMG submission 26741) | reverse complement strand
AACTTTGGACATAGGTGTTTTGGGTTATATTGGTATAGTTTAACATAAGGAACACCCTCCCGAAGTTTGGTCCGTTCCTCCTGTGACACCCTGTATATATGGTACATTCACTGTGTGTGCTGGTTTGCAAGCTGACTGTGATTCATTACATTACTAAACACTTCAGATGCCAAGGAGAGAAACATATTAATTCGTTCTTGTGTTTCCCTTTGCACAGTTCAGCAGATGTGTTCATACACCTTAAAATGTTCATATTTCTTAGACAGTCTCTGTACATTGTATTATGTCTGCTGTGAGATTAAGGTTTAAGAATTATAATTCAAACCCCCCACATTTTATCCCAATTACAAACATAGTGCCTTCCACATGGACATGAGTTACATGCGTTGTTACAGTGCCTATTTGAAGATGGAACTGGGGTAGGAATAACATCTGTGAAGATAATTGGTAATCGGGTGGTAGCTGCAAAACTGAGTGGTTCAGTCGACTTTCTTGAGCTGGAAAGCTATAGTCATGGTCGTCAAATGGACTGGGGATTCACTGCTTACCGCAGAAGTGAGTTACACCACGATTGTGCTGGGAACAGTGTTGGCTTTCTCATTGTTTTATACATGGGAACTTGGGTGGTATGCGATTTGCTGATGATTTATTATTAATTTTTTTTTATTACTCTTATGACATTGTCGGTAGCTAAATGTTAGGATGACTAATGAGTGATGCATTGGAGAGAATTTTGGAAGGATGTGGTGATGGCCCAATAGAGGTTACTGGCTCAGCATTCCCTGGAGGGGCTGAGGAAATCCACTTGAAACCTCATTCAGGATAACTGATGACCCTGCCAAGGTTTGAAGCAGACATTCCCCAGATTTAAGTCTAAAACATTGCCAGTTTACTGACTTATTCACTCTTTCTTGCTTGTTTTGGTTCAGTGCATCTGGAAATGCAAGAAATAATAGTAGGACTTGCCATTTGTCAGTTTTCAGGTTTATTTCATTTAAAGATAAACCATAATTAACCAACCAACCAGGTAGCTAGCGAACAAAGTGCTTGGAGCAGAGTCGTTGAATAACTAAGAGTTACTCAAACAGTCACAAAATTTCCTGCACTTTATGGAACCCAAATATTCTTTACCCAATTCACAGGTGCAAGCTACTAATCCCTATCCTGAGCCAGAGCTTTTCATTTCATACCTTCCCAACTTATTTCTTTAAGATCCATTGTAATATTGGATTGCCACCTACACTTTGGTTGTACAAGTAGTCTCTTTCCTTCAGATTCACCAAAAGTATGTATGCACCTTTCCTCTCGCCTATTAGTCCAATATGCCATGCCCACATCATTCTTCTTGATTCGACAACCCAGATAATATTGGTGAAGAATAAAAATCATTAAGCTCCTCATTGCACAGTATTTTACAATACCCTATTAACTCCTCTGTCTTAAACCCAAGTATCTTTCTTAGCACCTTCTGCTTGATCATCCTCAGCCAATATAGTTGCCTGATTGTGAGAGATCAAACACAGGCAAAATTATAAGAACTGTGCTGTTCTGGGTTATTATGCAGCAAGTAGTGGTACTACCACTATTTGCTGCATAATAACCCAGAAGAGCAAAGTTCTCAGCTACTTTGCTGTGGAAGCCTGAAATCATGCAGGCACAATTACAGTTCTCTGTGTTTTAATCTTTATACTTTTGGATAGCAAATGCAGCAACAAAAGGTACTGGACTGAAGAGTGGCAGACATTCCCCGAGTTCAGTCTACTCATAAATTTTCCATAAATACAATTCTGATCTATTAGGGTTGTTCCCAAATATCTGACCTTAGCCACACTCTCAGAGAAGTTATTACCTATCTTTATGTTGTGATTTTCTGCTTCCTTGTGCTCACAAGACATGGAAATATTGTTAATTTTCTCAACATACTTCTCTATCAGTCTGCTTTCTAGTGACTAATGAAGTCTCTGTGTTTTCTTTATACTGTATTTACCCGAATGCAAGATGACTCTAATCTAATATGACCCCAAAAGTAAAACACGTATGCCAAGGAAAAATCTAAGATGACCTTTCAAAAATAATACATCTGCTAAGAAAAATATTTTACTATTAATTGCCTACGCTTAATACACAAAGCTTGTCAGATTTTATCTGCCTTTACCAATCAGTGTCACTGTCACAGTCAGCGCCTTCATCTTCCTCACACTAACTTCTAATAGTCCCATCTTTACTGCCATTCCACACATATCATCAGTCCCATCCATTGCATTGGGTATACAGCACTTCTTAAAACCCTTCACAGTCACTTCTGGGAGATGTGCTGCCATGCCATTGCAATCCACATTGACTAAGTAATACATTTATATTTCTTTGTGTATAAACTTACTTGAACCCTTGAAGATTCACAGTTTTCTCCACCGATGGTATTAGTGGCATTCAGAATTTGAAATACATGTGTTCTGGTTTTTTTTTTATTGTGTCTGTGGTCTGGTCAGTGTTGAGTTCATGGTTCTTTTTTATAGTTTTTAATTTGTGGTTTGATGCAGGTTTTATTTTTGAGCCTTGTAGTTAACTTTTAATTTTTCAACAGCTATTTTCCTGTTCCTCCCCTTGAACTAGATCTGTTGGAAGGTGTCTTAATAAGGTAACTGTTTATGTGTTGCCCAGTGACTGAGAATAACTGGATCCAAGAGTACACCAGATTAGGTGCTTCTTTGCATGAAAACGGAAACAGAGCTGGCTTCCAAAACATTCTTCTTTAAAAAATGAGATGAAGGATAAAGCCCCCCCCCCCCCCCCCCCCCCCCCCCCCCCCAAAAAAAAAAGAATGAAAGAAAGAAGAAGAAGCTTTTGTCATTTATTTTCAGTTGTGCTGTGCTGTCTATTTTGGATTTCTGAACCTTTGAAGATGGGTCTGATATGTTGTCCTGAAACATCAGTATGAAATTACCACTCTTTGTTGTGTAATATCTCAGAAGAGCGGAGATCTTACACAGTGATTTGGCGACGCAGAACTTGGTTTGGTCCCACATGGTCCCGGTTGGTGCAGTCCAGTTTGGGACTTCATATATGTATTTAAGGCGACCTCACATATTTAAATGCCATATTTAAGGGGAAAAAACCCCTGTCTTGCATTCAAGTAAATACAGTAGTATGTATGGTCTTGCCCAGTAAATTAACATCATCAGCATTGGCTACAAACTGATGTATCCTATTCACTTTCACCCCCGCCTGGTTTGCTTTAACCTTTCTAATGGCATGTTCTGAACAAAGCTGAAAAGCAAGGGTGACAGAGCAGCTCCTTGTTTTGGACCATTCTTGATAGGAGATGTATCTGACAAATGTTTCCCTATCTGGGCTTTAGTATAGTTTTCACATAAACACATTTTTATTAACCTAACTAGATTCATAGAGATACTGAACTTGATGAGGATGAAGCTGATACTCTTATGTAACATCCACTTAATTTACAGTGTTAAGATTGAGTCAGTCCATATCAAACCTCTGTGCTGCTCCTTTACTCACTGACAGTCTTGCCTTTCCGTTTGCAACCACCGGGTAGTGATCAGTATCACAGTGAGCTCCACTGAAAGACTGGACGTCAAGTATGCTTGAATACCATCTAAATATCCGCCTTAAATGAACAGTAATTTCTGATTGTGTACTGTGATATTTGCAGTGTAATTAGTTTCTCAGTGATAGATTTGTGTTTGCAGTAAATGCATATGAAAGCCAGTGAAGCACATGAAATTACAGGACAAAATTTTTTGAAGATATTTGTACTTGGTGAGGTACACCTTCAGACTGTTATTAGCATCAGGTTCTGAAAGTGGATTAATTCACATGCAATCTGCCTGGTTTGTAGCTCATATGCGGAGTGGAAGCACAGGGTCACTTGTTGACTGGGAAACCATTGTGAATCATGAAGACAGTGAAGAAGATCTGCGCTGCATTCAGCTGAACACAACCAGAGCCCATCAACAGCCAATAACAGTACTGGACTCCGAGGGAGGGCGAGTCCTCACCGGAAGCAAAGATCATACCCTTAAGGTTGGTCATGCATTTTGTTGTCAACACCAACCTTGTGCATTGGCAGTGAATATTAAGATTATGGTCTTCTGAGATGTGACACCATGTAGTCTGATGGATAGGTTCCAAGATTTTGGATGGACCTACTGTTCCCATCTGTGTGGTAACTTTGATACTGTAGGTGTCAGCAAGGTAGGGAACATCTGGTAACATACTGATAAACTTTTCTGATAACCTTCTTCATATAAAATGCCTGATTTTGTTCCATACCTTGACAGACAATGGACACTGCATTGCTTGCATTGTTGAGGCTCTGAACTTTGTCTGTGTTGCTCTTCCGAATAGCAGTATGAACTTGTCCTCCTTAACCTGCTAATTCTGATAATTTGAAGCAATCCGTGTACATTTGAGTGTTTTATGCCCTAGGTGTTCCGCTTGGAAGATCAGCTGCCACTGTACACACTGCATGGCCACTGTGGCCCCATTACCTGTCTATTCATAGACCGCATCTCGCCCATGATGTCTGGCAGTGGCAGTCAGGATGGTCTCCTTTGTGTCTGGGACCTTCTCACAGGTGAGATCTTGCTGTGTTTAGACGGAAACTAAAAAAGATGAGAAAATTTTAATTATGGAGAATAATTAATAACCAGCTTGAATAGCTGTAAAGTACATCACATGCTTAATTATCATATTGTGTTTAACATGTATACATACAAAGAAGTTTAAATGAGTGTTAGATGCACATAAAAATCAGTAGTAACTACCTCATTAACTGACAAAATACAGTGAGACCCCTATCCAGGGTTCCCATATGCATCATTTTCCAGCCAGTGTTGTTCATTTTGTTTGGTCATGAAATATTGCTTAAATAAGCAATGTATAATTATGTTGAATGCATAGGTTCTTGGAGTGTCATTTTCTCCTATCAGTTATTGCAAAATTCTTTGCCCTGGCCCATAGTATTTTTGGAATGATCATTGCTGAGAAAAATAAAGTGCAGGTAACGTGGCATTCTGGGATGCACAGTAGTGGTAACTTGCGTGTACAAGCAATTACTATTAACTCAGGAAACGACACTACATGTCAGCCAAATGTGAGTGACGGCTGAACAGTGGGGGTGATTGGGAATGTGTCAAACCTGTGTAATGTGTTTTACAGTTGTTGGTGTATTATTGCTTCGCATAATTCTGGTTTCTTCCCCTTGAGTGCGCCAGTTAAAAGTTGTATGATTCATTGTTGTTCTTATTCATGTTATCTTTTATTCATGTTCTCATCATGGTTGGAAGATCACTGCAACCCTGGTATTAAAAACATGAAGTACTACACAAAAAAACAATGATGAACACAACCATTTTCACAGAGTTGTGAAGGCCTTCAGTTGGTGTGCATTGCGTTGTTTGTGGGCAACTCTGCTTTTCATCCACAAGAAAGGCAATTTCTGTGGAATGTAAGATGACTGTTATCCATCAGAGTGCACAAGTGTGATGTCATCCATAAGCACTGAATGTGGCTGGATGCTGATAAGGATGCCAACTTCAGCTCTTGTGCATCTGTAGACAATAAGCTTGCCACACTTGTCATTTCCAGTTATGTGTATGAGTTGTGGGTTGATTGTGTGGGTGGCAGCGGCAGTGATGAGAAGAGAGAAACACACTTGACCTTAACCACTGTTGAGTATTGCTGAGGCCCATGCTGTTTGTGAAACTTAAATTATTCTTTTGACATGCACAGTATTGATGGGCTTGATGAGCAGAACATTTTGAAGTTGGAAGTGGCATTGTTTTGTCTGAAACTTAAAGTTTCAAACTAAGCAGTTGTAAATTACAGATTTATTTTGAAAACTGTTGATTTGCACACAGGTATTAATGTAAGTTTTATGTGTTCTTAATTTCTGAAGGCATAAGCACACAATGTAGAGTTTTTTTTTTCTTTCTTTCTTGTGTTTCTAACAAATTTAATGCTTTTCCCACAACTGTTATTCCCCCACATTAATTTTCTTTGTGCGGTCCCTTAAAAAATGATGGATTGACATTTCATTGTATCTGTATCATTTTGTGCTGCCCTTTCCACCATGTTTACTTCCAACTTTCCTCCTACCAGCTACTAATTTGTGAAATGTTATAACACACAAACACATTGTTTGAAAGTCTAAACTTCTGATGTCTGTGGCTTCTGTACCTTAAAAAAAATATATTTTTACCTACTAAAAATTTTATGAATTTGGGAACAACAAGATTGATAGGTAGACCAAGAAATAGATGGCAAGATGGGGTGAGAGAGGATGGAAGACTAGTTGGTGGGGAAGGGAAGGGTGGCAGGAAAAAGTACATAACAGAGAGGAATTGAAGAAGCTCCTGAGAACGGCAAGGAATCGTCAAATTCTCAGGAAGTCCTTCCTTTTGAAATGTAGGCAGTTCATCTTGATCGTTGTGTCCTGCGTCCATCAATACAGGTGGCGATTAACGAGTCCCAGCAGATGACTTGAAGAAATCAAGCACTGAAGAATGAAGGGGAAAAGACCTCTACTCCTGTAGAATGTTACCATAGCAAGAAGACATCCTTATAATTCCTTTCGTAGTTGTTACTGCTCTTTGCTCGTTCAAATTAGTGTCTTCAAACACCTTGCTGCCAGCTTCCTGAGTCAGTCCCTCAGTCAGCTTTGAAACCACCATGGGCCTCTCCTTACACAGAGGCTCATGTACCTCAGTTTCTTCAATGGTGCTTTGCTTCTGAATTTCAACAAGATGGTCAAGTGTGAGATCCTGATCTTTGTAGTTCAGTAACTCAATGACATCTTCTAGCATCATATGTACAGATTTGCATGCTTGGCTTAATATATTGTATCTGGGGGCAGAAGGTGTGAGTGTGGATCGATGTAAGTCAAGACAAACAAGTTAGGGGATTACTGTAATAGAAAATCTGTATATCCATTTAAAAGAAGGGCAAGAAATCTTATAACAGAAAAAAGAATTGGACATTATATTTTCTTTGACAATGCTTGGGATAACCACAGAGCAGATTACCTTCAAAGGGGAAGGGGAAGTGAATTAGTAACAAAATCAGCCAACTGTTTGCACTTGACTGTGTACTGCACAGTAGTACCGTTCAGCAAGTCAGTGTTTACTAATAGGAAGAGCTGAAGTCAGTATATACTAACAGGACGAGGCTTATGTAAAAGTACTGTAATTTGGATTGGTTATATTAAATTGTGTGAAGAAAGTTTGTCTGTAGAAGCAGACAAGCCATTTATGTAGTATGTGATTTGATGGTTAAATAATACAGAAACACATGGCAAGATAAAGTTTAGGCACAGTATAAATTAATTTTTTGTTCCCATGTGTGTGGAACACATTGGTACAATAACTGGCAAAGAATGAAAAATTTGTTTCAATACATTTTTTTTTAACTTCCTGTTACAGTTTAAATATAAAAATTTGTTTATAGTAACAGTAAAACATTTTCCCGTTTGATATGATGATATCTGATGAAGAAAGTGAGTGAACCATACAACATAAATTCTTTGACGTTACCATAAATGTTGTGAATGGTGACATATTTTATGTTTATAAAAGTGCCTGTTGCAGCATGTTGAGGTTTTAGGATATTTGTAAAATTAAAACCCACTACTCAGGTAATTGTTTTGTTGAGATGGTTTAACCATTTAAAGACAATACACAGATTGCTTTACTTCAAGACCCACTTTGTACCAAGCAGTAAACACTTTTCATGTCTGTTATAAAAACCAGTCAGTTTATTATGTAAGTGACACAAGTCGCTGTTTGTTCTCAGTTAAATACAAAACACATAAATACAGTGTGGGCAGAACATACAGTTCTTGAATGTTAAACCTGTTGGTGCATCATGTAACAAGCAGGCTTTAAACGGCTAAAATTTGCGATGACATTCCAAAAAAGTTATTGGATTTTAACCCTTGGCTTATCTTCCTATGGCATGACTTCACTTTGGTATGAATATTATGTTTCTTTGTCTGTCATTGGATTGGGTTGAAACATTGAACTGAAGGAAATCCTAGAAAGTGTTTAAAATTGAAATGGTAGGCTGAGTAAGACTGATTTGTTGGTTGCAGGAGCCTGTATGTACAGCTTACAAGCTCATGATGGTAGTGTGACAGCCCTCACATATTCTGCCAGCTATGTGATAAGCCTGGGTACAGATGAACGTCTCTGTGTGTGGGAACGGTTTCAGGGACATTTGCTCAACACGATACAAGTGGTTGGTATTGACTCAGAGTTACTTTGTGTAGTTGTTTCATGTTAGCTTTTTATGTAATGATGAAATGTTGTTGCAGTTGTTCGTACAATTTGGAACTCAGACTTCATGTTCAGTGTAAAATTTGATTATGCACGGAATGACATTCACAGTCTTTACGTCTGAAAAATCTCCATTCTAGAAAGATTTGTTGTCGTGAACCTAATATCCCCCTTCAAGCTGAGTTTCTGATGAGTGTTTTCATATTTGGATGCTACCACAATATTTTAAAGATGTATGAATTTCTCATACGGTAATTCTGATTTTGTATGCCTGTGTGTGTTTCACTGTTAACAGTTTTAGTAATTCATTTCATTCAGCACATTTCTGTCTGAATTAGTTAATGCTCCTGATGGTGCCTTTCGGGGTAAAATGAAGGCCCCTTCTGCTGATATGTGCCATTTTAATTTTACTTATTTAACATTAGTAGTAATCAGCCTTAATGCATGATTCATCTCACTGTCAATGACTCTTTTCTGTTCCAGTCACACACATACTGCAGCAGCATGGTCATGTTTACCCACAACTTGCTCATAACCAGCAAGCAGGTAACTGAATGCAGTTGACATTCCTTGGCTACTGACACTGTGTTGTATCCAGTGTCATATATTCTGCATAATTAGTTATGATTTTCCCCACCCTACAGTTTATTTGTATATAAAAGTGAACAACCGCAGACACTCTAATGTACGTGGTTCTTGTGGTGCCAAGTGTTAAGGTACAGTCTTTTGAGATGTAATGTCACGTGCTTTAATAGGCGAATATGAACATTGCAGAGAATCCTGCATCCTTCATATTCAGGGTCCTCTGAAATGTTACCAGTCTACAGAATTACATGGTATTATTTCCCAGAGACCAATCTCTATAACATATGGATGTAGACCATCTGAAGACAAAGATTGCCCAACTATGCATGAAATCCAATGGGGATATGTTGAAGAAATTTGGTGTGATGTTATAAAATGTGCTATGTGTAGCAAGAGTAAATTGAGTTACATGAGCCTCCTCATAATCTGCTTGTCTTCATAGGCCATGTTTGGCATATATTAAGGCATAAAAAACAGTACAGTGAAATCGCTGTTTTACACTTCTGTAGGGACCACCTCAAATTGAATATGAAATTCAGGGACATGTAGTACCTCCAAAATGAACATAACATGATAAAAAATTGGGTTGCCTTTTCATAGAACTTCAGCAAGCCACTTAAAATATGAATGTTTGAATGTGAACAATGTAAATACAACATGGGTGTTTTTTTCCCTGCTTAACTAATAAGTGTCCGCCTGACACTCTGCTATCATTACATCATACACTGACTCACATGACAGTCAGTGAAGGAAGCGAGAAAAAGATTTGCTGTGATGATAACCATTATAAAGTGTAATAAGAACTCACCCTTTCGACACCAGGTCCTCAAAATGTTGCCCTCCTGACCATATGCAGTCAGTATATTGGTGGAGCACTTTATTTGCTGTCCGGAATTCTTGCCCAGAAATTTTTAAAATCTCACGATGTGCACTCTTTGCATACCAAACTCCAATTTTTTCGTCATGAAGAGGGAGTTTGTGAATGATTCCTGGGTTTTCTTTACTCCACTAGTGGCTGTTTTGGGAATTTACCTCCCCATGTAATGAAAATCAGCCCTCATCACAGAAAAACACTAACTGTGGGTAAACTTCACCGTTGTGTGCAGACTGAAGAAACCAACTACAACAATGTATTTTTGCTACCCGACCATGTTCCTTCAAAGCATGAACTACCATTACCGTACAGGTCACAGTTGTAACAATTTTGTGGCCCTTTGTACTGACGTTTTTGAAACACTCATCTCCTGAGCTGAGAAATTTCCTGTGAATTTTCCAGCAGACTCGTATTTGAATTTAAATGCAGCTGCACTAAAAAAGATGCTGTTTTAACAGTGTACATGAGTTGAGGCATGCTGTTGTGTCACTGAAGGACTGCCAAATGCATTTACCAACAACACACCTGATGATTCATAGTGAAAGTCTGTTGTCACCGACAGCTAAGGTTACACTCCTGTTTGAAAATGGTGGGCAAGAGCTTACATGGCCGGGTAATTAGGTGCGGTCTTTGGCCCCTGCATTCCCCTGATTTAACTTCCTGTAACTTTTATTTTGGGGGAAGTTTAGAAGATAAAGTGTATAAAACAAGTCCGCATTCTGTGGAAGAACTAAGAAACAACATTCATTATGAAATTCATCATCATCATCATAAACACCAAGGATTGGACCCTTTGATCCGTTCCGTCTCCAGGGTTATAGTTGCTCTCTCCAACGTTTTTTAGGTTGTCCAATTGATC
>JGI20166J26741_11734028_pt1 | contig 10613 bp, 7 predicted proteins | sample TergutCu122P5_FD_26741 | JGI IMG/M metagenome (IMG submission 26741) | reverse complement strand
TGAAAAAATTCAAACTCTAGAATGCATGTCAGACACTCTAGATATAATACACATTCATATTTTTAATTTAAATTCAAAGGTCTCTCTGTAAATTAGCTCACTGTATAACCATACCAATACTAGAGACTGTACCGACATTTAAATCGGACCTGGCTATTTAAACTCGTGATAAACACTGCGGACCCCAAAGGGTTAAAACAGCACCCACAGGTTCAGACACGTACTGACCAATCCGATATTACTACAGATTAGCAGCCAGTAACCATACTGACCTAAGTTCTTATGGGTAACAGTATATATTCCAACAACTGCAATATAATTAGATACAATAATATACAAACATAGTCCTCCTATATGTTCAGGCCTTTATCAGCCAATTTCAGGGAGTTACACAACAAAGAATATACAATAATGACTACTAATGTCACAGATGTGAAACACAAACCCTCTAAATCAGAAAGTCAGTTATTTAAACCCCCCCCCCGGAAAAATAACAGAAATATCTGCATCACTCACATTTCAAATCCTGCCAATGGAGTAAAGATAACTTTTGAAATGTATAATTAAACAATGGATGTGTTACTGCAAAGTTTAACCGAATGTGAGTACAACACATATCCAAAAAGAAAAGAAAAGAAGAGGGGGGAAAAAAAAAGCCGACACCGGGACTTGAACCAATGTTGTTTATTTCTGAAGAGTACTGCCATCACGCGTTAACGCACTTGGCTACCTCCAACTGTGGCAAACAGCCACTCTTTCGCAACATCCATCCATTGAAGCAGAGCTAGCAAGCGACATGCCTCGGAAAATTAATGACTTTAATCCATACTTTAACTTCAAATTAAGCGAATGTATTGGTGTCTTTGGTTAATTTATACAAGGTGTGATTGATTGTAATAAATGGAAAACAGAGAAACACCACAAATGCACAAATATGAGGAAAGTGAAACGAATTATGATGGCAACTGTACGGCACATCACTTCCGAAGCGGGACGTATGAAATTTCAGGCCGCTTGATTTTTGTTGAACAGAGCGTACAACACCACATAAAACTTTCTGAACATAAGAAATACTCCTGCCTACATTATGGTGTAGATTCCACTACTGTACAGTTTTGTGCTCACCATGATTGTACATTCTATACCAACTGCATGAAGAAACCCTGCACATTCCAGAGCAATATATGAAGCACCAACAATCAAGCACTTTCCTGGATGGTATTTGAGGGAGAACAAATCATCTGATGTTATGCTATATTCTTTGGCTCCTGGTATATCAGGGTATTTGGGCCGTCCTCCAACAGCTATAATGAAATCTCCTGCAGTTATATGCTGAACATTATTTTTCTTGTCAGTCACCTGATAAAAAGAAATAAATATGCACATGTTTATTCTCTGCAAGAACACTCACAATACTCAAAATTACTAAACCCACAAAATTCTAGACTCCTATGTTTTTCTTTCTTCTTGTAGCATCTCAGTATGTGCAGCGAGATTGTTACAGTTTAACTGAAACTTGTGAGATATGATATTCTCATTGCAGTGTTTAAGATGCAAGTATTTAGGGATATGATACTGTGTCAACCGGTTTGCCTGCAGCAGTATCACCTCTATTTCTAAACACATGGGTTTGTGTACATCATTCTACTCCACTTAGCTCCAGTTCTGACATGAACTTCCACAAACTGTATGTCTTTCATTATAACTAGGTCTACAGTTTCCTATCTTAGATAATGCCACAGTATATATGGTATAAGCATTCAGTGAAGAACTTCACTTTCAGTTAACAGCAGGCAACACAGAACCATCTGTACTCCATACCAGCATGTAACCAGATAACTCAAAAGCAACTCACACCATTTCTTCACACAGTAACATACGACTGCAATCTCAATCTCACCATTTATCAATCACCACATTACCATACCTCCAGACGACCTGAAACTTCATTAATTGAAATGTGTCCCTACATTCTTTGACAATTAAGAAACTGAACCAAAAATGAGAACTTGTAGCATTCTGTTTATAACTAGAGTCTGCAATGTAACTACGTTTCCCGATAGATGCAAAATACCAGCATGTACATAGCTACAAAAAACAATTTTTTAAGTGTACATAATTAGAAACTCACTTTTATAGTATGAGCATCCACAAACTGTGCATAAGCATTCAGATAGGTGACAGATTTTTCTCGTAAAACTTTGCGATATCCAAAGTTTAAGGATTTGACGTAACTCTGGACTTCGTCCACCATATTTGTCCAATTGTGTAACACTGAAACAATAAGAAGTATATAGTATGCTAAACAAGTGACTTATATTTTATAAAAGGAAAAGTATGCAAACATTTCAACAGTCTTCCACTAGGTTATTAACACAGCAGAATCAACTAATACCTTGTTCCGGTACATCCCACCCAAATGCTCTGGCATCCTTCAAGTCTTCACCTATTATTGCTGCCTTGTGCATCAATTTCTTTGGAATGCAACCCACATTGACGCAAGTACCACCTAGCCCCCATGTGGTTCCCTGTGGGGTTGGCACCACAAAGTCACACACAGCAACTTTCTTGCCAAATGAGGCTGCTTCCTGAAGGAATAATGAAATATGGCATGTCAGCATTAAGGAAAATCATTACATTCATTTCAAAATATTTTAATGGAACTGACTGCTAGAGAAAAACATTAAACACAGCCAGATATGACCTCAGAATATTAACTGTGATCTAGGACAAACTTCTTACTTGGAAACTTCTTAAAGTGAGCTTCCTAACCAACATTAAGGTTTGTATTTCTTAAACTTTAATAAGTGCAGATACAATTATAATCACAGGGTGCAGCAATTACAGTTCCTGGTTGCATACATATCTGTTATACCCATAACATGCTCTTATACATAATTTTTTAGTGTCAAGAAACCAAACTTTCTGATCCAGAGCCACATATAATTAAGATGAGAATCTTTTTCCATCCCAACAGTTGAGTATTCTTCTGTCTATGAGACAGAAGACTACTATCTACAAAAAATTCAATATTAACAATTTTATACTTTATAGTTATTCAAGGAAAGCAGCTACACATAAAATTTTAAGAAACCTGATACGCCATCATAAAGATATGTTTTAACAAAGGTGTTTTAAATCTAATTTTTAAATCCAACTATTAACATACTGAAATGTGAGATATCAGTATTTACAACCAAACAACGTGTACAATTTGTGTGTTCTTTCTTCTCCCTGTGTAAATGTGAACAGCCAGCAAATGGTTTCAATTAAGCTGAAACATGTAGCTGTAACTGTGGCTGTTACAATCAATAGTTGTGTATGATGTTTAATTATTGATAACTTAGCTTACACACAACTCACAAAGAGGTAACCAGCTTTTATCTCAAACACGGACAAATTAGGATTTTTCAGTTTAGTGTTTGTCATCCCGAAGTGTTTTGACACATATAGAATACACAAATGTGTCAGTCTATAACACAACAATTTATTTCATATACTTCAAAATAGTGTAACGTCAGGGCAACATAGACTATTTAGTCTGCAAAAACGTGTGACAACCCCCAAGTATATCTAACATCACCAGAGTGAAACATCTTCCCATCTCTTCACCACCAAGAAAAATAGTCTCCAGCTCACATACCACTGAGAAAAGAAGATCACATCTAAGAAGTTCACGATTCGGAAAATGAAATAAAACCAGAACCTTTTTATAAGACTTCTATACAGTTCAATACATTATTTTATCATTTTAATATTTTAATGTTACAGTTGTAGCACAAATATTAACAAACACATGTATTCTACAATTTATACAGTACCTTTATAACATTCTGTTGGAATTTGGGATCCCACAATGCGTTTTTGTAAAAAATCTATGTAGTCTTGGATCTGTTTTCTTTGAGGGTCTGAGGATGACCCAGTGAAGGTCGAAACATGTCGCCCTGATGATATACTATTTTAAAGTATATGAAATAAATTGTTGTGTTACAGACTGACACATTTGTGTATTCTATATAGATTTTTTAAGACCCACTTAAAAACTGAATATAAAACCTACATAACAATTTTTAACACAATATACCACATTTTTAAACAACAATTAGTCTTGAGGCACATGAGAATTTGAACATATAAAGCACTTGGTAGACAGGCATTACAGGGCCGAAAACCACTGGGCATGGGAGTATCTGATAAATAACACCAGCTGAAATATAACAGATGCCTATTTAGGTTTCACAAGTAGAATTCTACAAATATATAATACATAGCGTCTATCACAGCCAGTATTTTGGAAACTAGAAATGACTGCAGTACAGTATAAATATAAAAGTTTTTTTGTTTTAGGAAAAGAAAGCTTGGAGAAACTGTTAATGTAGCTGAAAGGAACCAGTTACTCAGGATATGAGGAAAACTCATTGCTTGATGCAGAAACCCAAGCTAATGCTGTTGCTAGGATATAACATAAAACCAATCAGGAAAAATCCAAATTACTACTGCTGCTAGAATATAAGGCAGCCCCTTACTGGAGGAAAAACTTAATCAGTGCCACTGCCAGAATACACAGAAAAATACAGGGAAACTACAATTCTGAGCTACAGGTAAGGTGTAGGGAAAACCTATCACTCAAAGAAAATCCAAACTATTGCCCTTGTTACAATATGGGGAAAAGTCATTTCAGGAAAAAAAAAACCCCTCTAACACCTTTGCTAGGATATGAGGTGAACCCATAATTCAGGAGAAATTCAAATTTCAAGCACTGCTAGGATTTCAGGAATATCCAAACACCAGCCACTGCCAACACCAACCTATCATTCAGGGTAAAATGAACGCAGGAACACCCAAACTAAAGCTGTTGCCAGAATATAGCACAACCCAAACCGCAGTTGGTGCTAAGAAATCAGGAAATCCCACTCATTGAAAAACCAATGCCTGATTACAGTACCACTGCTCTGTTATGGGTAAAATCAAATAATTTTTCCTCAAACTTCAGTGCAGATATTTCTGCACATGCCTACTTGTTATTAAATAATTGCACATGTAACAATTTCACCAGTAAAAGATTTTACGCATTTCTATCAAACAATTTGTGGGGAAGATACTGACACATGAAAACAGTAGGCAAGTTCTAGTCTAACATACTGTATGATGAAACAGTCTGCAGGTATCCTTGGGAAGAAAAATATGGAATGACTGATTAAGTGATGTTGCATGTTACTGTCCAGTTCTGATATTATTCTGACATTCTTCAGTTCACTTTCAGGGATCTTTCTTCAGTTGTTCATTTTAATATACATGCTACACCTATTCACATGGTTTAACAACAGTGAATTCTTGTACAACATAATATGTTCAGTTCAGCATAAATAAAATGAAACATGTCTGATCTAGAGTTCCAATGTTAGAGAAGAGAAATTCTTTTATTTTTTTCACATTGTAAAGTTCTGTCCTTAAGAACTATTGATTTCATCTCATCCACCATGTTTAACCCTTCAATGCTGTCATCTGCATGCTGCAAATTCCTAAAGTGTGTCAGTCTCTATGCACTATATCACTTGAGTGCACTCTAGGGTGAATTAAATTTAAAAATCCTCAGTCCTGGGCAGCAGTTGGAATTTACACCCCAGTATCACTGAGGGGTTAGCAACCATACTGCTCAGTGGTTCAATAAAAAAAAAAATTCCACACATTATTTCAATCACCTTTCATAACTGTTAAACATTTCCAAATAATCTGTAATATTCCTCAGTTAAAAACTAAAGTATTTTAAATACAACAGATTTCCCTGATTACAAAATATAAAAGAATAATGATCAAAATAATACACAACAAAATAATCACTCACTTTCGAAGCTGCAAGCCCTCCTGAACCACCACCTATGACAATCAGATCATAGTCATACTGCACACCAGATAATAATTCAGTCAGTCTGCCATTTTTATGGGCCTGGATAGTGGCATCACAGCCCCCAACATGTTTTCCATTAACAAATACATTTGGTACTGTTTTCTGCTTTGTTTTTTCAAAAAGAGCTTCCTGTACTGCATCACCATCTTCTGTAATAAAACACAACAGGAAATGTAGACATGCCAGCAAAAGAAATATTTTGAGTAAACAATAAACATCCTTCCTGACCAGGCCCTTCAAGCTAAAAGTATAAATGAATCTTACACCCATCACAGCTCCACAGCTTGAGCTGCACCACTGTATTTTGGTCAAATTAAGCTTATGCTTAAAGCCTTCATAAACTGTAACAATGGCTATTAATACGGGTTAGTAACATGTACTGAAGAAAGAACATTGTTGTCTTCTTGGATGTGAAGTCACATAGCCTGGTACAAGTGTACTGAAATTTCAGAGGACCCTGCTACATCCATCATGGAGGGAGATAAAAGTGCCCTGACAGTGGAGGCAGCAGGATCCTCCGAAACGTTGGAACACTTCACCAACTGCATGGTGTCACACTCCAAGAGAGCACTCTTCATTATCAATTTGGTGAGAACCTTAAATCACACAAGACACAAAACAAAGATGGCAACTTTTTGAAAAGAAGTTGCAATCAAAAATTTTTTAACTGATTCAAAACAGGAACTTTAAAATTACTGGGCCATGTTAAAAAAATGGACATAACATGGATACTGTGAAGATAATTAGACCACAAATTCAAAGAAACATCACTATGAGAATAAAACCAACAAGTGCATATGAAGATACATGAATTTATTATATTGTAAACATTGTAAACTTCTGACGTGTGTTAGTGACTTTTGTGGCCATCTTTAAATATGTGATTCAAAATATATTTTAATACATATAGTGAATTACATACTGAAAGCTTAATATTTTATATGTGTACATTGGTTCTGATGTCTTTGTAATACACTCTTCATGAAACACCTCCCTGAATATGGCCACAAAAGGTGACTGAAACAAGTACGAGGTTTACAATGTTTATAATATAATAAATTTACATATCTCCATATGCACTTGTTGGTTTTATTCTTATAGTGAAGCGTCAGTGCACAGTCATGAAATATTTAAAATTCAAAGAAAGATGTCCATGGAATGAACCAAAATAAGGAAGTTCAGCCTGGTATTACATGAATCAGGAACAGATGAAACAGCTAATAAACAGTAAAAAAAAATACTACCTCCATCCTCTGGGCCAAAGTGAATAGAGAACATATATGACAGATTTTAATATAGGGTCCACATTCACAAGCTACTTCCCATCTGAACAGTCATGTTTTTTGCCAGGCCCACTCACCAGCTCATTCTCATGCTGCTTTAGCACAAAGGCTTTCAGAATTCCATGAAGTCATCTGCAGCTGCTATGTGGCTTCAATGGAAACAACACATGTTCTTGTGTGATAAAGATGCTAAATACAATTCCTACAAGGAGTGTCATGTACATTCAGATAAAAATCTCCTGATGCAACTGTTCCAAACATGACAATAATTTACAAACTGATGAAAAGTTTTTGAGCAATAGTTCCACACAGAAGAAACGACGCTAAAAGAGGAAGGTATCGCCTAGGAAATCACTATTTGACTTGCACTGTTAACAGGCATGTATATAATATAATAATCCTCACACTGCCAACAATGAGAATGATAGCATTCAGAATATGTGGTTCAGTATCACAATCATAGCTTCAATGTGCAATGAACATATTTGCTAGGTGTGAGACATACCTGCAAGCTGAAGCAAACCACTTCCAGAACCTTTGTTAAATATGGTGAGTAAAAACCTAATATACCTTAAACTATAATACACTGCACTCTACTCACAGCAAATGGGAATAGCAGCAAACATTATGTGGCCTGCCATCACATACAATGGTCCGAGTGCAAAGTGATGCAAGACCCTGTATAAGCATGAGGCAAGGAAGGTCCATGATAGGTGGCAAAGAGACTGACTCCAGTATCAGCCAATGAAAACATTCCAGACGAAATGAGATACAAAAATATCCTTTTTAGGCCTCAAGATCTTTATCACAGATAAGGCATGGAAGAGGGAGTAAATGAGACAGGGATGGGGCTCTTCAGGGTCACAGTGTATGAATGTTGGGAAGTAAGCCACAGCCCTTATTTGTAGATGGGTGCCATCTTGGGACAGAGTAATATTATTGTATTTGGAGAGGACATTACACTTCCTTTCCCTCAGGGAATGGAAAGGTGCTGGGAGAGCAGTCAGTATAGTGACTATGTTACAGGGTGGATGATCCACGATTTGAATTGTGAAAGAGGCAAGATGTGTTCTTTGTCAAAATGTCCAGACCAGCTCTTGGACCCACCAAGTGTGCACCAGCTTCATATTCAGTGAGTACTGGGGTTCTTTCCCAGGGATAAAGCAACTGGGGCAAGGAGATGACCACTCACCTCCATCCAGCGAGTGGAGCTACACCTTTACTCCCCTCAGTATGCCTTCATAGCAATGAAGAGACAACTTTACCATCTTAACTTTTGAGGGAGTGCAAAAGACTCTTACGAGCTTCATACAGAAAACACCTCCTTTGCATATCTGCCTATGTAATCTATTGCATCCATGCCCTACTCCAACCTTGAAGATGGAGATAACAACTGATAAGACTACACAACATGCCAACCCTGAAGACCATAACGTGAATTTCCTATGTGACATCCACTTATGTTTCTACAAACTTTGTGACATGTGGAAACTTGTGTTCTCTTACCCACATACAACTATACAATGACATTATGATTTCCTGCTTACATTTTGAATAGGAAGAATCAGTATAGTGGTAACATTGCATGTTGGGAGTGTTTGTGTACAGCATGGACACAGACTTAATTGTGGGGTGGAAGGGGAGGCAGTAATGTACTTTTTTTTTTTCCAAATTTTTTTACCATTTTGCTGAACTAAATAAACTACTTTTATGAAAATACAGACGATTTATTTCACATTTTCCAATTTGCAAAGTTACCACCACTCAATATGCAATCTTCTGGCATACTAACCTCCTATTAAATCCAACTCAAGTGCCTTATACTCAACATGTATAGAGTCAAACAAGGTTTTGACCTGAAAACAGATAAAAATGACAATGTACTGTTATGCAGTTAAGTTTGTGAAAGAAATGTGAGATCTTATGAAAAAAGCATGTCCCTCTAAACTTTTACATTTCAAACATTATTACATGAACACCTGATGACTGCTGTCATATGTATATAACAATGCATAATACATGAATATTATGTCAATTTAACTACAAAATTACTTGCATTACAAGGAAGACCCAATTCAGATTCTACAACATTCATGCGCTTCACATTCATGTATTTCAACTTCTTTACGTAATTCACAATGCTGTCAAGACTGTGTGTGTGTGTGTGTGTGTGTGTGTGTGTGTGTGTATGCATGTGTCTGTGTGTGTATAGTCTGGTCAGAGCTGCAGCTCATCATCATCTTCATTTATTTCTCCATAGTAACCATCATAGTTAATATCAACCAAGGATATAGAAATTGTCATTAATTCAATAACACATTTATACACAAACATAAACACATAATGCAACAAATGTATATCATATTAAGAATACTTGTCCAAGCTCATACAATACATTAATAGTGAAATGCAGTAGAATTAATATAACCTCATATAACAAGATTTTAAGAAAATATTTGTATTAATACATTTACTGTACAAAAAACATAGCTTTTTGTATTTTTCTATTTTCCTTATATTTAAAGTATTCTTTGATCAAGTAAAAGGAATGTTGATATAAAAACCTTTTTAAGGTAGATGTAAAACATTTCCGGTCATTAATTAAAGTTAAGATGGTTAAAATCTTTATTCCTGAGAAATATGCTCCTTTATTAAATTCTGATAAACTTACTATTGGTAGGTGTAGATTATTATTGTACCTAGTTCTATATTTATGAATTTCATCATTCATATTATATAGGCATTTATTATGTACCGTATATAACATTAATGATTATAAGTCATCCACACAGGAGTTTTGAAACCCAACTTGTTTCTTACACATTAATTAGGTTTCCTTTGTTTTATTTCATTCTGGTAGATCAGTATCAGAATCAAACAGTAGTTCTGTACATTCACATTCTTTCCCCATCAATTAACATGTCTTCCTGTATGAAACTACCCCAACATTACTATGTGACCTGTTACATCACAATGTTCCAGATCACGCAGGGTCCTCAAATGCCCACTTAATTAAATGATTTATTTATTCATTTATTTTATAGTCCTTCCAGTCACACATGTGACACCAGACACGTCAAATTCACTACACACTACATACATTTAATCAAGTATTAATTTATAAACCATACATCACAGAAATAGAAAACCCAGACTTACAATAAATCGCACTACAACATATATATATATACGATAACATGCAAAATAGTCACACATTCATTAGTTTAAATATCTGTACCTTCTTTGACAATATGTATTCCGATTTTTTTTTTTATGTTCATGGTACCGTGCATCCTTAAAATCTGGTAAATAAATCACCAAAGAGATGCAGCTTGTTTCACTTTGTTTATTTTCGCTCTACATGTTTCGGACACGGTGTGTGTCCATCATCAGGAGTGGTATGCAAAAACTGTAGAGGCAGC